>Ga0265798_10003412_pt1 | contig 22582 bp, 31 predicted proteins | sample P3T30metagenome_FD_192430 | JGI IMG/M metagenome (GOLD analysis project Ga0265798, IMG submission 192430) | Plant litter microbial communities from East Loma Ridge, Irvine, California - P3 T30 | ecosystem: Environmental > Terrestrial > Plant litter > Unclassified | place: USA: California... | reverse complement strand
AGGCACCATGCGGGCTGTATGGTCAACGCGGGGTAAACGCTGCGGGTTTGCGACAGGCCCGCACCGGGCCACCCTGATCCCATCCCGGCCGAGTTGCCGCCAGACCTTGCGTACGCCGTAGACGTGGAAGTTCGCCTCGAACACGCGCCGGATCTCGACCATCAGCGCCGCGTCGCTCCGGGCCCGTGCCGGGAGCCTGCTGGGATCGGCGCGCCGTGCGGCATGAGCATGGTATGTCGACGGGGCGATCGGCAGCACCTTGCAGATCGGCTCGACCCCGTAGGCATCGTGGTACTCGTCGATGAACGCCTTCATCGTTTGAACGGGCGGTCGAGCTCCGCCATCGCAAAATACGCGCTCGCCTTCCTCAGGATCTCGTTCGCCTGCCGGAGCTCACGAACCTCCCGCTCCAGCGCCTTGATCCGATCGCGCTCGTCCGTGGCCGATCCGGCCCGCACGCCCCGGTGGCGCTCGGCTTGCCGAACCCAGTTCCTCAGCGTCTCGCCCGAGCAGCCGATCTTGGCAGCGATCGATTGCATCGCGGCCCAGGGCGAGCCGTACTCGCCCTGATGCTCCTGGACCATCCTAACGGCCCGCTCGCGGACCTCAGGGGGGAAGGGTGGGATATGCTTCGTCATGGCTCCAGTCTCTCAAGAGTTGGAGCCTCCGAAAATCCCGGGGCGGTTCACTTGGACAGCAGCGGCTGTCAGCAGATGCAGATCGCAGCCGAACTCGGGATTCAGCCCTCCATGCTGAGGCAGTGACGCACAGCACGGATGAGAGGCTTCCCACCACCGCAGACAGCACGCTCTGGGACGAGTGCGCCGAGTTGCTGGCAACTGTCATCAGCCATGAGGCCCGGAAAGTGATAGGAAATTCTGATGCGAAGGAGCCGGGAGCCTCCACGACGCATGGTTAAAGCCCGTCGAGCGCTTCGATCCGGATCGTTGCTTGAAGGCGGTTGAGTAGCGCGAGCGCGCCGCGTGAATGAAGCCCCATGAGGCCTCAGAAGCTACAGTTGACATTCTGAGCCAAAATCTTCGCCCCTCGAATAAAATCGCAATTTTCTGGTATAATGCTCGATTGATCGCAAGTTTATTCGGTTGAAGAATAGGTAAATCACAGCCACACTATGCCGCAACGTTCGCTTATTGATTAGAATTGGATCGATACCAAAACTCAAACTCTTCAGCTTTCATGGGTCGTCCAAAGAAGTAGCCCTGGCTCTCGTCGCAGCCCATGCCGAGGATCAAGTCGGCTGTTTCCTGCGTCTCGATGCCCTCCGTCACAACGCGGTAGCCGAGATCGTGGGACAGCGTGATCATCGTCGCCACAAGACTACGCTGCCGGGCATCCTCTGCACAGCCAGCGACGAAGGAGCGGTCGATCTTGACCACGTCGAACGGGAGCGCTTGAAGGTACGACAGAGAGCTATAGCCCGTCCCGAAGTCGTCGATGGCAAGACGAATGCCAGCGGCTGAGAGCCGTTGGAGCTGCTCCAGAGCATGGCCTGCATCTTCCATCACGGCGCTTTCCGTGACCTCAAGCTCAAGGCGGTGGGGTGGGATGCCGTGCCGAGCCAGGAGACTCATGATGCGATCGACCAAGTCCGGCTCGTTCAGGTTGCCCGCCGAGACGTTCACCGAGAGAACGAGGTCCATGTCCTGGGCTAGCCAGGCCGCAAGCTGCCTCAAGGCGGTGTCGAGCACCCAGGTCGTCGTCGGCTTGGCAAGCGTCATCCGCTCGATGAGCGGGATGAACTCGCCTGGGGAGACGCTCCCAAGCTCGGGATGCGTCCAGCGCAGGAGTGCCTCAGCACCGAGGCAGACCCCAGTGCCGAGAGTCACACGAGGCTGGTAAACCAGAGACAACTGAGACGACGCCTCCAGCGCCTGACCAAACCCGTTCAGAAGGTCGAAGCGCCGCCGATGCAGTGCGTCCTGCTCGGGAGAGTAGAGACTGACCTTGGTGTCCGTCAGGCGGGCGTCTTGTGCGGCACAATGCGCAAGACGCAGGACGTCGCCGGGGTCGGTCTGACCGAGCTTGAAAGGCACGACGCCGATTGCAACTGTGGTGACGAAGCGCGAGTTGGCATTCGAATGGATCGCACCGAGCATCGACGCGACCAGACCGATATAGGCGTCCTCAGCCACATCCCGCGGCGCTAGGAACGCGATCTGGCTTGTTCCGATCATGTAAGCCGTGCGTGCCGGCCCGAGGGCTGAGCGTAAGATCTGGCTCGCCTCCCGGACGAGTTCGTCGAGGAAGCTTGCACCGATCACCCGTGCGGCATGGCTGAGTTCGTCGGGGGACGCCAGATCCACAAACACGACGAGGCGCTGCGAACCCATGGGCTCGGTCAGAACCAGATCGGTTAGATCCTCGACGAACTGGGTCCGATTGGGAAAGCCACTCAGAGGATCGATGCGGCCGTAGGCGTGCTGCAGCTCAACCTGGGCCATCACCATGCTGGCCATGTCGCGCAACATGGCCGCCTCGGCAGTCGAAAATTGCCGCGGCTCGGAGCCCGCGATGCACAGGGAGCCAATGGCTAGGCCATTATGGGTGAGCAGCGGGGCTCCTGCGTAGAAACGAGCGCCTGACTGCGCCAGGGGCGTATCACGGTACACCGGGTCCTGTGCGATGTCGGAGAGAACGAGAACGTCGCGGGTAGCCGTGACTTCTGCACAGGGTGCTCCCTCGCGCGGCATCGAAGTGACATCGATGCCGACGCGAGACTTGAACCACTGCCGGTCGCGATCGGTCAACGAAACGGCTGCACTCGGGAGGCCAAAGAGCTGGCTGGCCATCCGCGTGATGCGGTCGAAGCTTTCGCTCGATGGTGTGTCGAGTAAGCGCAGTTCTTGCAGGGCGGCGAGCCGCACGGCCTCGGATTGGGTGCCCGCCATCAGCTAACTCATGTTAGTGTAGCGGCCATCATGACGGATAAGTACGAACGTAGGGATAACGACTTACCCGGACTTGATCGCTACGACTTCTCTGCGCGGTTCCGCCACATCGGTCAGCAATCCTTACAACCGAGCGTCTACGAACAGTCAGACAGACAACACCCATGAGCTTTGCTGCTGCCGTAGCGCAGAACCGGCTCTGGATAGTACTGCCTGCAAGCCAGGCATATGACTGAAGGTCCAGGGCGCAGTGCAGATCTTACTCACATCACGGATCAGAGTTGGTCTTGCAACCCAAAAATACTGGTCTGGTACAGCTGAAGTGCGCCCATACTTTCAAGCATTAATCACGGAGTATGTTCGATAAAGAAGGGGCCTGAACGAAAACGGCCAGGGTTTCCCCCGGCCATTTTGCTATCTCAGATTACCTGTTTAGCAGAATATTTGCATAGATCATTATTTGACTGGATATTATACCAGTCTAAGTATTAAATTTGATAGTTTTATTAATTTTTTTACAATGCTATGCTGCACGAACGGCCGCGATGAACTGGCGTATCTCATGAGACAGGCGCTGAGACTGTTCGCCGAGCGAGGCCGCCGAGTGTAACACTTCGTCCGCGGTACGCCCCGTCTGCTCGGCCGCATCTGCAACGCTCGTCACATGCTCCGTCACGTCCCGTGTTCCGGCTGCCGCCTGCGTCACGTTACGGACGATCTCATGTGTCGTTACAGCTTGCTCTTCGACAGCGGCAGCCACTGTCGCCGTGACGCCGTCAAGTTCTGTGATCCGCGCGTTGATCGTCTCAATCGCACCAACCACCCGGTGAGTTGCATTCTGAATGGTGGCGATCTGATCGTTGATGCTCGTCGTAGCCTGTGCGGTTTGACTTGCCAGCGCCTTGACCTCTGCCGCGACCACGGAAAAGCCGCGCCCTGCTTCACCCGCCCGTGCAGCCTCAATGGTAGCGTTGAGGGCCAGGAGATTGGTCTGGCTTGCGATCTGCGAGATCATCGCAACGACGTTTCCGATCTCAGCGGCAGCTCCGTTGAGTTCGCGCACCACCTGGGCAGTGCTCTGCGTCTCGTTAACAGCCGAACGCGCCAAGCGGGCGGCCTCCTCGATCTGGCGACCGATTTCTTGAACGGTGACGCCCATCTCCTCGGTGGCAGCGGCAACGGTCGTCACGTTGACTCCCGCCTCGTGAGCCGCGGCCGCGACCGACGCCGACTGGGTTGCTGTTTGGCTAGCGGTCCCGGCCATCGTTTGCGCCGTCGCCTGCAACTCCGAGGAAGCCGAGGAGACGTGACGGACGATACCATCAACCGCATTCTCGAACGTCTGAGTTGCCGTATCCACCCGCTCAGCCTGACGCATCTTACGGCTCTGCTCGTTGCGCTGTTCCTCGCGCAGAAGGTGAGCCGACACGGCATTGTCTTTGAAGGTCTGCACCGCCTGAGTGATGTCACCGACTTCGTCCCGTTGACGCGTGACGGGAACATTCACATTCAGATCTCCGCCCGCGAGAGTGAGCATGCTTGCGGTCAGCGAGCGAAGGGGGCGAATGGCACGGTACGTCCAGATGGCAAAGCCGAGGCCGACAAGGCAGGCGAGGCCACAAAGGCTGATCATCAGCATCATGAAGGTCTGCGAGATGGAGCGGACATCGCTGCCGATAGCCTGGTTGCGCGCTTCTTGTAGATCGATGAACTGGTTGATGCGGCCCAGCCACTCGACGAAGGCCGGGCGCGCGTCCCGCATCAGAGTGTCGCGAGCCCGCTCAACACGGCCGGATTGCTGATCTTCAATGACACGCTGGAGAAGCGGGAGCGTTCGGGCTTCGGTTTGCTTAATACTATCGAGGATAGTGCGTTCTTCTGGAAGCGTTGCACCGGCTTCTGCGAACATCCGATCCATTTTCTCTGCGGACTGGGCGTAAGCTGCGCTGAGGCGAGCAATGTCCGCAAGGACTGCATCGCGTCCTAACTGATCGCCGACGAGCGTGAAGTCGCGAAGGCTGATCGCACGATCATGAACGCTGCCACGAAAATTGATGGCATACCGCTGCTTGACTGAGTTCACATCATTGATGGTGGTCAACTTACTATCTATGACAGAGACCTGACGGATGCCATAGCCTGTCAGCGCAACCATCATCGAAAAAAGAGCTGCGTAACCTATCAGTACTTTTGATGTCAGCCGAAAGTTTTTGAGCATTTTGTTCACCAGCGAATAACAGGAAAACTCGAACTATCAGTTAATTTCTGCTCGTTCGCGTGCTGGTTTAAAGTGCTCCGCTTAAGACAGCCTTATTGGTGGGTTCACCCGGGGCAGCTTTCCGCCAAATTTGGTGGATTGGGGTGCGACGGAGGCCGCTCCTGACTGAATTTGGTGCGCATTCTTAGATCTGTAGTGATGTCGTGTGACCGTTCCCTGCGTCAGAGGAACATCTGCCGGGCAGCCCCGGTCAGCCTGTCGACGAGTTGCCTCATCTCATCGGCCTGAGCCAGAAGCCCCTGTATCTCAGGATCGTCAACGTTCGAGGAGCGGGCAATCGCATCCGCCTCGGCACGCAGTTCCTGCACCAGATGATGAAGCACCGTCACCTGCCTGCGGATATGCGGCACGCGCGAGCCAAGATCAGCCCCGCTCCTGAACGCTTCAGCAAGCTCATCTGTAAGCCGCTGGATGGCCACGACACCCGCGTTGGTCGGCAGGACGTGTACGTTCGTCATGGCTATTTTACGATCTCCGTTCAGGCTAACTGTTGCTCGTAGCGGTTCGAGGTTCGACCAACGAAACATCCGCCGCACGTGTCGGTATTCAGCCGCGGCCGAGGTAGGCGGCCGAGCGCGTTTTGGGAGAATGCGTCGGCCGCCGCCAGCTCGAAGGCTCTGGGGGCAGAAAATCGAGCTGGCGTGAACAACCTAACAGAACTGAGCGCGAATGACAGGACGGGAGCAGCGGCTTGGAGCGTCCCAGCATCGCTCTCTCGTGTTGACGCACCTGCTCAGTAAAGCGACGAACCGACTGAGCTGAGGCGTTGTGACAGTTTACCTGTTCGGTTCTAATGGGACTGGAAGAACCGTTGAACGTGGGGAGGAGATCGCACCGGAGCGCCTGGAAACGTTAGTGAAACGACAACTCCTCTGGATCCGCCTAGAGTTCACCCGCGGATTTTGCGTTCTGATTGTGAACGCCTGCGAACCAGGAGAGTGCACCGATAACGTTTGAGGTTCCTGCCCACGCCCAACCCGGCCACATCCTCCCGCTCGACGGCAAGGTCCTCTGCCGTAACCACGAACGTATGCGTTTGACTACTTCACTGTAAAGTAAGCAACGAGCAGGCCCAGTTCGCGCGGGCTCACGGCTGGGGCTTTCGGGCGGGTGTATCTCTGGAGGCAGAGCACGCGGACGAGAAGAGCCGAGTCTACGGGGAAGAGGAGCGTTGTTGCGCTACCCAGAGCGGGAGGAGCCGCCACGGCTGCGGATCTACTGCGAGGCGCCTCCATCCTATCCGCCGGACCCGCCGGTGTCCTGTCGGCTTCCGGCGCGCCAGATCCGGAAACAAAGAACCCGCCGCGGCTGGAGCCGAGCGGGTTGAGGTGAGTGAGACGTTCATATTCCTGGGATGGAACGCTACATACTGGCATATGGCTTATCCAAGGAGGAAGGCTTCGTGAAGCCTTAGTGTGACAAGCGCGCGAAACTGAAACCTCAGTGCCCCAAATCGCACGGCGTGAATTTTTGACCTCGGTGGCGTGTGGAACACAATGAAGCCCTGAAGCCGCAAGTTATTATTCATAGATACTTCGAGTTTAAATTTTTTGTAACGAGATAAAATGGCGAGAGCAGTGATTAGCTTCTTTCTGTGTGCTGATTACAGCATGAATCTAATGACATCCATACCTATTATACTATCGCCATCCCTATCGCCTAACAGATTTTATTTTACATGGCATCTACAAATAACGTTTCCATAAAGCATTTAGATTTTAGATCAATCGACTAATATACATTATCATCATAAGCTCTTTGACCTCAGAATTTTTAAAGCATCGGGTCTGAACTCCCCCCTTGGATCGACATGGCGGTAGAGGGTCTGTCGGGTGATGCCGAGTTCAACGCAGAGCTCGGCGACCTTCGTTTCAGGTTTTCCCATTGCTGCTTGCGCCAACCTCAGCTTGGCGGCCGTCATCTTCGGCTTACGGCCGCCGCTTCGGCCTCGCGCACGCGCGGAAGCGAGCCCGGCTTTGGTCCGCTCGATGATGAGTTCCCGCTCGAACTCCGCCAGTGCTGCGAAAATACCGAACACCAGCCGGCCATTGGCGGTGGTGGTGTCGATGTTGGCGCCCTGCCCGGTTAGCACCTTGAGACCAACCCCGCGCTTGGTGAGATCGTGCACAGTGTTGATGAGGTGGCGCAGGTCACGACCGAGGCGATCAAGCTTCCAGATCGCGAGGGTATCGCTCTCACGCAGCGCCTTGAGACAGGCGTCCAGTCCAGGTCTGCTGTCGCGTTTGCCAGAAGCGTAGTCTTCGTAGAAGCGATCAGGCTCGACACCAGCGGCGAGAAGCGCATCGCGCTGCAGGTCGGTCGTCTGTGAGCCATCGGCCTTCGACACCCGCATGTAGCCGAGCAGCATAAGATCAGGCTCCTTGTCAGCGATCTTTCGCGCAGTCGCGGGTTCGATCGCCTCCCGCCGCCGAATATGGCCTGAGCTTCGTTGTCACGCAAACGAGCGATTGCGTGACACATGAGACGTTGCCCGTCCCACGGCTTCGCTTATGTCCTACAAGCCGTCACTCTGTCTACGTCTCACGAACCTACCTAAACCGTGATTGAGTGACATAGCGATAGGTTTGGTTGACCTATGTCAGGAGGCTCGCGCGCTTTTCGTTTCTATCGGCATCCATGACTGACTCATCAAAACAGAATGGCATCAGCCGCACTGCAGATATGCTCACCGTTTCATATTACTCCCGTTGTACCTTTTCAGGAACTAAGGTAGTGTCTGTGCGGATGGTATGATGATGGATCAGTCGGATGAGTTCGCAATCGGTCAAAATCATCGATGGAGGCAAGCTGATCATCCCGGCTGCTTTCCGGCGCAAGCTCGGGATCGAAACAGGTGATACTGTCGTGGTCGAACTCGGTGAGGATGGCCTGCATGTCCGTTCGCTATCGTCGGCCGTGCGTCGCGCTCAGGAGATCGTGCGCGAGTTCGTACCGGATGAGGTCGATTTAGCCGAAGAGCTGATCGAGGACCGGCGAGCCGAGGCCGAGCATGAGTGAGTCCTTCGTCCTGGATGCCTCGGCGCTTCTTTGTCTGCTCAAAGGAAAGCAAGGATCCGAGCGTGTGCTGACAGCCCTGCCACGCGCGTCGATCAGCGCCGTGAACCTCTCGGAAGTCTACGCCAAGCTTGCGGAGGTCGGCGGCTCGGAAGCTCGGATCGTGCAAGCCATCGAGGGCTTGCACCTGCGGATCGTTCCCTTCGATGCGGCGCAGGCCCGGGCCGCCGGCATGCTGCATCCCATGACCCAGAACCTTGAGCTTTCACTCGGCGACCGTGCTTGTCTTGCGTTGGCACGTCAGCACGGAGCCATCGCCTTGACCACGGATCCGGCCTGGGCCGAGCTGCCCGAGACGCTTGATGTCGCGGTCGAGCTGATCGGCTGACGGTTTAGGAAGAGGGTGCTGTCAGCGATGCCGATCCGACGCGAGCACCGCTACTTCTATCCGATCGACTGGCGCGAACTTTCCGCCACGATCCGCTTCCGGCGCGCGGGTGGATGCTGTGAGGTCTGCGGCCGCCCGCATGGGCGCACGATCTATCATCTCGGTGACGGACGCTGGTGGGATGCAGCCATGGGCAGTTGGCGTGACGGACATGGCCGCCTGCTTCGAACGCTCCCGCGGATCTAGGATCTAACGCCCTTAAGAGCCACGAAGGTCGTGCTGGCCGCAGCGCACCGCGATCACGACACGGCCAACAATGCCAATGGCAATCTCGCCGCCTTCTGTCAGCGCTGCCACATGAACCATGATCGGCCTGAGCACCGGCGGCGGCGCTGGCGAACCTTGTTCCGACGCAAGGCAGATGGCGACCTCTTCCAGGGACCGTATCATCACCCCTGACTGTTCAAATCCTGGTGAGAATTTGAAGCTTCGTCAGCAACAAAAGTGGCAGAGTTTGAGGGGCTGGTCGATTAAGAACCTCGCCCCGGAAGATGTTTCGACTTCTCAACCCTAGCAATGCACGGTCGCGTCATGTCACCAGAGAACGCGTGGCAACCGCCGCTTCCAGCGCTCGCCAGGCCGCAAGGTCGGCGATTGCTGAGTGCGTCGACCTGCACTTACCTGCGTCGTCATAGGCTGTGCGGTTTGAGTCGGCGCCATTCCTAAGGCTGGAGCTGCAATCGCAGACGTGACCGGCTCCTGGACCGTTGATTTCACGACAGTTGAAGCTGAAGCCGTCACCTTGATCGCTGGCTTCTGCTCGCGCTTGTTCTTCTCCTTGGCACGGCGCACACGTGGGAGCCGCTCCACACTGGGTGCGTCGCGCACGTCCAGCGTCTCTGGTTCCACGGGCATAGAGAACATCGGCACGAGACTCGGCAGCACGCGACGAGCTGGCGTCTTGGGCTGCGCAGACTCGCGCTGAGCCATGGGCGCGGGCTGCACGTCAGCACGCTTGTCAGCAACAACCAGGGGCACGTCGCGCCAGAGGTCCTGAACATTGTGGGAGCGTGCAGTGGCCTCTGCTAGCATGGCACGTGAGGTACGTGTCTGCTTGACCTCGACCGTGAACGGTCGCGCGCTATGGCGCTTCATGTATGGCAAAATCCTGAAAACAACACGCTGAGCCACGCAAGACGCGCTGGCTGCGGATCCTCACCATACGAGATAAATCTGATCTTTGTCGAGAACACACTCAGACGATGTCTGTGCAAGATCATAAGCTCTTTGAGACGACGCCAAGCGCCAGAACAACGTATGCGCCGATGAAGAACCAGTTCCGGAACTTCATCACAGTCGGACCAATCGTTGGGATGCGCATGTACAGGCTGGCGACCGCAAGCCCGATCAGCACAAACGAGATAACGAACGTCATGGTACGTGGTGGCGAAAGGTTCAGCATGACGCCATTCTCGCGCAGCATGGTTGGCGAATGGTAAAAGACGCGGCGTATCGTGCGTCATGAGATCTGACGCACCTGAGAGCTACGAAGGTCGCGGTGGCTGCAGCACACTGCAATCGCGACACCGCCAACAACATCGAGAGTAATCTCGCCGCCTTCTGTCAGCGCTATCGCATGGACGGCCGGCGCACCCGCGTCAGCGTTGGCGCACGCTCTTTCGCCGGCAAGGCCCTGAGTGACCTGTTTGCCAAGCCCTACGAGGTGCGCTGAGAACGGCCTCGGCTCATAGCTCTCGATTAGGCCGACGCCTGCCGCTGGTAAGCCCCGTTCGCGCCACCATGCGGAACAGGGATGGCGAAGAGGTCGAGTTGGATCTGAGCGGATGCAGGAGCACGCCGACGCCGTGAACGAGTACGCACGGGAATGACGGGGAGCGCGACATACGGCTTGGCATGCAGGACCGACCCCACGATCCGGCAGCCATCCCCGTGATGGTAGACATAAGCGCGGTAGGGTCCGGCCTGCAGGAACTCTTGGACGAGGGGCTCGTCATTCGGGAGTTCACCGAGCGCTTTCATCAGACATGGCACCCCCAACGAGGCGATCGAGGCCGCGCGAAACTCGAAGGCATGACCAGACCAGATCTGGCGCTGCGATCCCGCATGGGTACGCGCAAAGGGATTGTAGGGGCTGAACGCCGTGCCCTCATCCGAGAGGAAGGCTGCGATCGCAATGCGGTCCCCAATGTGAATGGCAGCCTGGATCGAGGCGGCGAGCTGGCGCTTGGTGAGAGGCACGCGCATCTCCATCACGCTTGCGAAACCGATGCGCGGAATCCTGGTTCTTGCCGCTGATGAAGTCAAACGCTACTTTGCAGTCATTGACTGATGGGCGTGCTCATGGCCGTGATGACGATCCGCAACATCGACGATGCGATCAAGACGCGTCTGCGCATCCGTGCGGCCCTGCATGGCAAGTCGATGGAGGAGGAGGCACGCGATATCCTGCGTTCCGCCCTCTCCACCGAACCCGTACGCCCCCGCGATCTTGGCCAAGCCATCCATGAGCGCTTTGTGGCTCTCGGCGGCGTTGAGCTGCCAGAGATCCCGCGCGAGCCAAGCCGCGCCCCTCCGGACTTCGAGGCGTGATCGTCCTCGACACGAACGTGATCTCCGAGCTGATGCGGGCAGAGCCCAATGCCCGCGTTCTGGATTGGCTGGTGAGGCAGCCGATCGCTGGCCTGTTCACCACCACGCTGACACAGGCGGAGATCTTCTACGGCCTGAAACTGCTGCCGGAAGGGCGACGGCGCGAGGACCTGATCACTGCTGCGCGTCCGATCTTCGAGACCGAGATGGCCGGGCGCATCCTGCCCTTCGATAGCGATGCCGCCCTGGCCTATGCGGACCTCGCCGCGCATCGCCGGCAGATCGGTCAACCCATCAGCCAGATCGACGGGCAGATCGCAGCCATCACACGCTCCCGCGGGGCGCAGTTGGCAACTCGCAACGTTCGAGACTTCGTCGTATGCGGGATTACCCTCGTCGATCCTTGGCGTGAAGGCTGAAGCCCTCACGCTGGTCGAAAGTCGGGCCGTTGGGAGACCTACTCCGAGGCTTATCAACGACGGTGAGGGCTGCTTCGGACCGTCACCGATCAGGCAGCCGCCGAGGCCTTGGACTGACCCGATGGGCGGCCGCGACGCTTGGCCGGAGCAGCCTTCTCCGAAGTCTGCCCGTCCTCAGTGGCGTCAGCCGCGGCGCCTCGACGGAACTGACCCAGACCGAGGCTCTTAGCCAGGGCCGAGCGCTGTGCCGAATACGACGGTGCCGTCATCGGGTAGTCCACCGGCAGCCCGTACTTTGCCCGGTAAGCCTCGGGCGTGAGGCCACGGATTGTCAGGTGCCGACGCAGCGTCTTGTAGGACTTACCGTCCTCGAAGCTGACAAGCCCGTCTGGCGTGATCGACTTCTTGATCTGCGCAGCGGTCGGCTTCTCCACACTGTCCTTCGGCGGCGCGGCTGCCCCCCCCGGCCGCAAGGCTCCCAAGAGCCGCATGGACGCTGCTCAGCAGGTTTGCGAGTTCGCTCACGGGAACGGGGTTGTTGGAGACGTAAGCTGCGATAATCTCTGCGGTCAGACTGATCTGGGCGGAGGATTGTGTGGTATCTGCTTCACTCATGTCGCGCTTCCGTACTATTGATACTAAATAGCTCTAAGCAGACATCGGAGCTGGAATGCAATTCATTTCTCAAACATCCTCGCCGAAGATCGCATAATCTATCCGTACGTGCGCGACTTCGTTCATACAACCATGCTGATGAAGTGTCGCAAGCGATCCTATGGGATTAGCCCCAATTCCGCATCGTGGAGACTAGCGGTATCAATCGATTGCACGCAATGGTCGGTGAGGACCATCTTTCATTCAAAGCACTGTTTCAGTGCCGATTTCGGCGGCGAGCTTCACCCCAACTGGCCAGCGTGTAGACTCGACTTCTGACAACATTGATCAGAGTTCTCAAATTATCGCTTGAGCCATGGCTAAAACATTTGCTCGAAGCGCTTTGGACAGCCCGCTATCAAGGTCGGGGCTATGGGGAGTTCGTTCCGTCTGCAAGGCTTGAAGCCATAGTAGGGCATCAACAGATCGGCGTCAGGCAAAGGAGAGTCCTACCTGTAGATATCAAACCGCATCGCTTTGATTCATAATGATGATTCGCTCTCTGGGAGGGAATCATGGCTTCGCTATCGTGCAAGTCCTGCAGCGGAACGGAGGCGACCAAGAGCGGTTTCGTGCGCGGTCTGCAGCGCTATCGCTGTCGAGCCTGCGGCTGCAACTTCACGAATACACCACCCAGGGGCAAGCCGGCGGCGATGAAGGCGATGGCCGTGCTGCTCTACGCGATGGGCAACATGAGCTTCGGGATGATCGGACGCATCCTGGGTGTGAGCGACGTATCCATCCTGCGCTGGGTCCGTGCCGAGGCCGAGGCTCTGCCCGAGCCGGCTGTTCCAGCCAACGTCAAAGTCCTAGCCTGTCTTATTCACGAGGGCAGTGGATCTGTGGTGGCGAGCGTAGCGTAAGGCATTGATAGGGCTTAGGGATTGGGTGCTGACACCAACCTTTTTCACCTGATCGAGCCCGCCATGCCCGCCATGTCCGATCCTACGGTGCTCCCGTTCGCGTTTCCATCCGTGAGAGCCAAGAAGCTCACAGCTGCCTTCGATGGCGGACGCCTGTCCTCGGACGGCGGTGTCCTGCTGCTGGCCCAGGCCGCCCGACGGTTGGGCATCGCCGAGAAGCTCGCTGCGGTGATCCCGGACCGGCGCGATCCGAGCCGGATCGTGCATCCGCTTCCCGAGATCCTTCTGGCGCGCATCCTGGCCATCGCCTGCGGTTACGAGGACGCCGACGACCTCGACCACCTGCGCGCCGATCCTGCGTTCAAGCTCGCCTGTGGGCGGCTGCCCGAGAGCGGCGTCGACCTGATGAGCCAGCCCACTGTCTCGCGGCTGGAGAACACCCCCGGCCTGCGCGACCTGATCCGGCTCGGGCGGGTGCTGGTCGACCTGTACTGCGCCAGCTATGCCACGCCGCCCGAGGCCGTCACGCTGGATATCGACGACACCTGCGACGTGGTCCATGGCCAGCAGCAACTCTCGCTGTTCAACGCCCACCACGATGCGCGCTGCTTTCTCCCCATCCACGTCTACGACACTGCCACCTCACGCCCGGTGGCGATGATCCTGCGTCCAGGTAAGACGCCCTCTGGCCGCGAGGTCCGAGGCCATCTGCGCCGCCTCGTCCGAGCGATCCGCCATCACTGGCCCAAGACCGCGATCACCATCCGGGGCGACGGCCATTACGGGCGGCCCGAGGCCATGAACTGGTGCGAAGACAACGGCGTCGCTTACGTCTTCGGCCTAACCGGCACGAAGGCGCTGGCCGCCAAGGTCGAGGATATCGCCGATACCATCCGGGTGGTGCGGGCCATCGGCGACAAGGATGCGGTGCGCGGCTTTGCCGAGACCACGCACGCGGCCAAGTCCTGGCGGCAGCAACGCCGCGTCGCCGCCCGCATCGAGGCGACCCGCCTTGGTCTCGATATCCGCTACGTGGTCACGAACATCGCCACCGGCACGCCCGAATGGCTCTACGCCGAGCTGTACTGCGCCCGCGGACAGGCCGAGAACTTGATCAAGCTCCACAAGGGCCAGCTCGCCTCCGACCGTACCTCGTGCCGGAACCCCGCCGCCAACCAGATGCGGCTCGTCCTGCACACCGCTGCCTATTGGCTGATGCTCACCGTGCGCGAGGCCGTCCCGACCGCGCACCGCCTCGCCAGGGCCGAGTTTGCAACAATCCGCCTCCGGCTGCTCAAGCTCGGAACCCGTATCCGCGAGACCGCTGCCCGCGTCCGCCTCGCCTTCGCCGCCGCCTGTCCAGAAGCCGACCTGATCCGCCACCTTGCGACTGCGCTCGCCCCGGCACCGGCCTGAACGACGGGGCTGCGACGCCCCAACGAACCCGCTCCCGTCCCTCCATCGCCGACCGAACAATCCCGATCCACACGCGTCAGAACAGACGAGCGATCGCGCGCGCCATCAGCCCAAAACGCAGCGTACGCCGATGCCCGATGAATAAGACGGGCTAGTCATCGACGAGATGTGGCATTTCGTGAAAAAAAGTCAGGCCAGCTTTGGCTCTGGCGCGCCTATGATCCTATCGGCGGGCGAACTGTGGCCTGGGTTCTGGGCCGCCGTGATGATGCAACCTGCCGCAAGCTTCTCGTCAAGACGGGAACGACGGGGATCACCTTCGTCACCGACGATTGGGACGGATATCATCGGCTGATCCCCGCGGAGCAACTGTTCACCGGCAAAGACCTCACCGTTCCCATTGAGCGTGACAACAGCAACATCCGACATTTCCTGGCCCGCTTTCGGCGCAGGACCAAGGTCGTCTCAAAATGTCCGAGGATGGTCGATCTCAGCTTGAGGCTCTATCATCATTACCATGACCAAGGCGGATGCAGCAGCTTGACCAAAATTGCTCAAGCTATCTTTGCGTAGAACTCACGTATATCGGCATCGACCAAGCGGCGCTCATCTTAGTGAGGCTTTGAGATGGCGTTGGTATCGAGAAGTAAGCCTGTCACAGCTCCACGTCTCGGATCGGACCGTCGATGAACGCGCGTTCAAACTCGATTTCGCGCAGCGTCGACGCTGCTAGTGCCTCCACCAAGCGGTGGCCGGTATGGTGCTCGCGATCACGGTCATGCGCTTCGGCGGCTACGGTGACGACAGCGCCCTTGCGGTTCGACATCACACGCTGCCAGTTCTCCACCTTCGGCTTGCGCCCGCGCCGACGCGCTGTGCGTCCGGCGGCCTGATCGAGGGCGCGATAGAGCGTGGTGCGGCCGACGCCAACACGGGAGGCGATCTCCGCCATGGAGAGATCTTCGTCCGCCATCAGGCGGCGTGCGGTGTCGAGGTGGGCGGGCGTCACCGTCGGCTTGCGCCCGCCGAGCCGGCCGCGTGCCCGGGCGGCCGTTAGACCGGCCTTGGTGCGCTCGCGGATGAGGTTGCGCTCCATCTCGGCGAACACCGCGCCGATCTGCAGCATGGCCTTGCCCATGCTGGTCGAGGGGTCGATGCCGTCCTGAAGGGATTTGAGCTTCACGCCTTCGCGCTCGAACTGCTCGAGGAGACCGACGAGCTGGTGGGTGGTGCGCCCGAGCCGATCGAGCTTCCAGACCACGAGGGTGTCGCCGGGGCGCAGGTGCGAGAGGGCCTGGGTCAGGCCGGGCCGGTCGGAGCGAGCACCGGATGCTCGATCCTCGAAGATGCGGTGGCAGCCAGCCGCCTCCAGCGCATCACGCTGCAGGTCGAGGCGCTGATCGTCCGTGCTCACGCGGGCGTAGCCGATCAGGAGGCTGGCCGACGGGGCAGGGGCAGGGGCAGGGGCAGGGGCAGGGGCAGGGGGGCTAAGCTTCTTTGTTCCGGAACCCATGTGCGAGAGTCGCACGGGTATTCTGATTGCGCAACAGAGATACGGAACAATTTAAGCGCAGCAATACCGGTTCGACGCATTCGTCAGCAAAATCGTTCCACAAACGGCCGGATGCTGTTGGCGAAGTGCTCAGGCGAGCAGTGTGGTGAGGCGCGAGGTACGGGTTTTGGCGCGAGGTCGCTTCATGAGCCAAGCTGCCAGCCGATCGAGGTTCAGTGCGCCGGCTGTTACAACGTGCTGCAGCCGTGTCTTGGCCAGACCCCGGTAGCGGGAACGCCGTAGACCAAAGGTGCGGATGGCCTGGGAGAGCGTGCCCTCGATACCCTGACGTAGGGCGTACAGACTTCGCCCTTCGGCGCTGTCCTGGCGGGTGCGGGCGGCGCGCAGTGCCTCGTGCTCTTCCCGTGTGTGCAGACCGAGCTGACGCCCGGACCTGCCGCGCGAACGGGTACATTGGGATCGCGACGGGCAGGTCGTGCAGTCGGCTGGATCGAAGCGAACGCGCACATACGGATGACCGGCCGCGTCCTTGTAGAGCGCCCAGTACCGGCTGGTGTGCTCCTCGGGGCAGCGCGCCTGCCGCGTCGACCAGTCGATGACGAAGTCGGCGGGCGTGAAGGCATCTGCGGTCCCGCCCTGCCAGCTGGTCTTGCGTCGACCCGGGCCGACGAGATCGATGCCATGCTGATCACGAGCATGGGTGAGATGGGGGGCACTGACGTAGGCGGCGTCGACCCGATGCTCAGACGGGATGAGGTTCTTGGCCGCGTGTCAGGCGACACGGTAAACCCATCCGGGAGCGACACGAGGAACCCATCCCCCCTGCGTAGCAGGGAGTGCAGCCATGACTGATATTTCGATGAACTCTCCACCCGCGATCGACGGGCGGAGACAGCGGATGAGAACACCGGACGAAGTGGTGGCGATCCTGCGGCTGCATGATCAGGGATGGGGTACGCGGCGGATCGCGCGGGAGGTGGGGTGCGATCGTGAGACGGTGAAGCGCTATCTGGCTTCCGGGCGCTGGGCGAGCTGTCGGGTCGCGAAGCGTCCCGGGATGCTGGACGGGCATGCCGGCTGGATCGCCGAGCGGTTCACGCGCCACCACGGCAATGCTGACGTGGTGCGCCAGGACCTGGCATCGGAGCTGGGCGTGGTGGCCAGCCTGCGGACCGTCGAGCGCGCGGTGTGTCACCTGCGGCGCGAACTCGCTGCGGCGACGTTGGCGACGGTGAGGTTCGAGACGCCGCCGGGCCGACAGCTGCAGATCGATTTCGGCCAGCGTCGGGTCATCTTAGGGCGTGTCATCGCTTGAGCCAATCGAGGGCGGCAGCGAGGAAGAGTACGCCTATGAAGCTGACGGCGGTCTTCTCGTAGCGGGTGGCGATGGCGCGCCACTCTTTGAGCCTGGCCCAGAGGCGCTCGACCTGATTGCGGTTGTTGTAGATCCAATCCGGGCAGGCCACGGGCGCTTCGTGGCGCTGAGGCGGGATCGCAGGCCGAGCGCCCATACCCCAGATGTGCTCGCGAAAGACGTGGCTGGTGTAGCCGCGGTCCCCCACGACCCATTTGGGCACCCCCGGCAGTTGGTCGAGCAGGGGAACAGCGTGAGGTAGTTCATGGGCCTGACCGGGCGCCAGCCGGAAGGCGATGGCGCGGCCCCGCCCGTCGGCGATCACGCAAGCCTTGGTGCCATAGCCGCCACGCGAGCGGCCAAGAGCTTCACGAGCGTCTCGCTCGGCCGCAGATCCCCCTTTTTGGCGGCTCCCGCCGCCTTTTGGTGCGCCCGCACGTTCGTGCCGTCGAGGAACACCATGCCGAGTTGGACGCCGCGTTCCTGTACGAGGTGAAGAAGCCGCTCCCAGACGCCGGCACGCGACCAGCGGATGAAGATCTGGGCAGCCCGCCACCAGGGTCCCAATTCCTCGGGAATGGCCCGCCACTTGGCCCCGTTCTGATGCCGCCAAAGGATGCCCGAGAGCGTGCGCTGCAGATCCTGCGGAGGCGTTTTGGCCTTGGGCCGGCAGGCGTCAACCAGAGGCTCCAGATCAGCCCATTGCGCGTCGCTCAGCATCGTCCCCCCTCCATTAGAGAGACGAAAACGCAAGCCCAGCCAATCTGTTCAGGCGACGACAGGCCCTAGAGGGCGGGGAGGTCGACAAGGTCTTCCTGTTCGTGGCGACGCTCGGCTACTCGCGACGGATCTATGTCCAGGCCTTCCGGCACGAGCGGCAGTCGGCCTGGCTCGAGGGCATCGAGGGCGCGTTCCGCCACTTCGGCGGCCTGCCGGGCGAACTGCTGCTCGACAACGCCGCCGCGCTGGTCCGGCACCACGACGCCTCCACTCGCGAGGTGGAGTTCAACGACCGCTTCCACGCCTTCGCCCGCTACTGGTCGGTGCGGCCGGTGGCCTGTGCACCCTACCGGGCCCGCACCAAGGGGAAGGATGAGCGGGGCGTGGGCTACGTCAAGCACAACGCCATCGCCGGCCGAAGCTTCGCATCCTTTGGGGCGCTGGAGGCCCATCTGGCCCGATGGATGCGCGAGGTGGCCGACGTTCGGGTGCACGGCACGACGGGTGAGCCGCCGATCGTGAGGTTCGATCGGGACGAGGCCGGCGTGCTGCGCCCGTTGAACGGCCGCCCGTCGTTCCGGCAGATGCGCGAGGTGAGCCGGCAGGTACAGAGCGACGCCTGCGTGAACGTCGACACCAACCACTACAGCGTGCCGTAGCGGCTGATCGGCGCGCAGGTCACCGTCGCAGTGAGCGACGGCAAGGTGCGGATCTCTCACGCAGGCGCGGAGGTGGCCTGCCACGCTCTGCGCCTCGGGCGTCGGGAGCGCGCCGTCGAGCGTGCCCACCTTCATGGCGTCGTGTCGGAGGAGCGGGAGAGGCCCGGCCCGGTCGAAGCCGATCCAGCGATCGCCGTCGCGCCACCCGAGATCGCGCTGCTGCGGTCCCTGGCCGAATACGAGCAGCTCGCGGGAGGCGGCTGGTGAGCGCTAGCGTAGACGCGCTCCCCGATATGCTTACCCGCCTGAAGCTGACGGCGATGCGCAATCGGCTCGACGGGCTGCTGGACGAGGCGGCGCGGGGGGATCTGTCGCTGCGTGAGACGCTGGCATTGCTGTGCGAGGCGGAGGTGGCCCACCGCGAGGAACGACGCATCCAGATGGGCACCGCCATCGCCAAGTTCCCCCACCAGCGCACGCTGGAGGCCTTCGACTTCGCGGCCCAGCCTTCGCTCGATCCCAAGCAGGTGCGGGACCTCGCGACCTGCCGCTGGGTGGCCAACGGCGACGCGCTGCTGATCCAGGGGCCGCCGGGTGTGGGGGAAGAGCCACCTCGCCATCGCGCTCGGGCGCGAAGCGATCCGGCATGGCTATTCGGTGCTGTTCACCTCCGCGACCGCGCTGGTGACGACGCTGGTGAAGGGACATTCGGAAGGGAAGCTGGAGCAGCGCCTGTCGCAGCTGAGCAAGCCGAGGCTGCTGATCCTCGACGAGTTCGGCTATCTGCCGTTCGAGCCCGCCGCGGCGCACCTGCTGTTCCAGCTCGTCAGCCGTCGCTACGAGCGTGGCAGCATCCTGGTCACCTCCAACCGCGTCGTCAGCGACTGGGGTGTAGAGGGCGGTGCAAATCCAGGCCACTAAACCGCCCTGAACGCACCTGCCTCAGGCGCCGTCTCTCAGTTGCCGCATCGGCGTAAGTGTTTGCTCCGGAAATCGTTTTAAAGATGGGCTCTGCGGGCTTGGTGAAGCTCAAATGGCCTGGATTTACTCCGCCCCGTGGCCTGATTTTCCTCCGCCCTACAGACTGGGGAACGGTCCTGGGCGATCACGTCGTTGCGACCGCCATTCTGGACCGCCTCCTTCACCACAGCCACGTGCTCACCATTCGCGGTGACAGCTATCGGCTGCGCGAGAAGAGGCGCTCGGGCCTGATCAAAACCACAGCCGCGCCGGCTCAGGCCGGGGCGTCAGAATAACAAGGGGGGATGGGTTCCTCGTGTCGCTCCCGGATGGGTTCCTGATGTCGTTTGACACGCGAGTGCGGTATGGATCACCTGCGTGCGCCGGGCCTCGTGAACGTCGGCTGGCGTGGTGTCGGCGTGCAGCACCAGGTGGGGCTCGTCCGCTTCGCAGCTCTCGGTGAAGTGCACCATGTAGCCAGTCCAGTGCATGCCGCTCTTGGCGCGGAACCGGGCCTGATCGTCATAGGGCGACTCGACCCGATCCTCGCCCGGGCCGCGCCCCGCAGCGTCCGAAAGCCGACGACGCCGCCGGGACCGCCTTAGCCTTCAATTGACCGCTCGAAATGCCGAGCCCACACCCGCCGCAAGGTCGCGATGATCGGTAAGGTCCGGATCGTCTCGGGTGCTCCGGGGTCGTCCACCCTGTCGAGCAGAGTGAAGCCGTCCGTGCCAACTTGGACAGCATAGGCTTCGCGCTTGGTTGCAGCCTCTGGCAGGCGCGCATCCTCGATCCGCCGCCCGTAACGCTCCACCCAAACCGGTGGTATGGCCCGCCGCATCCAGTCCGGTGCGGCCACGGCGATGGCTTCGAGAGCGGCCCGCAAGGTCTCGCCGACCAGCTCCAGCCGGTTCAGGACCCGGATGGCGGCGAGAACGTGGGTGGAGTCGGTCCGTTGCCGGCCGCGCGGCTTGAGCACACCGCGTGCCCTGGCGAGTTCGAGCAGCCGATTGAGCAGACGCTCTTCCACGCCCGCGCAACGGAGGCGGTCGCGGAACTCGCACAAAAGCGAGTGGTCGAAGCCGGGATCGGCAAGATCGAGTCCCAGAAGGTACTTCCAGTCAATCCGCGCCCGTACCGCTTCGGCAGCCTGCCGATCGCTCAGGCCCTCCCGGAACTGCATCAGGGTCACCAGCGCCAGCCGCCAGGGCGGGTAGGCCGGCTGACCGTGGGTCGGGAAAAGGTCGGCGAAGTCGCTGTCTGTGAAAATGCTGCCGAGCTGGTCGCGCAGGATCAGGTAGGGCGTACCCGCGCGGAAAGCGGCATGTGCCACGCGGGCGGTATCCAAGGGCACGGACGGGATCGAGGCTTGCGGATGCAGCGACATGGCGGTGACCTCCTGAGGAGATCAATGCCCACCGTCGGTCGAGGGCGCTTATACTTCGCCAACAGCATCCGGCCGTTTGAGGGATAAGTGGCACAGCTGGTCCTGAAATGATCGACACCGCTCGCCTCACACAACTTACGCATGCTGTCGATACTTGGCCGTTCCGAGGTATCGCCAGTGGTTTTCCAAATTTGAAGAACGTAGTTTAAAAATTACCAAAACGACTAATACAAAAAAGCTCGGCCTTTCGGCCGAGCTAAGTTCTTTAGGTCTCATCTATATATTAGCTGTTAGAATTTCACTTGTCAAGCGAAATTCTACATTAGAAGTCCCGCTGGACTCTCATACGCACCTGCACAGTGTCGAACGAAGTAACCGTTTGCGCGTTTAGTGGGATCGCTGTCTGCGAAACGCCGAAGCTCTTGTTCAAATCAAGTACACGGCCATTTTGTACGCCAATTTTCGTATAAATACCCTCCACTCCAATGTCTAAATCCTTAACTGGCGACCATATGAGGCTAGCACCTGTGTAGACTTGATAGCTATCACGCAAGGTTTGATTAAGCGCGAAGGTGCGCGTGCCTGGAACGCCCGGTCCGCCACCCACCAACGCGCTTGCGACACCCTGCGCTGCACGCGCACCTGGTGCCTGGTTATGCTCCCCGTAACTACCGAAGAAAGCCGAGCGCCATTCGGGACTCCAGTAATGCAGCAACGATGCAACTGCTGAAAAACTTGACGTCAACTGCAGACGTCCCGTGAGCGGATTTAAGGTTGCATCGTTGAAGAACTGGTTAAACGAGGCTCCACTCACATTGCTTGTATTGCTAATATATGAGCCCGAGTAGTTAGCATAACCTGAGTAGAGAGTGGCGCCTTCACCATAGGCCCCCTGAAGGTAAAGGGTGTCGCCGGGAGCAAGGAAAGGCAGGTTGATCTTCAAACCACCCTGGACCGCCCACCCGTACTCTGTGCTTGGACGTGACCGCGCGACCGCGTTTGCCGCAGTTAATGCTACACCAGCACCTGTAGTTCCCAGAAACCCGGGTAGGAAGTTGCCGGTGTTTACTTCCTTGACGGCCGCGGACAGTTGGGCTGATCCCCAGGCTGCGTCATAACGCAGTACGCCTACGAAGTCTGGCAGACGGTTGCGCTGAATCACATCGACAAAACCGACACCAGTCGGTTGTCCGGCGGCATCAAAGCCAAGGAACACCGGGGAGGGAGCATTCAGAGCGGCGAAGTTCGCAAACGCAGATGTGCCAGCTGCAGCGTTGGCTGCCGCAACTGAAGCGGAAAATATGGTGTTCCTGCGGAAGGTCGGATCTTCCAACGAGAGCGTCGCGGAGAAGCCGCTGTCACCAAGCTTCGAAGTATAGGCGAGCAAATTTGTCGACTGGAGATTTGACCCTAATGCACCACCGATGATTTCGAAGT
>Ga0265798_10003411_pt1 | contig 22583 bp, 22 predicted proteins | sample P3T30metagenome_FD_192430 | JGI IMG/M metagenome (GOLD analysis project Ga0265798, IMG submission 192430) | Plant litter microbial communities from East Loma Ridge, Irvine, California - P3 T30 | ecosystem: Environmental > Terrestrial > Plant litter > Unclassified | place: USA: California... | reverse complement strand
CTGGACCACAGCAGCGCGCTCGTCGAATACGCCAGCGTGCTCGATGACCGCGGCCTGGTCACGCCGGGCGATCCGTCGGTGCTGATCGTCGAGGATGACGAGCGCTTCGCCAAGGTGGTGCTCGAATTCGCGCGCGAGCGCAACTTCAAGGCAATTGTCACGCACCGTGGCGATTCGACCCTGTCGCTGGCACGCGACTACCTGCCGTCAGCCATCCTGCTCGACCTTGATTTGCCGGATATCGACGGCTTCACGGTGCTCGACCGCCTGAAGCGCGATCCGAGCACGCGCCATATTCCGGTGCACGTGATGTCGTCACTGCGCGAGCGCGAACGCGCGCTGCGCCAGGGTGCGATCTCGTACATCAACAAGCCGGTCGAGCGCGACGTGCTGCACGAAGAATTCAAGCGCATCCAGAAGTTCCTGATGGGCGGCAAGCGCAGCCTGCTGGTGGTCGACGACGATCCGGCGCAGCGTGACGCCATCGTCTCGTTGATCGGCAATACCGATATCCACATCGTCACGGTCGACCATGGCGGCGCCGCGCTCGAAGCGCTGCAGTCGTCCCACTTCGACTGCATGGTGCTGGACCTGACGCTGCCGGACATCTCCGGCTTCGACCTGCTCGACCAGATCGGCCGCGACGAGCGCCTGCGCGACCTGCCGATCGTGATCTATACGGCGCAGGAACTCAGTCGCAAGGAAGTCACGATGCTCAAGCGCTACGCCAAGACGATCGTCATCAAGGATGCGCGCTCGCCCGAGCGGCTGCTGGACGAGACGGCGCTGTTCCTGCACCGCTCGCAGGCCAGCCTGCCCGAGACCCAGCGCAAGATGCTGGAAGAGATCCATGCGATGGATTCCGGCCTGGCCGGGCGCAAGGTGCTGATCGTCGACGATGATCTGCGCAACATTTTCGCGCTCTCGACACTGCTCGAACGCCAGCAGATGCAGGTGCTGTTTGCCGAAAACGGCCGTGACGGCATCGAGGTGCTCGAGAAGGATCCCACCATCGAGATCGTCCTGATGGACATCATGATGCCCGAGATGGACGGCTACGACACGATGCGGGCGATTCGCCGCATCCCCAAATTCCGCTCACTGCCGATCATCACCCTGACCGCGAAAGCGATGAAGGGCGACCGTGACAAGTGCATCGCCGCCGGCGCGTCGGACTACATCACCAAGCCGGTCGATGTGGCCCAGCTGCTGTCGATGATGCGGGTCTGGCTGCATTGAGCGCGGTCCTGAACGCCCCGGTCATCCCGGGGCTCGACCCGGCCCTGGAAGAACTCGAGATCGGGCTGCTGCTCGATGCGCTCTACGGACGCTTCGGCCTCGATTATCGCAGTCACGACCGCGCGCTGCTGCGGCGCCGGCTGCAGGGCGTGGTGCGCGAACGCGCGCTGCCCAATCTGTCGCGGCTGCAGGAAGAAGTGCTGCACGTGCCCGGCGTGGCCGCGAGCGTCGTGCGCGCGCTGGCAGTGCCGCCGGCGGCGCTGTTCGACCGCCCCGACTGGGCGCGGCGCCAGCGCACGGCGCTGGCCGCCAGCCTGCGTCCGACGGCGCTGCCGAAGGTGTGGCTGCCCGACGTGGCCGGCGTGGGCGAAGCGTGGACGCTGGCGATCCTGCTGGCCGAAGAAAAGCTGTATGGCCGGACCGAGATCTTCGCCACGCTGGCCAGCGACGAGCAGCTGCATGCGGTGCACGACGCCACGCTGCCGCTCGAGCAGATCGCGCTGGCGCAAGCCGGGTATGAAGCCAGCGGGGGCAACGGGCGCCTGCTCGATTATTTCGACGTGACCGACGGCCAGGCGCGCCTGCTGCCCCGGCTGCGCGAGCGCATCACCTGGGCCCAGTACAACCTGGTGACCGACGCCTCGTTCAATGAATTCCACGCGATCGTCTGCTGCCGCGCCCTGCCCGGCTTCGGCCCGGTGCTGCGCCAGCGCGTGCTGCGCCTGTTTCGCGACAGCCTGGCGCTGTTCGGGGTGCTGGGCGTCGACCGCGTACTGGCGGCGACCGATGCGGCGGTGGGCGATTACCAGCTGCTGCCCGGCGATGGGGCCTGGTACAAGCGGGTGCGATAGAGAAGCGTCGAGCAGGGAGCGCTGCGGGATGGACGGCGTCCACAATCGCACGCCGCGGTGTCCTTACACCGGGTCTTCGACACGCGCCCGCCCGATCGCCGCCGCGGCGCGCTGCGCTGCCATCCAGGCATCGACCGCCTTGCCGGCGCCGGGCCGCAGATGCAGGCCCAGCTTGCTCCGGCGCCACAGCACGTCGGTCGCGCACGACGCCCATTCATGCGCCATCAGGTAGCGTAGTTCGGCCTCATACAGGCCGGGCGCGACTTCCAGCCCGAGGTCGGCCAGCGCGTGGCAGTCATCCAGCAGGCGCACGACGCGGGTGCCGTAGGCGCGCGCGTAGCGCAAGGCGAGCGACGCCGGCAACCAGGCATGGCGTTGCCGCAGCCCTGCCACCCAGCGATCGAATTCCAGCACGCCGCGCCGGTCGGGCTTGGGGCCGAACAGGTCGCCGCCAGGCAGCACGGCGTGCGCCGTCCAGGCCGGTGCGGTCGGGCGACCGACCAGAGGCGCCAGCCAGTCGAGCGCTTCTTCGGCAAGTTTGCGGTAGGTAGTGATCTTGCCGCCGAAGACCGACAGCAGCGGCGGGCCGTCGCCGTCGCGCGCCAGGTGATAGTCGCGCGTGACCGCCGCCGCGTTGCCGGCGTCGTCGGCCAGCAGCGGGCGCACGCCGGAATAGCTCCAGACCACATCGCCCGGCGCGATCTGGCGCCGGAAGTAGGTGTTGGCCAGCGCGCACAGGTACTGCTTCTCCTGGTCGGCGATGGCGACGTTGTCGGGGTCGCCGTCGAACTCGACGTCGGTGGTGCCGATCAGCGTGAAGGCGCCTTCGTACGGCAGCGCGAACACGACGCGGCCATCGGCATGCTGGAACAGGTAGGCGCAGCCGTGATCGAACAGGCGCGGCACGACGATGTGGCTGCCCTTGACCAGGCGCAGCGCGCGCTGCGGCGCATTGCCCCCGGCGCGCAGGGCCAGGCGCGCCGCCCACGGCCCGGTGGCGTTGACCAGGCCCCGCGAGCGCACGGCCAGCGGCCCGCTGGCGCGCAGCAGCCGCGCTTCCCAGTGGCCGGCGCGGCGCACGACGTCGTCGCAGGCCGTATGCGGCATGACCTGTGCGCCGCGCTCGTGGGCGTCGAGCGCATTGAGCACCACCAGCCGCGCATCGTCGACCCAGCCGTCGGAATAGGCAAACGCCCGCGTGAACTCAAGCTTGAGCGCGGCGCCGGCGAGGTGCGCCGCCAGGTCGATCGTTTCGGCGCCGGGCAGGAAGTCGCGCGGGGCGAGCCGGTCATACAGGAACAGGCCGGCGCGGATCAGCCAGGCCGGGCGTGCCCCTGCCAGCTGCGGCATGATGAAGCGCAGCGGGCGCATGATGTGCGGCGCACTGCGCAGCAGGATTTCGCGCTCGGCCAGCGCCTTGCGCACCAGGCCGAACTCGCGATATTCGAGGTAGCGCAGTCCGCCGTGGATCAGCTTGCTGGAGGCGGCGGACGTATGCGAGCCGAGGTCGTCCTTGTCGCACAGGATGACCTTCAGCCCGCGCCCGGCGGCGTCGCGCGCGATGCCGGCGCCATTGATGCCGGCGCCCACGACCAGCAGGTCGCAATCGATGAAAGTGTCCGTTGTCATTCAGCCCCCTCGCCGCCGGCATGCTGCTGTCCGCACCAGTGTAGGTAACCGATTCGCGCGCGCGCTTTGCCTGGATCAATTATGCGCAAAATGGCAGAGGCGGTGTGTAAAATCGCCACATGCACATCCCCTCTTCCACGCTCCCGCAGGGCATCGTCCAGGACGCGCCGACGCGCGCCTGGGTCCGGATGCCGTCGGGCCGCCGGCTCGACCTGCTCGATCCGACACCATTCGACTGGGACGACGCCGACCTGGCGCTCGGCCTGGCCCGCACGTACCGCTGGGGCGGACATTCGGCATGGCCGTTGCCGCTGTCGGTCGCGCAACATTCGATCAGCGTGATGCTGCTGCGGCGCGCGGCCTCGCCAACCTTGTCGCCGCTCGATGAATTGCGCGAGCTGCTGCATGACGCCGAAGAGGGACTCCTGGGATTCGATGCGATTTCGGTGATCAAGCCGTTTTTGGGCGACGCGTTTCGGGCGCTGACACGGCGCCTGGAGCACATGGTGTTCCTGCGCTACGGTTTGCCGGCATGGGATGAGAAATCGCATGCAGCGCACAAGAAGGCCGACCGCCTGGCTGCGGCCAGCGAGGCGGTGCATGTGGCAGGCTGGTCGGCTGACGAAGTGCGGCGCACGCTGAAGATTCGCGCCGGCATACTGCTGGAAGATCCACTGGCGGCATATTACGATTGCACGCCATGGGAGCCGTGGCCGCCGAAGCTGGCCTGTGAACGTTTTCTGCATGAGCTCGAACGGCTCATGGCGACCATCAAGCCGACGCCCTGACGGACGCCGGCCTGTCCATTACGCCCTGGCGCGCGGGGTCAGTTCTTTTTCCAGGTACTTTTCCAGCCCCTCCAGCGAGCGGCCACGGGTTTCAGGCAAGCGCATGGCGACGAAGATCAGCGAGCCGACGTTAATGGCGGCGAACAGGAAGAAGGTTGCGCTGCCGAACTGCGCCAGCGCAAGCGGAAACAGCAGGGCCACGATCGCGTTGAACACCCACTGGCAGGCCACGGCGGTGCCGGTCAGCTTGCCGCGCAGGTGCATCGGGAACAGTTCGGACATCAGCAGCCAGTACACGGGCGCGATCAGCATCTGCATGAACAGCAGGAAGCACAGGATGCAGGCCAGCGCGGCGTAGCTGCGCATAATGCCATCGGGCATCCACAGCAGCACGGCGCCGAGCGCCGCCTGCATGACGATCACGCCGGTCAGGCCCGAGAGCAGCATCGAGCGGCGACCGTGCTTGCCGATCAGCCAGATACCGATGAACGTGGCGATCACGGCCACGACGCCGTTGCCGATGGTCGCGGTCAGCGCGGCATTGGTGCCCAGGCCGGTCGACTGCAGGATGATCGGGGTGAAGTACATGAAGGCATTGACGCCCGTGAACTGGGCCATGAAGCCCAGGCCGATACCGAGCCACAGCAGTTTCTTGATCCACGGCGTGCCGAACACGGCGGACCAGCCAGCCTGCTCGTGCTCGATCGCGTTCAGCTTGGTCATCTCGGCCATCTCGAGTTCGATCTGCTTGTCGCTCGAGCGGATCTGTTCCAGCACGGCGCGCGCTTCGTCCATCCGGTTCTTGCTGGCCAGCCAGCGCGGCGACGGCGGAACGAACATCATGCCGATACCGAGCAACAGGGCCGGCACGGCGGCAATCGCGAGCATATAGCGCCACACGTCCGGCGAATCCGAGAAATGCGCCAGCAAGGCATTGAGCGCATACGCGATCAATTGACCAGTGACGATCATCAACTCGTTCTGCGTGACGAGCCTGGCCCGCCTGCTGGGGCCGGCCATCTCGGCAATGAATACCGGCACGGTGGACGATGCGCCGCCCACCGCCAGGCCAAGCACGAAGCGCATGATTACCATGATCTCGACCGACGGCGCGAGGGTCGTGCCGAGCGCGCCGATCATGAACACCAGCGCCAGCCAGATCAGGGTCATGCGGCGGCCAAACTTGTCGGACAGCGAACCCGCCATCAGCGAGCCGACGGCGGCGCCGAACACGAGCGCTGACGTCACGATGCCTTCGGTCAGCGGGGTCAACCCCAGCCCGCCAGTCGATGCCGGCGCACTCATGAACGGAAGCGCGCCGGAAATCACACCGGTGTCGTAACCGAACGCGAGTGCGCCCATGGTGGCGACGATGGCAACCTTGAAGACGAAGCGGCTTTCTTTGGTATCGGGTGGCGCCGTGGCGGCGGCCGGGGGGACTGCTGAAGACATACGGATCCTTAATGGGAAATGGACGGAGCTGAGAAACACGGCTGGCCCATTTCGTCACCGCCTGGACGACGGCGAGGCATGCCAGCACATGAGAGTGCTGGCAATCTCTATATATTACTTGGTAAAGAATAAAGGAAGTTATGCCGTATGAATGTTCGATGGCAAACATATTAGTGGATTTTCGTCACATTACTAAAAATCACTAACTTGGGGATGGCCGCGTAAGCAATCCGCAACGATACCGTCCCGCTACCATAATCGACGCTAACTCACTGATTTGTCACAGTCTTTTATTCTATCCACAAGAATTGTGGATAAAGTTGTGGACAAGCGCCACTTGACAAGCCGCAAGGCTAGTCCTGATGCGGGTTTCAACAAAATGCCCGTTCTGCAGGCAAAAATTAGTCCTCATTAAATCAAGCACTTGCACGTGCACCACATGTGCGCAGCAAGTTTATATGGGGCGCACTCCTACAAAAGCGTGACACGGGGGATAAGTGTCCAACGTGTCCCGATCTGCGCTCATTTCCACGCGCTACGGGCCCGGTCGCGCACGAGCATGCGTACGCTGTCGGGCATCGGGGTGCGCAGCTCGCGCTTGTCGGCGCTGAGCCACGGGCTTTCTTCGAAATGCTTGAGCATGACCGGTGTGACGAAGCGCGAACGCGCAGCGTACACATGGCGGTCGCCCATGCTCGACTGCTGCTTGATGAAAAAGCGGTTCGGCACGATCAGGTGCAGGTTTTCACGCGCCCGCGTCATCGCCACGTACAGCAGGCGCCGCTCTTCCTCGATATCGTCCTGGTTGCCGGTGGCCATGTCGGACGGAATGCAACCGTCGACCACATTGAGCACGTGCACCGACTTCCACTCTTGCCCCTTGCTCGAGTGGATGGTCGACAGGATCACGTAGTCTTCGTCGAGCAGCGGCGGGCCGGCCCGGTCGCTTGTGGCTTCGGGCGGGTCGAGCGTGATCTCGGCCAGAAAACTTTCGCGGTTGGCGTGGCCGCCCGACAGCGCCACCAATTGATCGAGGTCGAGCGCGCGCACCTGGAAATCGTCATGCAGGCGCTCCAGGTGCGGCGCGTACCAGTCGCGCGCCAGCTCGAGGTCTTGCGGCCAGCGCAGGCCAGGCGTGCGCAGGCGCGCATACAGCGCGCAGAACGCCTGCCACTCGACCCTGCTGCGCGCCGGCACGGGAAACGCCGCCAGCGTGGCGGCGACTTCGCTGCTCTCGGCGGCGACATCGAGCACGCGCGTGGCGGTCGCTTGCCCGATGCCGGGAATCAGCTGCAGCACGCGAAAACCGGCCAGGCGGCCGCTCGGGTTCTGGGCAAAGCGCAGCAGCGCCAGCACATCCTTGATATGCGACGCTTCCAGGAATTTCAGGCCGCCGAACTTGACGAACGGCACATTGCGGCGCATGAGTTCGAGTTCGAGCGCCGCGCTATGGCTGGCCGCGCGAAACAGCACCGCCTGCGACTTGAGCGGGACGCCCTCTTCGCGCTGCTCGAGGATGCGGCTGCAAACCCAGCGCGCCTGCTCGGCCTCGTCGGGAATCAACACCAGCTGCGGCTTGATGCTGGACGCCTTGTCGGTCCAGAGCGTCTTGGCGTGCCGCTCGAGGGCGGCGCCGATCACGGCATTGGACGCGTCGAGGATCGGCTGCGTCGAGCGATAATTGCGCTCGAGCGTGATGAGGTGCGCCGGCTGCGAGAACTGCCCCGCGAAGTCGAGGATGTTGCGCACGGTGGCGCCGCGAAAACTGTAGATGGACTGGGCGTCGTCGCCGACCACCATCACGCCCTTGCCGTCGGGCTTCATGCCGGTGATGATCGCGGCCTGCAGGCGGTTGGTGTCCTGGTACTCGTCGACCAGCACGTGGTCGAACCAGCCGCCCAGTTCGGCGCCCAGCACCGGGTCGGCCGCCATCTCGGCCCAGAACAGCAGCAGGTCGTCGTAGTCGAGCACGTTCTGCTCTTGCTTGGCGTCGACATAGGCGCCGAACAAGGTCTTGAGCTGCGCTTCCCACTCGCTGCACCACGGGAAGAAAGCCTGCAACACCTGGTCGAGCGGATCGCGGCTGTTGACCACCCGCGAATAGATCGACAGGCAGGTGCCTTTCATGGGGAAGCGTTTTTCGGTCTGGCCCAGACCGATCTCGTGACGCACCATGCCCATCAGGTCTACGGCGTCGCCCCGGTCGTGGATCGTGAATTGCGGATCGAGCCCGATGCGCCCGGCGAACTCGCGCAGCAGGCGCGCGCCGATGCTGTGAAAGGTGCCGGCCCACGGCAACGCCACCGGCGCCTGTGATTGGGATGGGGTCTGGGCGCCGCGACCGAGCAGCCGGTGCAATACGCCGCTGGCACGCTGGCTCATCTCGCCGGCCGCGCGGCGCGAAAACGTCAGCAGCAGGATGCGCTGGGGATCGGCGCCGGCCCCGATCAGGCGCGCCACCCGATGCGCCAGCGTGCTGGTCTTGCCGGACCCGGCGCCGGCCACCACCAGGAGCGGGCGCGGCGCGTCGACGCCGATATCGTGCTCGACCGCGGCGCGCTGCTGGGGATTCAGGCTGGCGAACGGATCTTCGATAACAGGCGGGTCGGCGGTGGTCATGGTTCAGCGGGCACAGAAAGCACCACTGTACATTTACACAGTAGCAAACCGCAAGCGCTAAATCGCAGAGCACCGCCGTCGCGCCCGCGCATGACATCAGGCATGACCTGAGGTGCGATGGCTAAGCCATGGATAAATAAACCCTTTTTTGGATATCCACAAAGTCTGTGAATAACTATGTGGAAAAGCGGGGGCTTGACACGCTGGACACGGCCTGCGGGGCCGCTTTCAACAATTTGCCTATTGGGGAGGCAATGTCGGTGACAAGTGTGGATCGGCCGCAAACATAGCCGGCCACACGCTTGACAGGGCTGCGCCGCCGTGCACTTCAGGCCGACGCGCGGCGCCGCTCGGGTTCGAGCACGACACGCTCGATCACCTTCGGACCCACGCCATTCGACTTGAGATATTCGACAGCCGGCATGACGCCGAGTTCGCACAAAGTGGCAATACCGCGCGAGACGACATCGCGCTGGCCGGCATCCGATCGCAGCTCTGATGCGCTGGCAACGTGTGGATGGACGTGTTGCGCATACGGTGTATTCATCGCTGCTCTCCGGTGATGGTAGATGTGATGCACCACGATTATTGGTCATGCCGGTGAGAAGTCAATGTCAAACCTGTATCAATACGGAAATAGATAGTTCATGCCAAGCGCAATAGCGGTTCAGCGGCGATAATACCGGCATGAGCACGCAACCCCTTCCCTCACCCCCCAAACCGTCCGGCCTGGCCACTGATCTCCGCCCTGTTCCCACCTCATGCACCGACCTGTTCGTCTCGTTCACCCTGATCGCCCTGCAGGGCTTCGGCGGCGTGCTGGCCGTGATCCAGCGCGAGCTGGTCGAGCGCAAGCGCTGGTTGAGCAATGAAGAATTCATCGAAGAATGGTCGGTCGCGCAAATCCTGCCCGGCCCGAACGTGTGCAACCTGGCGATGATGATCGGCCAGCGCCACTTCGGCCTGGCCGGCGCGATGAGTGCGCTCGCCGGCTTGCTGGCGGCGCCGCTGCTCGTCGTGCTGGTGCTGGCCCTGGTGTATGCGCGCTTCGCCGACGTGCCAGCGGTCCAGGGCGCGCTGCGCGGCATGGCGGCCGTCGCCGCTGGCCTCGTGGCCGCCACTGGCCTGAAGATGTCGGCCGCGCTGGGCAAGAACGTGCTGCCCCTGGCCGTCTGCGTCATCATCGCGGCGCTCGGCTTCGTGCTGCTGGCCTGGGTGCGGGTACCGCTGGCGGCGGTCGTGTTCGGCCTGGGCGGCCTGGGTTGCGTGCTGGCCTGGCGCAGGCTCACCCCATGAGCGCGCCGCAGCTGGTATTCAGCTGGCACGACTGGTTGAGCCTGTTCGCGCACTTCTTGATGTTGTCGATGATGTCGCTCGGCGGCGCGATCTCGACCACGTCCGAAATGCAGCGCTACCTGGTCGAGGGCCAGGGCTGGCTCACGCCAGCACAGTTCGGCGATTCGGTCGCGCTGGCGCAATCCTCTCCGGGGCCGAACGTGCTGTTCGTGGCCCTGCTGGGCTGGAACGTTGGCCTGAACAATGGCAGTGTCACGGCCGCGCTGAGCGGTGTCGTCATCGCCATGGTGGGCATCATGCTGCCGTCGACCGTATTTACTTATCAGGTGGCGCAATGGGCCCAGCGCAATCGCACACTGCGGGCAGTGCGCGCCTTCAAACAGGGCATGGCCCCGCTCGTCATCGCAATGCTGTTGTCGACCGCCTGGCTGCTGGGTTCGAGCGGCGGCGCGGACCTGGACCATTGGCCGCTGTGGCTGCTGACGGCAGCCAGCTGCCTCATCATCTGGCGCACGCGCCTGCACCTGCTGTGGATACTGGCGGCCGGCGCCTTGCTCGGCGCGATTGGACTGGTGTAGTTGGCACGCATGGGCAGGACGCGGCATACTGGACTTCCATTTACTGTCCACCATCCAAGATGTCCGAACTCCTGAACCAACATGCCTGCTTCGGCGGCGAGCAGCGTTTCTACCAGCACGATTCGAGCGCCATCGGCCTGCCGATGAAATTCTCGGCGTACCTGCCACCCGAGGCTGCCGGCAAGAAGCTGCCCGTGCTGTTCTACCTGGCCGGGCTGACCTGCACCGAAGAAACCTTCATGACCAAGGCCGGCGCCCAGCGCGTGGCGAGCGAGCTGGGGATCATCCTGGTGGCGCCCGACACCAGCCCGCGCGGTGCGAACGTGCCGGGCGAGTCCGACAGCTGGGACTTCGGCGCCGGCGCCGGCTTCTATCTCGACGCCACCGAAGCGCCATGGTCGACGCATTACCGCATGCACAGTTACCTGCTCGAACTGCACGCGCTGGTGCTGGCCCTGCTACCGGCCGATCCCGGGCGCGTGGGCATCTTTGGCCACTCGATGGGCGGGCACGGCGCGCTGGTGATGGCGCTGCGCCACCCGGAACTGTTCCGCTCAGTGTCGGCGTTTGCGCCGATTGCCGCGCCGAGCCGCTGCCCATGGGGCGTGAAGGCGTTCGGCGGCTACCTGGGCCAGGACGAAAGCACCTGGCAGCAATACGACGCCAGCGCGCTGATGGCGCAACAAGAGACGGCGCCTTTCCCCGGCGGCATCCTGATCGACCAGGGCCTGGGCGACAAGTTCCTGGCCGAGCAATTGCGCCCGGAAGCCTTCGAGGGCGCCTGCGCCCGCATCGGCCAGCCGCTCGAGCTGCGCCGCCACGCCGGGTACGATCACGGCTATTACTTCATCTCGACCTTCGTCGAAGACCATCTGCGCTTCCACGCAAGCCAACTCGGCTGAGATGGCCCTGCTTCAGCTCGCTTGAAGGCGGCGCCCGCCCCTCCAGCCAGCCTCGGGGTGGGTGTCTGCGCGCCCCGGCGCGCGCTGAAGTGGCACGGTCACGATGGGCGCTCTGGCAGACACAGCGCCATTCATCTACAGGCTGCGCCTGAGCGTCGTCACCTGCATCTCGTCGGTCGGCGTCATCATGTCCACCACGCGACAATCCCCGCACATCTTCAGGCGGTCCGGATTGCCGCTGAAGGCGGGGTGCGCTGCCAGCCGGCCCAGCATGTTCTCGACCATGTGCAGCGTGCCGAAGGCCTTGTTGCAGCGGATGCAGTGGAACGGTTGCGACTCGTTGATGACCACCGCCTGCATGCGATCGGGTGCGAACGACATGCGCGGCGTCAGCGTGATGGCGTTCTCGGGGCAGGTATTGACGCACAAGCCGCACTGGACACAGTTCTTCTCGATGAAGCGCAGTTGCGGGGCGCCCTGCCCGTCCTGCAGCGCCGCTGCCGGGCACACGCCGACGCACGACATGCACAGGCTGCACGCCTTGCGGTCGAGCGCCAGTGCGCCGAACGGCGCACCGACCGGCAGCGCTATATGTTGCGGCTGCAGCGGGGCGTGACGGTGCAAGTGGTCAAGCGCGTAGTCGAGCGTGGTGCGCTTGTCCGGCGCCAGGTGGAACAGGGCCGGCGACGTCGGCGCCTCGCCACGCGGTGCATGACGCAACGCCAGCGCGAGTTCCTGCGCCGTGTCGGGCGCCGCCGCATCCACGCGCAGCAGCTGGAAATGCGGCCCGGCATAGCCGAGACCGGCGAGCACGGTCTGGGCGACCTGCATCTGCTCGCTCAAGGCATCGACATACTGCGGCGCTTCGTCGCCCGTGCACAGGATTGCGATGCCGGCCGCGCCGTACGCCAGCGCGGCCAGCCAGACGTCGATCCCCGTCGAGGCCACGTGATGCAGACCAAAGGCCAGTAAGCGCCCCGGGATCGCCTCGCCCAGCCGGTCGAGGACGGCCTGGCCTGCGCCATCGTGCAGCAGCAGGACCGGCTGCGCACCGCCGGCATCGATGTAGGTGCGCAGCAGCGCCCGGATCCGCTTGCCGGTGTCCGGCACCGGCGGGTACACGTAGCTCATGGCCCCGGTCGGGCACACGGTTGCACAGGCGCCGCAGCCGGCGCACAGATACGGATTGACGCGGACCTTGTCGCCGTCGCTGGCGATGGCCTGCGCCGAGCAGATGTCGACGCAGGCCGTGCAGGCCTTGATGCCGTTGCGCCCGTGCGCGCAGATGCGCTCCTTGTAGTTGAAGTATTTCGGTTTCTCGAAGTCGCCGACCATGTCCAGCAGTGTTTCGACGGCCGCCATGCGCGCCGCCTCGTCCGGCCCCGGCGCCTGGTAGCCGTGCGGCCGCTGGTGGCTGTCGATCAGGCGCGCCGGGCACAGGTCGAGCACCAGGTCGAACCTGCCCTCGCCCACCGGCTGGCCGGGGGCCTGCCAGCGCGCTTCGAAGGCCCCCAGCCAGCCGGCCAGCGCCACGGTGCGCACGGCGTACACCGGATACAGATGCGGCGCGCCGGCCGGCTCGTCGAGCAGCAGGACCGTGACCGGCAGCACGCTGGCCAGGCGATCGGCCAGCGGCAGCGCATCGCGGGCGGCGCCGACCACCAGCGTGCGGCCCGTCGAGCGATAATCGACCGTGGCGCCCGGCTCGACCTCGGGGAACGCTGCCAGTGCCTGCAGCGCGGCGCTGCGCGCCAGCGCATCGCGCCGGTCCTGGACGGGGTCGGTAGGCGGGCCGTCGTTGAGTCGAATTGTCATGCATGTCCTTGTGGTGATGGGGCGGCTTGCTTGCATGCGTCACTGTGCTGCAGCGGCGCAGGCGAAGGCGCAGGTGCAGGTGCAGGTGCAGGTGCAGGCAAAGTCGCAGATACTCCCGCGAGCGGCTGCTCGGCGACGTCCTCCGGCGCGGCCGGCATGGCAGGCTCACCGCCGCTGGCGACCGAAGGCTCCGGCGCGGGGTCGTCGCTGCCGTCAAACAGGCGCTCGAGCACGCCGGGCGCGTGCTTGAGCGAGGCGAGCATTGCGTCGGTGAGCGGCGACGCCCTGGTGTAGTCGTCGATATAGATGTCGAGGCCATCCATGACCGCAAAGTTCGGGTCGGCGAACAGTTTTTTCAGCGCCAGGCGCCGCACGGCCGGGTCAACGCCGCCAGCCACGAACGCGGAATAATCGGACTGCGGCGTCAGGCGCGCCACGTCGTCGAGCGTCGGTGCAGGCCGTTCGGGCGCCGCGGCAGGTGGCGTGATGGGCAGTGACCCGGGCTGCAAGCGGGCCTGCAAGCCGGGCTGCGCGCGCTCGTCGAGCGAACGTGGCGCAGCCGCAGGCGCCGGCTCGGGCTGCGCCTTCAGGCGCGCCCAGCGGCGCAGGAAACCTTCTTCGGGCATGGGCGTATCGGTCATCCGTGCTGCCGGCCCTTGCGTGGGCGCGGCGTGAAATTGTCGCGCAGGTAACCGGCCACCCAATGGTAAATGTCGGCCGGCATGGTCACGCCATCCGCGTCTTCTCCCGAGTCGAACATGCGGGTGCCCTCGACATAGCTGACCGAGGCGCGCGCCGGCATGGCGCGGCCGTCGACCATGCGCCACAGCACGAACACCTTCGAGTCGGGCGCCATGATGTTCTCGTAATAGCCTTCGTTTTCGTCGGTATACAGTTCGAGCTCGATGCCCGAGACCAGGTAATAGTCGCGCTCAGCGCTTTCGCTCAGCATCTGCAAGGTAGCCAGGCCGCCGCGGTCAGGCACCACGCCAACGGCACTCCAGCTGTCCATGGCGCCCCATTTGTGCGCGGAGGTGCGGCGTTGCATGATGAACGCGACTGGCATGCTTCCCATTTTCATGACGATGTCCGTGCTTTCACTGTTTGTGGGCGTCGTCCGGCACGCCCGGGCGATTGACCGTGGGTGATGCGCCGCGCGGCAGGCTTGGCGTCGGTGCACGCTTGACGTCCTCGCTCGGCCGCGCCGTTCCCAGCTTTTCGCTCTTGATCGGCACCGTGGCCGAACGCAGCGCATGCGCGCTGCGTGGCGCCGCGCCGGTGGCCGGCGCCGCCGCTGCAGTGCCGGGCGCGGCATTGGCTGGCGCGGGCGCCGGAATGCCGGCCGCGGGCGGCGTGACGTCGGCCGCTGACGCCAGCGGCCTTGGCGCCGCACTGGCAAGCGCCGACGGCGGCACGATCTTGTAGCCCTCTCTGGCGGCGCGCTGGCGCCAGCGCGTGCTGACGTTGTCCATCGATGCCGCCAGACGTTCTTTCTCTTGCGCCGCCTTGGCATCGGCATCTGCTTTCTTGGCTGCGGCCGCCTGCGCCTGGGCCGGCGATGGCGGCGGCAACGCAGCCTGCGCGCTGCCGGCCAGCGCCAGGCCGGCCACGAAGTGCAGCTTCAAGATCAGTTTGAGGTTTGCATGTTGCATCATTTGCCTTCCGTTCGCGGCGTGGCCGGCCCCTGCGGCGCAGCATTGCTGGCGGTCGGGGCTGGCTGATTTGCCGTGGGCGGCGTCGCGCCGCCAGTGTCACCCGCCTGCAGGTTCGCGCCCGGCCGGCCCGCGCTGGCGGGCTGGGTCGTGCCACTGGACGGCCCCTGGCCCGACTCTTGTGTCGCGCCCCCGATCTCGGCGCCGCTGGTATTACCGCCCGAACCGCCTGCAATGCCTGGCGTGCCGCCAGCATAGGTGGCGTCGGTTTCAGGCCGCGCGGTGCGCGCCATCACCTCGCCGCTGCTGCCGCCGCCAGCCGTCATCTGGCCCGGATAGCCGGTCTGGACGACGCCGTGCGCCACCGGCGACTGTTCGCGCTGGCAGCCGGCCAGCATCGCGCAGCATGCAGCCACGCCGATGGAAATGCGCATTGAATGTCGTGTCATGGCAGTCCTCAGTGCGCGGGGCCGGGTTGCGGGCGTGGGCCGCGGCCAGGGCCGGGACCGGCACGATCGTTATCCGGTGCGCCGGGGCCCGGGATGACGTTGCCGTCGTTGTCCAGGCCGGGCGGCACGCCGGTTTTCATTTGCTCGTACCACAGCCGGTGGTGCGCCCTGGCCCAGTTCTCGTCCACCGTGCCATGCCGCATCCCCTCGTAGGCGCCCGGGGTGCCAACCGTACCGATGAAGGCGTGCCCCATCGTGAAAGCCATGTAGAAGGCAGCGCCAATCACGTGCAGCACATTGGCCACCTGCATCACATAGCGGGTCTGGCCAACGGCGAAGTCGAGCACCAAGCCGGACACCGACACGATCAGGCCGAGCAGCGCCACGCCGCCCCAGAACCACGATTTCTCGCCGGCGTTGAAGAAGCCGGCCGGCACGTGCTCGTGGGTGAACAAGCCGCCGCCTTTCTTGATCCATAGCCAGTCGGCGCGATTGAAGAAGTTTCGCGACAGGAAAGTGATGAACATTAGGATCGAACACAGCACGAACAGCGGGCCGACGAAGTTGTGCAGGTACTTGGCGCCGATCGCCACCCACGAAAACACATTGTGGCCCATCCACGGCAGGAAAATGTTCTTGCCATACATGATGATGATGCCCGTGATGCCCAGCGCGACAAAGGCGAACGCGGTGGCCCAGTGCACCTGGCGCTCCCAGCGGTTGAAACGCTGGAACTTGCGGCCCGATTCGGCCGGCGGCGTGGCCGGCCCGATGGTCTTGTAGAACACAAAGATCGCCAGCGGAACGCCCAGCAGCAAGAAGCCGGCCAGCGTGGCAAGCGGGCCGTTGCGCAGGTGGCGCCAGGTATTGCCGCCGCGCTGGACGATCACATTGCCTTCCTTGCTGCCGTACTGGCCCAGATAATGGCGGTCCATGTGCACGCGGCCCGAATCGGTCGATGACAGGCCCGGATCGCGCACGCGTGAATCGGCCTCGATCTGGAGCATGGTCTGCTCTTCGGCATAGGCGGGGGTGGCGCGCTCGTTCTTGCCCTGGGCCGGGGCGCCGGGCGCCATCATTACTCCCAGCAGCAACAGCCCCAGGCAGAGTATGGCGCGCAGCGCATTCGACGTGGCTCGCATGATGTCTCCTCAGGGATTGGCGCGGTTGTACTCGTTCTGCTTGCCGTTGCGGTTCTCGACCGTGGCCCACCAGGCCAGCCGGTCGTTATGAAAGCGCCGCTGGAAATGACGGTCGTCCGGCTTGCCGGCGTACTCGCCCTTGATCCAGGGTGGGTGCTGGTCGACTTCGAGGCAGCCCGTCAGCAGCAGCAAGGGCGCGGCCAGCGCGCAGGCCTTGAGAAAGCGTGTGCACGGCGTCATGTCGGGAACCTCCCCGGATCGTTTTGCGCGTCGTTGGCTTTCTGGTTCACGCGTGGCAGGTTGCCCTGGTTCGTGATCTGGCCGCCACGTTTGGGCTTGCCGTAGGCGATTTTCCAGCCCCAGAGCTCGGGGCCGTAGCCGCGCGTCTCGACGCGCTGGCGATAGATGTCGGCAATAATGTTGGCCTCGCCGCCCAGCAGCGCCTTGGTGCCGCACTGTTCGGCGCAGGCCGGCAACTTGCCTTCGGCGATGCGGTTGCGGCCATATTTCTTGAATTCGGCTTCGGAGGTATCGGGCTCGGGGCCACCGGCGCAGAACGTGCACTTGTCCATCTTGCCGCGGTGGTTGAACAGGCCGGTTTCGGGAAACTGGGGCGCGCCAAACGGGCACGCGTAATAGCAGTAGCCGCAGCCGATGCACTGGTCCTTGCTGTGCAGGACGATGCCATCTTCGGTGTGATAGATGCAGTTGGTCGGGCACACCGCCAGGCACGGCGCGTCGGTGCAGTGCATGCAGGCGACCGACACCGAGCGCTCGCCCGGGATGCCGTCGTTGATGGTGACCACGCGGCGCCGGTTGATGCCCCAGGCCAGTTCGTGCTCATTCTTGCAGGCGGTCACGCAGCCGTTGCAGTCGATGCAACGCTCGGTGTCGCAGATAAACTTCATTCTTGCGCTCATGTCGGTCTCCTTGCGGTCTCGTCAGGCGCGCACCACGCGGCACAGCGATACCTTGGTTTCCTGCATCATCGTCACGGCGTCGTAGCCGTAGGTCCAGCCCGTGTTGACGGCTTCGCCGCGCACGATCGGCGCGCCGCCCTCGGGGTAGTTGTCTTTCTGGTCTTCGCCCATCCACCAGCCGCCGAAGTGGAACGGCATCCATACCAGGCCCACCGGCACGCGTTCGGTGACCATCGCCATCATCTTCAGGCGCGCGCCGGTCGGGGTTTCGACCCACACGTAGTCGCCGATCTTCGCGCCGATCTGGACTGCATCGGTGGGATTGATCTCGACGAACATGTTTTGCTGCAGCTCGGCCAGCCACGGATTGGAGCGGGTCTCTTCACCCCCGCCCTCGTACTCGACGAGGCGGCCCGACGTCATGATCAGCGGGAAGTCCTTCGAGAAATCGACTGCCTGCACCGACTTGTACAGCGTCGGCAAGCGCCAGTGGTTGGCCTTGTCGTCGTAGGTCGGATACTGCGCGACCAGGTCGCGCCGGGGCGTGGCCAGCGGCTCGCGGTGGACCGGCACCGGATCGGGGAAGTTCCAGACATTGCAGCGGGCGCGCGCATTGCCGTACGGCGCGCAGCCGTGCGCGATGACCACGCGGATGATGCCCCCGGACAGGTCGGTCTTCCAGTTCTTGCCTTCGGCCATGGCCTGTTCTTGCGGCGTGAGCTCGGCCCACCAGCCCAGTTTTTTCAGGAACACATGGTCGAATTCAGGGTAGCCAACGTCGAGCTCGCTGTCCTTGTTGGTCGAACCGTCCGCCGCCAGCAGGCTCTCGCCATTGTGCTCGACGCCCCAGTTGGCCCGGAATGGCAAGCCGCCCTCGGCCACGCTCTTGCTCAGGTCGTACAGGATCGGCGTGCCCGGGTGCTTCATTTCGGGCGTGCCCCAGCACGGCCACGGCAGGCCGTAATAGTCACCCTTGCACGGACCGGAATCGGCGCGCAGCGTGGTCGGGTTGAAGGTGTGCTTGTTTTCCATGTGCAGCTTCAGGCGCTCGGGCGAGCAGCCGGTGTAGCCAATCGTCCAGCACGAGCGATTGATCTCGCGCAGGATGTCCTCGACCACCGGCTCGTTGTGCACCACCTTGATGTTCTTGCAGAGCTGTTCGGCAAATCCGAATTTGCGCGCGAACAGGTACATGATCTCGTGGTCGGTCTTGCACTCGAACAGCGGCATGATCACGCGCTCGCGCCACTGGATCGAGCGGTTCGACGCCGTGCACGAGCCCTGCGTTTCGAATTGCGACGCCGCCGGCAGCAGGTAGACGCCGTCGGTGCGGCCGTGCATCGCCGCCGTCATGCTCGGATAGGGGTCGATCACCACCATCAGGTCGAGCTTTTGCATCGCTGCCTTCATGTCCGGCAGGCGCGTCTGGCTGTTGGGCGCATGGCCCCAATAGATCACCGCGCGCAGATTGCTCGGCTGGTCGATGAACTTGTTTTGCTCATTGACCGCGTCGAACCAGCGCGAGACCGTGATGCCGGGCTTTTCCATCAGCTCTTTCGAGCCGAACCGCGATGTGATCCAGTCGTAGTCGACACCCCACACATTGGCGAAGTGTTTCCATGCGCCTTCGGCCAGACCGTAGTAGCCGGGCAGCGAATCGCCGTTTGGACCGACATCCGTGGCGCCCTGCACATTGTCGTGGCCACGATAAATGTTGGCGCCGCCACCAGGGATGCCGATATTGCCCAGCGCTAGTTGGAGGATGGACAGTGCGCGCACATTGGCGGTGCCGACGTGGTGCTGGGTAATGCCCATGCACCAGACCACCGATGACGGGCGGTTCATGGCCAGCATTTCCGCCGTCAGGCGCACCGCCGATTCCGGCACTCCAGTGACGTCTGACACTTTATCAGGCGTCCATTTGGCGACCTCCTTGCGCACTTCATCCATGCCAACGGTGCGTTCGCTGATGTATTTCTTGTCTTCCCAGCCGTTCTCGAAGATGTGCCACAGAATGCCCCACACTAGCGGGATGTCGGTGCCCGGCCGCACCCGCACATAGTGATGCGCAAAGCGCGCCGTGCGCGTGAAGCGCGGATCGATCACGATCATCTTGGCGCCCAGCTCTTTCGCATGCAAAAAATGCAGCATCGAGATCGGGTGCGCCTCGGCGGGATTCGAGCCGATGAACAGCACGGCCTTGCTGTGGTGCAGGTCGTTGAACGAGTTGGTCATCGCACCGTAGCCGAACGTCTGGGCCACCCCGGCCACCGTGGTCGAGTGGCAGATGCGCGCCTGGTGGTCGCAGTTGTTCGAGCCCCAGAACGCCATGAACTTGCGCAGCAGGTAGGCCTGCTCGTTGTTGTGCTTGGAGCTGCCGATCAGCATCAGCGCATCGGGCCCGGCGTCCTGGCGCAGCTTGAGCAACTGGTCGCCGATTTCGGTGATGGCCTGGTCCCACGACATGCGCACATACTTGCCATTGACCAATTTCATCGGATAGCGCAGCCGGTGCTCGCCAAAGGCGTGCTCACGCACCGATGCGCCCTTGGCGCAGTGCGCGCCCATATTGATCGGCGAATCGAAGGCGGCTTCCTGGCGCACCCAGACGCCGTTGGCCACCACCGCATCCACCGAGCAGCCCACCGAGCAGTGGCTGCACACGGTGCGCTTGACCTCGGTCGGCACCGGCGTATTGGGCACCGGATCGGCCCGGGCCTGCTCGATCACGCCAAACGGCAGGTGGCGCGCCAGCGCGCCGGCACCGGCGACGACACCGGCGCCGGCCAGGAAGCGGCGCCGTTTCAGGGCGCTGTCGCGCGTGGATTTGACCAGGGACATGGCGGATTCCTCTTGCGGCTACCAGTAGGCAGCGCTCTGATAATAGCGGCGGATGTGATCCGTCTCATGGTAGCCGCGCTTGTGCGCAGGATCGGGTACTGGTTCGGGCGCCACGGGCTCGGCGGCGGCCGGCGTGCCTGCCACCACGGCCAGCGCACCCAGTGGCGCAGCCTTTAAAAAGCCGCGCCGCGCGGGGTCGGGGATGGCGCCGGCCACACCGGCGCTGCCAGGACGCTCAGGATCGTTGACGGTTTTGCGCATTGACTTCGTCTCCTACGGCAAAGGCTTGTGCTTCGAGCGCCAGGAACGCCACGCCGAGGCGCGCCACGAGGCGGTAATAGTTGGCGCCGTCGGCGCCCGCGATATCGTCCAGCGCCCGCTCGAACCATGGCGCAATGTGGCGGCTGAAAAATGCCTGTTGCGCTTCGACCGGCACGCGCGCGATGCCGGGTCCGCCGGCTACCAGAAGCCGCATGATTTCGCACAGCGCGCCAAGGTGGTCTTCGAATTCGCCGACGCCGCGCACGCGCCGCAAACCCAGGCGGGCCAGGTCGGCGCGCAGTTCGGCCAGCGGCGTGTCGTTCATGAAGCCGGCCAGATAGCGCGAACCGTACGGGTCAACCGGCGGCGTGCCGATGCTGACGAACAGGGTATCGAATTCGAGCGCAACGGCGCCGGCGTCCATCACGCTCGAGGCCAATGTGAGGTGCTCCCAGCTGCGTTCGAGGGCCGGGTCGCCGCCCTGCGCCACGATCGGCGCGCTGCTGGCGAGCGCCTCGAGCAGGGCTGCGTCGGGAGGCGCGAGCAGCAGGCGCGCGAGTAGCGCATACAGATCGGCCCGGGCCTGATCGTCGCCATCCAGCGCCGCGCTAGCGGGCGCGGGCGGTGCGTTCACGGGCCAGGCAGAATGCCGGTACGGATCGCCGGCCGGTGCGTGTGGATGAGACACAACGCAGCACTCCTGTGATAAATAGGACAAGTCGAGTGTAGACCCATGCTGGCCGAGGCTGCGCACAATTGACCTCATCGCATGCCCACCAGCCGCATGATGGTTTTGATCACCAGGGCCACCGCGGCCAGGCCCGCCACCCCGCCGGCCCACAGCAGCGCCATCCAGCCCAGCCGCCGCAACCACTCGGTGCGCGATGCCATCAGTGGTACCCCGCGCCGGCCTTGACCTTGCCGCGAAACACCCAGTATGACCAGCCCGTGTACATCAGGATGATCGGCAGGATGAACAAGGTGCCCACCAGCGCAAAACCCTGGCTCGCCGGCGGCGAGGCTGCTTCCCAGATCGTGATCGACGGCGGCACCACGTGCGGCCAGATGCTGATCGCCATGCCGCTGTAGCCCAGAAAGACCAGCGCCAGCGCCAGCACGAACGGCTGGCGATGCGGCGTGCGCTTGAGCGAGCGCAGCAGCAATACCATGCACAGCACCACCAGGATCGGCACCGGCGCCAGGAAGGTGATGTTCGGGAACGTGAACCAGCGGTCGGCAACGGCCGGGAAGCGCAGCGGCGTCCAGACACTGACGGCCACGATCGCCCCGAGCAGCAGCATGGCAAACGGCTTTGCGACCTGCACCATGCGCGCGTGCAGCTCGCCCTCGGTTTTCATGACGAGCCAGGTCGCACCCAGCAGCGTGTAGGCAACCATCACGCCCAGGCCGGCCAGTAGCGGGAATGGCGCAAACCAGTCGAGCGGCCCGCCGGAAAACTGGTGGCCCGAGACCGCAATGCCGTCGAGCAGGCCGCCAAGGGTGACACCCTGGAAGAACGCCGCCGTGACGGAACCGCCGATGAATGCCTTGTCCCACAGGTGCCGGTCGCGGTCGCCGGCCTTGAAGCGAAACTCGAAGGCCACGCCGCGAAACACCAGGCCGATGAGCATGAAGATGAGTGGCAGGTACAGGCCCGACAGGATGATCGCGTAGGCAATCGGAAATGCCGCCAGCAACCCTTCCCCGCCCAGTACCAGCCAGGTTTCGTTGCCATCCCAGACCGGCGCGACCGTGTTCATCATGGTGTCGCGGTCGCGCCGCTTTGGCGTGAACGGAAACAGCATGCCAATGCCGAGGTCGAAGCCGTCGAGCAGCACATACATGAAAACCGAGAAGAAGATGATCACGATCCAGATGACCGAGGTATCGATGCCCATGGTTCAGCTCCGTTTTGAATGGTCGGCGCTGCTGCCACCGATACTGCCGCTGCTGCCGCGGCCCTCGGTGGGCGGCGTGGGATTGGCGTCACGCGCATGGCCCGCGCTGTCGTCGTTGGCGAGATCGGCCGCCGACAGCGGCCGCATCGGCGTACGGCCTTCGCCCGGGCCGCCTTCGGGAGCGCCAAGGGGCGCAAATGCCTGCGGCCCCTTGCCGATCAGGCGCAGCAGATAAAACGTGCCGGCGCCGA
>Ga0265798_10003410_pt1 | contig 22589 bp, 22 predicted proteins | sample P3T30metagenome_FD_192430 | JGI IMG/M metagenome (GOLD analysis project Ga0265798, IMG submission 192430) | Plant litter microbial communities from East Loma Ridge, Irvine, California - P3 T30 | ecosystem: Environmental > Terrestrial > Plant litter > Unclassified | place: USA: California... | reverse complement strand
CATGCTTGCTCCCGTGATCCACGGATTCCAGCTTACACTTCTTAGCAACTAGAGGCGCTTGCGTTCGGAATCCTGTCGAAGGATAGCAAGAGTTGAAATGTGCATTCTCATCTTGAGGACGGGCAGTGCGAGGGGAAGGCACTACCCTTCTTATGGAATTCCGGAGCGTACTTTGACGAAGGATGCTTGAAATATGGTAAATTGCACCTCTTTGCGCACTTCGAACGCAAAGGCAGCGGAAGTTCGGCTCTGCAAACTCCAGCAACAAGCACGGCACCATCTTTCAGCGGGTCGCACACAAAAGCACTGTCAAGGACACCTCTTCTCCCAAGCCCAACAGCAGTCCCAGATGTTGCAGGTCTACCACTTAGCGCGCATCAGGGACCAGCGAGGCGAACAGGACTCAGTGTATCGATACCCCAGAGGCAAAAGTCAGCTAATGTTCATGACCTGCTAGAGTCAGACTCCGACGTTTCTGGCGAAACGCACTATCTGCTCAGTCCAAGTGACCCAGGAGGGCGGAGCGATGCTGAAGGCGGTGCTCAAGCGGTCGAGCCGCTGCCAATGATGCTACAGCTGCTCAACACGCACTGGATTTCGAACGACTCTTGGTCACTAACGCACCCAAAGGAAAATACGGTCACAAAGGCAATTGGGACGAGATCGCCAAAGAGTACAAGGCCAAAATCATACACGCCAAACTAATCAAGGGCACCTATGGATCCCCTGCTCCAATCTCTTGCGAGTCCTGCACTCTCAAGAACGTAACTTGCCGTATCTACCAACCAAGTCTCAATTCCGCACGCGCAATGCCAGGATCCTGTGGGGAGTGTAGACTGCGCAGCAACACCTGCGTCATGAACGGCAAGAAGCATCGTAAAGCGGCAAAGAAAAGAAAGCCTACCGAGCAAGCAGAACATATGTTGGATGGACCGCCCTCCAAGATACTACGACGTGGTATTGGCGGTACGCCTACGGGAAACGCAGATCACTGTCCCATCGTCACTTGCTCTAGGCGATCGGAGCCCTTTACAAACAAGGCTAATTTCTTGCGACACGTTCGTGTTGCTCATCCAGATTACGCTATCACTCGATTGACGGGCGAAAAGTCTGTTGACGATGCTTTATCGCCTCATTCGGTTCGTGGGAACTCCGGCAGTTTCACCTGCCCCGTCAACTCATTATGCCTGCCCATCACTCGCGCAGACAATCTTCGCCGTCATGTCCGAGCAAAGCACCCCGAATCTATCCACACGCAAGTATTGGAGGCCTTTGCGCAGAAGACTAGAATCATCTTACCAAATCCGCCGTCGAGCGCGGAATATACTGTGAATTTCGACAAAGCCACATCCGAAAACGTACCGCCAGGCTCCTTTGGCCATCGCCACACCAGTCAGTGGAACTCCGCAAATACGTACATCAAGACCAGGCTCGCACATGCGAAGTTGATTCACGGCAAATATGGTATAATAGCACCAGAAGGCTGCAGCAATTGCAAGAAGCGAGGCACTACATGCATGGTTTATCATCCGCTCCTTGATGGCGACGGGAGGGCGCTCGGAAGTTATTGCGGAGAATGTCGTGATCGCAGCGTCAAATGTGAGATAGGCTCACATCCTTTCTCGAAGGTTATGGCACCTGCAGACAGTCTTAGGCACGGCGATGAAGATGGGGCCCAAGCAGACACAATCGCCGCAAGGGTGGAAACAGGTGAGGACACCTCGGACCACATTCTTACGAGGGAGGACGCACCAAACGATGCCCAACCGACCATGAAGCAGGAAGCAGCGGAAGAACATCAGCCATCAGCAGCGCTTGAGTATCAATACAACGACAAGGACTCTGTCATTGACGATCAGGACTCCCAGTCGCCAATGGACTTGGTCAACGACGCGGAGGAAGGCCTGATTGGCAATGACGATGAACCAAGCCCAGGCACTGCCTCTGGTAGACAAGAATCGCCCACGGAACCTGCGTTCTATCAATATTCGAAGTATATGGATCAGCACGATGGAGTCGTCCAAGACTGGGCTGGCAGCATCGATTTGTTCTTGACTTGATCGCTAGCATGACCCAGGAGGTTACAGAGGCCCACAGAATCAATTCTACATGCTTTATGCATTTGACATGGCTGTACACATAGATTTGCTGCTACTCTACCTCCTGTATACCTGCAGTATGCTTTGCTTTGAACAATAAGCCCCGCTTCATTAGAGCGGCAGACAAGCTGTGTTCTATCCTTCTGCCCATGTACATAACTTTTTATGTACAATATCAGAGGCCATCACGTCATTGTCCGTTTCAATTCAGCATCTCTCAGAACGGCACGCTCGTATTCAACCTTGGTCTGTCCCGTCACACTTGAGCACTGCCCCAGATACAAGACCGCCAGTTCCGATGCGCCACATTGAAGTCCATCATAAGTGGCATTGACCAGAGCTTGGCCAGCCAATTATAGCTTCATAGCGTAGACGGCAATCCCTTGCCAAGGTCGCTTGATAGAGCTCCGCCAATCATGCGAGAGACAAGTTTAGGTGCCTTGGAAGTAGGTACGCCTAATGAAAGACTGTCGCCAAATCACGATGCCTACGGTTATGTCGGCCCAGGAAATCCCATAGGTATGTAAAGGGCGACAGCCTCACGTTTCGAGCTTCAGTATGAGCTTCCACAAGACTAAAATCATGCTTTCCATACTCCCAACCCTTCTCCTTGCGGGCTCTGCCGCCGCGCAAATCACAACGTCCTTCGCGATCCCCGAGTCAAACTTCGGCACCGACAAGATCGGCTTCTATGGCTCTGTCGTGAGCATGGTCGACGGCCACACCGCAATGGTGATCCAATTCGACAACGGCACAAACACACAAGGTCTGGGCCGTATGCCCCCACAACTCTACACACTCGGACCCACGTACTTTGGCTTCTCGCAGGACATCAGTGCGCCTCCAAACTCACTGGACCGCACCAATGGCAGCGCGTCTGATAACGACGACACTTCGTACACATATGCGTGTGAGTGGCCCGAGACGCCAGCCAACGCGTCTCTGGCATGCTCGGTTTCGTACGGACCTGTTATCGGGCGTAATGTACAGTGCCAGAGCCGCACGCAAGCTTCAAGTACCGCTCTCACGACATTCACGTACACGTACAGCGGACGACTATCGTACTCTGCTGGCGTGGAGACTGTTACGCGCGCCATCGTTCTTGCGCCTCAGACGCATAGTCGTCCCGACTTTTGCTCGCAACGGAGGGGCACCGGTGATGCCTCGTCGTCTTACCCTGGGTGGTCGTTTACCACGTCTCTGGCGAGAAGTCAGATTGCTACATACCAGGTTGTTATTACTGCGGGACAGGAGAAGCTGAGCGCGACGCAGGGTGCGAGTGCGAGTAGTTCTGTAGCGACGCCGACTGGGGGTGCTGCTGAGTCTGGGTCGACGGGTGCTGCGGTGCCGATGAAGACGGCTGGGCCGATGGTTATGGGGTTGGGCGCTGCGGCGGCTGTTTTCTTGTAGTTGAAGAAGATGTATTTTTAGCTCAAGAACACATATCAAATGCACCGTTGATGTAGACATTGAGTACATGAGCACTTTGTTTGGATCTCACATAATCGTGATGATGAGAGCTTTGGTTGACAAGAGACTCTCATTTCCACATCGAAGATCTGCACGGACCATAATTGTATCGCTCAGCCTTGCGAGCTCGCTCAACACCAGCTCCCTCCAGCACTCCTACATCCTCCATAAAGACAGCTGAAACGAGCAATCGCACACCATGGCTTCAACAATAATGTCCCTTTTACCCCAAACGCCCGGTCTTCTTCCACAATGGCTGCTCCTGGTTCGTGTCCATCTCTCGCAATGAGTAGGCAACAAATGCTGACAACCCCAACCAGACCTCCTTAATCTCAGTCGGCAACTCCGTCCAAGCCTACACAACATTGAAGTTCACGTCGCGCGTCTACAACCCTTCGCCCATCGACCCGCCGCCTATCACACCAAAGCACGTCACAGCGCTGTCGAGCCGCACATTTGGTACATGGACGTTTCTGGCTGCGATCATAAGGCTGTACGCAGCTTATAACATCACGAATGCGGCGGTGTAAGTACAGCACAATACTGGACCGAATCTGGGCTAATGTGTGGTGCAGATATCAATTGGCGATCTGGGTGTACTTCGTTGCTTTTGCGCACTTCTCGTCGGAGTGGATGGTGTTTAAGACGGCAAGGTGGGGACTGCCAATTGCGGGACCGATGATTATAAGTTCTGGGTCGCTGGTGTGGTTGTTCATGCAGTGGAGTGCATATGTCGAGTGAGCTGGGGATATGAATGGGTGATGATGTGCAATGGCAATAGTATAACAGTGTGCGTGAAGTCTGTTGTTATATTCCATACAGACTGATGACACTCACATCACTCATGAGCATGCGAACGTGGTGTACTTTTGACCTGCCTCAGTGGCTTTTTGACCTCCCGAGGGCTTTCATTGATCGTAGCTGGAAAACATACATGGCCCATGGGACTCCGAATTCCTCAACCCAGATGCCGGGTTTTGACCATATCGAAAACCGTTCGCACTTGTCCGTGACCACGCTTCTCAGCTTTCCTCATCATGAACCGTTACTCCATACCACGCGCTTAGAACTTGGAGAACTGCTTGGCAGCCTTGCCGCTTCGGGGGAGGACACGGAGGACGTTGAAGCGGACGGTCTTGGAGAGGGGCCTGCACTGGCCGACGACGACCTGGTCACCAGGCTCGACACGGAAAGCGGGCGAGACGTGGGCGGCGAGGTTCTTGTGGCGCTTCTCGTAACGAGAGTACTTGGGGATGAAGTGGAGGTATTCGCGACGGATAATCAGGGTGCCTGTGATGTTTTAGTATGTTGCGAAGGCCAATCTCGACATCTCCACATCCGCTCTCGTGCGCGAAGTCGAGGGCTCGGGGTGTGACGTACGGTGCATCTTGGTGGACATGACGGTACCGGTGAGGATACGGCCACGGATGGAGACCATGCCGGTGAATGGGCACTTCTTGTCGATGTAGGTACCCTCAATAGCGTTCTTGGGCGTGCGGAAGCCCAGGCCAACGTCCTTGTACCATCTCCTGGCGCGAGTGTTCTTGCGCGGTCCGCCGACCTTGTGGTTGAGGAAGATGTGAGGCTATCGCGGGCTGTTAGTCTCGAGTGCTTCTATGGTCGCGGTGGGTGGACAAGCAGTACCTGCTTCTGGTAGGCGCGCTCCGACTGGACACTATATCGCAATCAGCACTGTTCGGTCTCTTCGGTGTGTTCGAGTAACGTACGTGAGCTCGGTAGCCATGGTTGCGGTCGTGTGAGTTGTCGATGAGATCTGCTTCACACGAAATTCAGTCTGCAGTGCTGGACTCGCTTAGCGACGCTAGCTGGAAGGTGCGGCCCCGGAGCGGAATATCTATATCAGCGGCTCTAGCGCATTTAGCACAGCCAATCGGCGGCTCGGTCAGCAAACATGCCTGGATCTCCAAGAAGTCAGACCCTCTTACGAAGTACATTTGGTTGAGGAGGGCACGTTGATGCTTCCGTAGGAGGTCGCTTTTTCTTTGCAACCATCCTACGCTCCAACCATGTCGAGCATCACAGAAGCATTCGGCGTCCGCATCAACGCCGACAACAGCCTTGTCCAGGCTGCTGTGTATGGCTTCTTGCTTGTTGGCATCGCAGCTTTCGCAGCGCCCATCATCAGCACCGTCCGAGTCCTGTTGAGTTTGTTTGTGCTTCCTGGCAAATCCGTATGTTGAACACCACCCTCTACCACAGACAGTGTGTCGAGACATGTACTAACAAACCTCCAGCTCAGCAGCTACGGACCTCGCGGCACCTGGGCTCTCATCACCGGTGCCTCTGATGGCATTGGCAAGGAATTTGCTCTCTCTCTCGCCGCCAAAGGCTACAATCTCATCCTCGTATCTCGAACTCAGTCCAAGCTCGACTCCCTCGCCGCCGACATCTCGTCCAAGTATGGACCCAAGATCTCGACCAAGACACTCGCAATGGACTTTGCGTTGAACAAGGACGCGGACTACAGCAGCTTGAAGAAGCTGGCCGACGGACTGGATATCAGCATCTTGATCAACAACGTGGGATTGAGCCACAGCATTCCAGTGCCCTTCGCCGAGACACCAAAGCAGGAGATGAACGACATCATCATGATCAATTGCATGGCTACCCTACGCGTCACCCAACTGCTCACGCCAGGAATGATCTCTCGCAAGCGTGGTCTCATTCTTACCATGGCATCATTCGGTGGCTTCTTCCCCACTCCTCTGCTCGCAACATACTCTGGCAGCAAGGCATTCCTCCAGCAATGGTCATCAGCTCTTGGCTCTGAACTCGAGCCCCATGGCGTACACGTCCAGTGCGTTCAGTCTCACCTCATCACTACCGCAATGTCAAAGATCCGCAAGCCGTCAGCACTCGTACCCAACCCCAAGCAGTTCGTCAAGGCCACACTTAGCAAGCTCGGTCGATCTGGTGGCGCACAGAATGTTGCCTTTACAAGCACGCCCTACTGGAGTCACGGACTGATGCAGTGGTTTCTTTCGAGGTTTCTGGGCGAGCGCTCGAACATTGTTGTGAAGGTGAACCGGGGTATGCACGAGGACATTCGGCGACGAGCGTTGAGGAAGGCCGAGAGAGATGCGAAGAAGCAGTAGTCGACGACGCTATCTTCGAGCACGTTCACTGGGACGTTGTCACTGAGTGTGACCCCATCGAAACAGTACATCATAATGCATACACCATAGGTAATCGTTTATATACCCAAGCCTATCTCTTCACATCCGTCCACGTCCACTGCATTCTCAAGTTCGGATGCTCTCCTGTGTCATCTTCGTCAATCAGCTCATCTTCATCTTCATCGCCACTTCCGACGCCCTCGCACCTCGTACTGAGGCCACCATCTTTTCCCAGCACCGTTCTCGTGACCTGTACTCGTCCCTCCTCCAATAATCCTCCATGCTGATACCCCGTCAATGGATTTGGTGCGTTCATTGGCATCGAGAAGCTAGCAAAGTCCGTCAGTAGTCTGCCATGGTATGTAGTAGATGGTGTAGGACTTACATGAATCCGCTCCTCTCCATCAACTCCACAATAACCGTCCCTCCACTCGCCGCCACAATGTTCCTCAAGTCCCGTAGAAGATTTGGTCGTGAACCCGGCTCGAGGATCTTGACGGTGTAAATATCCGCCGGCCGCGTGGGTATCCGTGGCATGTACATGCTTCCCTGGTGCTGTACTGGAGTATGGTATTGAGGAGGCGATGAAGAATCGTTCGACCACCAAGTCGGCGAGCGCAGCGAAACTGCGCACCACGCCATATTTGAAGGGCAAACGATTGACAAGGAAGAAGACGTGGCAGGATATTTCCTAGCAATAGCAAATGCGTTCGTTCGTGTAATCTTACTCGTTCGCAATCGCCAATACCAATGCCAATGTAAAACGTCCAGTCAGAAATCAACAATCCGTCCTTCACATTCGTCCAAGGCCCAGTCTTATACGCACATCACGAGCAAAGCGGCGTAGTCGCTGACTCCATCTCATCTCACGCCCTCGCCCTTGCCCATTAAGCGCCCTCCCCATCGCCATTCCGCGACTGAACGAGCCAGTTACAGCTACTCGTGTGCGCCTTGTGTTGGTTCCCCCCCCTGCGAATCGGAGATTTTACAGCCTCGAATTGGTGGGTGCAGCATCGGTGTGTGCTTGGGGGCTTAGGCGGCGCTGCATGTATTTAGTCCATGTAGAGAGTCATTCATGCACGTATGCCTCGAAACAGACGACCAAAAGAAACGGTATTCGCGCCACCTGAATATCCGCATATTTTATTTGGTATATCAAGTCCCAGCGCGATGGTCTCCGAACGAGGTACTAAAACGGGCGCCCGCATCCGCGATTATCGTATCTGCACACCAATCTAGATCTGAAAGAACAAGAAAAGCAACTTCAGTTTTTTGCTTCAGAAGTTTGGTTGGGTTGGCGACATGGCTGTCCCAGCGACGCGGTTCGATCTTCTAAAAACAAAAGCGGTTGTGTAACGTGCGGGAGCGAACGGGGAAGGATGGCGAGAAAGGGTTGGGCTTGGATGCTTGTGCTTGTTTCTTTTGGTGCGTGTCTACATGTTGTTTCTATGGTCATATGCCAGAATCCTTTTATTCAATACTCCTCGCGTGTCGAGTTATGCAATATGACAAAATACCAAATGCTCGTTATTCAAACCGCCCAATGCAAGTCCCGGTGCCGTCAGCCATTACAATGAACAGATAAGTTTTGATTCGTCAAAGAGCTCTTCATGCATCCACCCAATGTGTCCGTCGTGATTCTAGTATGCAATGCGACGCTGTCAGGGATCCAAAGACGACGACGCCATATTAAGACCCGCAAAGTTGGAAAGAGACACAGAGTCCTACAGCTCCGTCTCTTGCACCTTGCTCACTTCTTCCCAGAGCTCGACTGCTCGTTCGGATCTCAGCTACTCGGTGTTAGTTGTTGTCTCTCATGGAATACTTTGGGCGTGTGACTTACCTTGAGTAAATGCATCTCCAACTCCCCGCTTGCAGTGGGCGAGTTGAAGAGCAGCCGGCCGTCCTTTGGCTTCTCGCCGCTTGAGTCGCCGCCGAACACGAGTTGTTTTGTGAGGGCGGCGTTGAGCAAGAGTCGGTGGGTGCCGTCGGCGCGCAGCACGAAGCGCGCCTTCTTGGGCTCCTCAAGGGTGACGTTGAGCTTGAAGGTGCCGACTCCACGCTCTTTCCATCCTTTGGTTGAGCCTTGTCCGGCCATTGCGTAGAGCTTTGCGCGGCCTGTCCATGCTGTCCTTTCGCCTTCTTCGCCGGTTTCATGAGCTGTACTTAAATTAGTGCAGGTCAGAATTGGAGATGCAAAAAGCTTACGTTGCTGTGAGAGTAGTGGTAGGCTCGATTGCCGCTCTTTCTCTGTGGAAACTTTCTCGTCATTGTCGTCTTCACCATCGTCGTCAGAAGACTCAACGTCCTTGTCTTCTCCAGGCGTACCAAAAGCAGTTGCCTTAGTTTTGAGGCCCTTTATTGTGAGGTCTGACGATGGAGATGCGCCGCCAAACGAGCCTAAAGTTGGTTTGTTACCACCTAACGCTCCGAATCCGCCTCCTGATGACGACCCAAATGTGCTGCCGCCGAATGAAGACACTGTAGAGCCGCCGAGAGCACCGAAACCGGTCGCAGGTGTTGCCGAAGCTGATTTGCTTCCACCAAACGAGCTCAATTTGTTGCCGCTGACCGCGCCAAACCCAGTATTTGTAGAAGAGCTCGCAAGACCTCCAAAGCCGGAGGGGCCCTTTGCTAGGCTTCCAAAGCCGGATGCCTTGAATTTGTCGTCTGACGTCTGCGCGGGTGGAGCAGTGTCCTTCGATGCTTGGGGCTTGGGGGACATGGAGGCGAAGGGAGATACTGCAGATGTGTTCGCAAATCCGCTCGTTGCAGGTATCTTGAGACCATCAGAGGCGTGGCCAGATTCAGAGAATGGAGAACCTACCTTGGCTGTGGTGGCCGCCGCCTTGGCCGCAGGTTGGGCTTCGTCCTCATCTCGTGGGCGTTTCGAATCGCGTTCGTCTCCGGTTTTCGACACTGGCTTGCCATTTGTGAATGAGTCTTTGGCAGCGTGCTCTACAGGCGTAGCTGCTTCCTCTACCTGGTCGCGTGTGCGCTTGTTCTTCGGGCTCATGTCGTTGTTGGTGCTGGGGACGGCGGCGGTGTCTTTCGACGTGCCTTTCGCAGGGGAAGGCATTGATTCGTCGGCATCGTTTTCTTCGATGGTTGCAACTGCACTCGTCGGCGGCTTCAGAGGTGCACCACTTTCGATGTCTTTGATGTCTCGCGACCTCTTGCGCACGTGGTGCCGCTCCTCCTTCCCATGTTTCTTTTCGGGGTGGTTGTCGCCTTCGACCTCGTCTTCAAAGTCTTCGCGGCTGCGCTTTCGCCGTATGCGCCCTCGGTCTGTGTCTGAATTTGATGCACTCTGCTCGCCCGCCTTTGCGGCTCCATTCGGGGCGTCATTCATCTGCTGGTCGGAGGTTGGCAAGGGGTCCGATGTGGCCTGCGCATCGATCCGCGTCTCTTTCAGCTTGTCCCGCACCGGCTTGCCATCGCTATCGTCACTGCGCGCCGGCGAAGTGGGGGCTGGAACGGTGGCATCCTTTGAAGTCTGCGTGGTGACAGGCTCTGTCGCTGCCTCTTGTCGCTCTGCTGAGCCCGCCATGTTGGTGTATTGTGAGTGCTTCCGATCAACGGAGCAGTTGCGTTAGGTTCGTTGATGGTGGGGTTGTGAAGCCTTGGTTTCGCGTGGAGAGGCGGATGACGGGTGGCTGCGTGAGGGCGGATATATGCGCGGTGGTGAGAAGAGAAGTGGCTGGCGTGAAAGGTCTGATCGAGTTGTCACTGCGGCAGGTGAAGGGCGACAATAGCGGGCGCGCTATTGTTGTTCAACGAGGCGTGCGGTGAGCGGACCGAAGCACAGCAACACGGTTTCTGGCGCGGGCAGGTGTGTGTAGAGTTGGAGCTCTTCTTGCAGTTCCTCCGTGTGCTGTCCTTCGTTCGTGTAGGGAAGTGCTCGGCGAGTGTCTGCAAGCTGAGATGCGGTGAAGTCGGTCAAAGCGCTTGGGGCTATTTCGCTATTTCCTTCTGTCCCCACCAATGCGCCGTGTACGCTCGGGAAATTACAGAATCGGTGCACCCACGCGTCGACAGAAGGCCTATGGGGTGAGGAGCGTGTTGTGGGTGGTGAGTGGATGGGACGCTGCAGCGTGTTGGCGCCTCTTGGAGACGGTAATCGAGGTGCGTTGGCAACCATTGGAAGAGAAACCAATGACGATGCGCGCTGCGAAGAGGCTAAACATGGCGCGCATGCTCTCTTGTGCAGCGGCACTATGCACGTCAAATCGCACGTCAGATAACATGTTTGGAACAGAAGAGTTCATGGGTTTCAACACAAGCTGACGATCTTTATTGTGGACAGCATGTCGGTCGCCGAGGGTGTACCTCCAGGCAAAATGGACCCAAACGCCTGGTATCATACAACCTAGTAATGCCGTAGCTACTTGTACACGCCAATGTGATAACGCTAGCTGATGAAGCAGAGACAGCCCAGCGCAATGTAAAAGACAAACAGAGGGTATACTGCGATGCCAACCCGATTCCTGACCACCCCTGAGCCGCCCATGATGCTTACTCCTGCTGCCAGTGACCACGCTATGAGGACGAGGTAGACCGGCACCCTGACGATGATGGGTATGCCAATGGCGCTGAGGAGTGATGCAATGACGAGGGGAAAGAGCGTGTAGCCAATGATGGAGACGGATTGGAAGAAGGCGCTGGAGAGCATTAGCATAGACTCAAGTGTACATGTCGAGTGTGGACACACATGTTACCGCCCAGCAGCTTGATCTGCATCGTCACGACTGCCTCTCCGATCCACACCATGGCAAAGACTCCAGAGAAGACCAAGTCTTTCTGCTTGCCTCCTGCGCTCCACGAGAGGAACAAGCTCAGCAGTAAGCAGAAGATGAGCGGTCCCCACAGGTCCCAGTCCCTCAAGCCCTCGCTCATGCCGCTCTGCAAGATGGCGTCCGCGTCCGGCCATCTACCTGCAAGCTCCCGTAGACTGCCCAAGCCACCGGCTTCACCGCGCTCTGCTGCGCCTATGCCTCCTCCACGCTGCATCATGCCGCCTAGCAGGTATTTGGGGTACAGCACCTGCTTCATCTTCTCCCATATGGCGAGCACATCTCGTGATAGCGTCTCCCATACTGTTTCGTCGATGGTGTTTGTGGGTGCTCGACGATCCTCGCCGGGTATGCTCGACGTGAGATATGATTGTGTGTTTGCACCGCCTGGCCGCGAGGAAATGTTCCCCGTCAATGGCGCGCGGTCCGATGTGCCTTGCAGCGGGTCATCGAGGTCATCAAGGGTTGCTGTGAAGGTAAGCCACTACGCTACTAGACTACACAGACAGACAGGCAGCTATCACGCACCATCATCTGGGTCAATCAGATCGCGCTCTAGCGCATCGTCGTCGTATGGATTTGCCGAAGCCGTTGAGGCGCTCGGCATCATTGCCGCCATAGTGAAAAGCCTGCACGGGCGGAAGGCGGGTTAATTCTCCTTGCGGAAGGTATCGTGGGTTTGCAGGTGAGGCTCTGATGTGGTGTCCTTTCGGCAGCTCAGACAACGAAGGGTGCGGTACTTACTGCGGCTAGTGTTCCGCTGCAATGGCCAGCTGCGATGCTTGTCTGTTTAGCGCCATTTGAACCAACGAACGGCCGTCACACTCACTACTATTTAGCTCGGCCACGCTTCTGTCACTGCCACGCTCTTCAAGTTTGTATCTCCCGGACAAATAGTCTCTCAACCGCCATTCGTGCTAGATATCACTCTCGCTCGACTCTCCATCGATATGGCCGACCCAATCTTGAACGACATCTCCCACAGGCGCTTCAATCTGCTGAGAGGAAGCTGGATACTGGTCTCACCGCACCGCACCAAGCGACCATGGCAGTATGTCTGGACGCATTCTATCACATGGAATGTTACTGACCATTGCAGGGGCAAACAAGAGCAACCATCAAAGACTACTCTTCCCGAGCACGATGATAAGGTAAGAACCATTCTCGTTTGCTCAAAATGGTAAAGGCACTAACCTTGTTCAGTGCTACTTGTGCCCCGGTAACACTCGAGCAGAGGGCCAGCAGAACCCCGACTTCAAGGAGACATTCGTCTTCGTCAATGACTACAGTGCAGTCATGGAAGAGCAGGAAGAGTACCGACCAGATTCAAAAGATGGCTCGCTAGCGTCGCGATTGCTTCGGGCAGAAGCCGTGACCGGCAAATGCTATGTCATCTGCTTCTCGCCGTCTCACAACCTTACACTGGCGGACATGACGGCTGCCCAGATTGTGCCAATCATTGAGACGTGGACGAACATCTATGCTGCTCATCTGGATCCCAAGACGGTACTGGCTAAGATTGCCAATGCCACTTCCATACCGCAACTATCACAGGGACCAATCGACGTACCAAAGGCACAGTACCGGTACATGCAGATCTTCGAGAACAAGGGCGAGGCTATGGGCTGCTCGAACCCGCATCCACACGGTCAGATCTGGACAACAACATCGCTGCCAGAGGAGCCCGGCACAGAACTGCAAGAACTCATCAAGTATCGTCATGAGCAGGGTGGCTCTCACATGCTCGTCGACTACGCTGAGCTAGAATCGAAAGAGAAGACTCGGACTGTCTTCGAGAACGAGGGCTTCTGGGCTGGCGTGCCGTACTGGGGTGTATGGCCTTTCGAGATCCTGCTCACGAGCAAGCAACACAAGCGAGCGCTCGTAGACTTCACCAAAGAGGAGCGCGCACAGTTGGCAGAGTGCATCGCCGAGATCACGAGGCGGTACGACAATCTCTTCGAGACGCAGTTTCCATACAGTAAGTTCATTTTTGAGATCGACTGAGCAGGAGCTAACACATCTCAAAGGCATGGGTATTCACCAAGCGCCCTTGACTGGTACCTCGAATGAGATTGAGTGCAGTCACTTCCACATCCACTTCTACCCACCGCTACTACGGAGTGCGACCATCCGCAAGTGGCAAGTCGGCTACGAGATGCTCGCAGAGCCTCAGCGCGACATCACTCCCGAGCAAGCTGCTGAGCGCCTGCGAGGATGCGGTGGCGAGCTCTACCGCAAGAAGTTGGAGGGCAAACCTCTGACAAACGGTGTGAACGGTGTTAATGGCGTGAATGGTCATCTATGAGCTGTTCTTGGTTGTGTATATGGCAGTACTTTGACATTCACATATTTTCGAGATTCTTGGAGGACGTTTTGCCGTTAGAAGGGACACAGCATTGTTGCATAGAGACGGGGCGAGATACCCAGAGATTTACGTAGAGGGGCATTGCGTTGGATGTATATGCTGTACTTGACAGGCGTTTGAGCGGTGCCTTACACAACCGAATTCAACTTTACCTTACACATGTCATATGCGAACGTTTCTACCTGCCACTTGCCATACTCCACTACACGTGGCAAGCAAGCAATCGCGAGTCCCTCGTGTCTTCCCGACGTCATTCGCACCGACGCATGTGCCCCACTCTGAACTTGATTTGGACCCCGCCATCAACGCTCCTGAAGCTCACAACCAAACAATACAATCCAAACGGCCACATACCTCTCCAGTGAGCTTTCTGAACACCTAGATTGCAGTCTAAAGCTAAATTTTGCCAGATAATCCAAGATGCCGTCCGCCAAATTCACCCAGACATACGAGAAGGTCAGCGCCATGGGCGAGAAGCTCAAGGCTGCCGGAAAGCAGGGACCGAGCAACGATGAGCAGTTGAACGTATGTCTCCAAGTTCTTTTCTCAACTTCCGACATGCATCGCCGTGCAGACAGGCCAGCAAAGCATTTCAACCTCCAAGATGAAGACTTACCGCTGACCATCATGCTTCTCTAGCTCTACGCATACGCCAAGGTCGCACAAGGCCAGGACTTCTCCGCCGCAAAGAAGCCCGGCATGTTCGATCTGACCGTATGTCGTCTCCCCCTCGAAACACCTCTGCGACCCGATACGACTATACACAATTTGCGTCACCAGATTTGGTAGACAGAGCTGACACATGGACAGGGCAAGGCCAAGTACAACAAGTGGAAGGAGGTTGTCGACGCTGGCACAAGTCAGGCGGACGCTGATGCCAAGTACGTTGAGTTGGGAGAGCAGGTCGTGGCAAAGTACGACAAGTAGGATGGTACCTATCCACATCGAAGAGTGTTCTGTGGCAGAATGAACATGTGCCAGACACAGTGAGGATCGAAATAACATTCTTCATACATACTTTGCTGGCATCAACGAAGAACGTCGATGCAACATGTTCGACTAAGCAGCGTCTTTGACATCTCCGGAACTTGAGTCAGGCAAATGCGACATCTGTGACTTTCCATATGCACCGTCGGTACCGCGCGACGACGCGACTTGCGGGTAGCAACGTCCGGTCCAGATGCAACGCGACGTGGGATACAATGCTCCGCGACCGGCAAAGCTCTCTGGGGCAAGCGTTTTTCTTTCATCGGAGGCTACCGCCCATCACGTGAACGTGCAGCCAATCACAGCCTCGCATTGAGCTTATCAGCAACATGTCGCGTGAAAGCCTTAGCCAACCCCAGCGGCGCCGCCCACAGCACCCGCCTTACCACCTTGTAGCGAACCACTGCCGTGGAGATCTCGCAGTATCTGCGGCGCCTAACGATCCGCGTCGGCCAGCTCCAGCAGAATTCGCCGTTCCTTCATGGTCTTGGACCTCGACTAAGGCTTGGGAGGTGGAAGATTGTGTATCGTGGGTATTGGCAGGGAAGATATGCTGTGCTCCACATCTGCTATATAGACGAGGTAGTGTCTTGTGGTAGTTGCGTTCCATCCCATCGCATATTGTTCGGTACACTACCTATCTGTTTGAGCTGTCAAAGTTCGCCATCTTCGACAGCGACATCTGCAAACGTCACGTCCCCGCAATATCGATCGCAAAACTCGAGCAACATCGAAACGAAGCAAAAAGCATACCATTAATTCTTCGCTAGTGCACGCACTCCATTTCGCGTAGCGAATCTACCACGGCTATCATCTTCAGCGACTGGGTGGTACATCTCCATATCTTTACTTGGCAAGCCGAGTTCAAGCCTTCGACCTCACTTCTCGCCAATCTTATCTGGGATCAGCTGCATCACGCACTCCCTTATCTGGTGTTGAAGATCCCCCAAAACGAAAGAATTTGCCTTCAGGTGCAAGAGAAGAGAGTTCCGATAGAGTGTATTTAGGATCTCTGATATCCGGGACCTGATCGGCCAAGGACTACCTAGTCTTGAGAATCCAGCACAATGGCAGACAGAATCGGACCAGATCATGGGCCTCAGCGCACCTGGGGTGAGAAGTTCAGGCGCTTTGGAAAGGCGTTCACTACCAAGTACGATTCCGCTCCTGAACAACTTCAACATGCAAAAACTCACAATTCCCACAGAGAAGGCCTCATCGGCTCATACGACTATGCCTTTCTCTTCAAGCCCAACCTCCCCTTTATGAAAAAGGAGCGCCGCGCAGCACCATTCTTCGGCCTGCACGACAAAATGCCCGTTTTTCTCGCCCTGCTCCTGGGCTTTCAGCACGCGCTCGCCATGCTGGCAGGTGTCATTACGCCTCCGATTATCCTCGCCAACGCTGCCAATCTCACGCGCGACCAGCAGCGCTATCTGGTGTCTACGTCGCTCGTCGTGTGTGGCATTTTGTCTTCGATCCAAATCACGCGCTTTCACATCTGGCGGACGCCGTATTACGTTGGAACTGGACTTATCTCGGTGGTTGGAACGTCTTGTAAGTGTTATCTAGGATCTTGGGTTAGGTGGAGGCTGAAGTGATACAGTTGCGACTATTCCCGTGGCGACTGGGGCTTTGAGCCAGATGTATGCGACTGGATTCTGTCCTACTTCGCCCACTGGACAGAAATTACCTTGCCCTGATGGATATGGAGCGATTCTGGGGACTGCGGCGTGCTGTGCTCTGCTTGAGATTGCGATGGCGTTTACGTCGCCCCGAGTGCTTAAGAAGATTTTTCCACCTCTGGTTACTGGTCCCACGGTCATGCTCATCGGTGTAAAGCTTGTACAGTCAGGCTTCCAGAATTGGGCTGGAGGTTCTGGTGACTGCAAATCTCGCCCTACAACTGGTCTTTTCCGCCTCTGTCCCAATATCAATGCGCCCCACGCACTCCCTTGGGGCTCAGCGGAGTTCATCGGCCTGGGCTTCAGCGTTTTCGTCACAATCATCATTTGCGAACGCTTTGGCGCCCCGATCATGAAGAGTTGTGCTGTTGTGATTGGATTGCTTGTCGGCTGTATCATCGCTGGCGCAACCGGATACTTCGACCGCAGTACTATCGACTCCGCGCCCGCCGTGTCCTTCATCTGGGTCCACACCTTCAAGCTCAGCGTTTACGGGCCAATAGTCTTACCACTAATGGCAGTCTACATGGTCCTTGCCATGGAAGCCATTGGCGACATTACAGCTACATGCGATGTCTCGCGCCTCCAGGTTGACGGCGAGATGTATGACAGCCGCATCCAGGGAGGTATATTGGCTGATGGACTCAACGGCATCATTGCTGCGCTGTGCACCATCACACCAATGTCAACATTCGCGCAGAACAACGGTGTCATTGCACTAACACGTTGTGCTAACCGCAAGGCTGGGTATGCGTGCTGCTTCTGGCTGATAATCATGGGCATATTCGCCAAGTTCGCTGCTGCACTTGTTGCTATCCCGTCTGCTGTTCTTGGCGGCATGACTACATTCTTGTTCTCTGCCGTCACTGTTAGTGGAGTACGCATCATCAGCACGATGCCCTTCACACGCCGCAACCGCTTCATTCTGACCGCTGGATTCACGCTCGGATTCGGCGCCACGATGGTGCCAACATGGTTCAGCTTCGTCTTCACCTACCAAGGCGACAACCGCGCACTTCTGGGCTTTTACAATGCACTGATCTTGATCTTGGAGGTAAGAGACACACCTATGAGTTACAGGTACAACATTCACTGACTCGATACTTACAGACTGGCTTCGCTATCGTCGCCTTCGTTAATTTGGCGCTTAACCTCCTCCTTCCCGAAGAAATCGAAGACGAGGAAACCCCTGAACTTACCGCCAATGAAATCGACGAGCCGGCCGACAAGGAGGAATGGGCGCGCATCAGGAAGGGCAAGGGAAGTGATGAGGAGGGACGGGCAAGCTCGGACATCACGCCTGCGCAGCCTAAGACTGCGTAGAGTTTTCTCTGGGGTTTGTGCATGATGTTTGATGAAAATATGGGACGAATGGTTCTTGGAGTACATATGGTGGTTTTTGTTGCATGCTGTTATACCCTCACTAGATACCGAGCTTTTTGGTTTGTAATGTCACACTTTCTGGCTTCATATTTCTCCATCTTGCATTTCATGCTAATCATAACGATTAGATATATGAGCGCGGATGTCCTCACGAGGAAATATCCTGCAACGCGCACACTAATGAGTTCGCGAATGCCTCCAGCCTCTACCAAGGAAAACTTTTAAATGACCCAACACCTCAATAAATCTACTACTATGCAGAGAATCTGATAAAGTCAAGGAGGACGTCAATTTGCTAGATCAAGATGTACTTGAGGTCTGGATAGTGGAGACGCCCAGTGATGATGCTTTGGGCAGAGCTAAGGATCATGCGCTGTTACCGCTGCAGCCTTACCCGGTGAAAGTGGATATCGAACAGTTCAACGACAAAACGATGTGTGCACACAGAAAACAGAGATTGGCTGTATATACGTCATGAGGACAATTCGCGCACTGCACCCATATGTCATCCTGCACGCCTTTAACATCAGTGGTGACCGAATGAGTCGAGCTTCCGGTCCTGTGCCCGTGTCGTTCATCAGATGCAGGCTGCCCAAAAGCCCAAGTTTCCAGTCTACCCAGCGTCGTTCATCAGCTACAGGCTGGCCAATAACCGTGACCGTGCCGCTCGAGAACACCTGTTTGGAGGAAACATGATAAGTCGATAACACATGGTGTTGAGAAGCAGTCGTCCCGATCTGGATAGGCTTGCGAAGGTAGCCTGATCGAAGTGGCGGTGCCGTGGGTCCATCAACTCGCTGCCAGGGTCCTCAGAAGCAGCGTCGAAGTTCGGAGGAACTTCTGAGTGTCTCGGGAGACATCGCACGTTGTGGGAACTTGCCGAGGTCTTTTTCGCCACCGAGTAAAACACTCGCTTTGTGGGCCGCAGGTGTATTCACAGAATTACATGTAGAAAGATCACGCATAGGATAAGTGACAACTACGGTACACATACGTAGGACCTGCATAAGAGACTCTGGTAGCGTGCTGATACTGATATCAACAGCTTTGAAGGCTGCTGCTATTGATACCGCCCATACAAAACTGATGTGATTTGCCGGGACCCAGCATTCGTTTGACACAGGCTAGGCTAGTACTGTGTAGGCATGACGAGCTCCAGGTGGCATCACCCAGAGACGAGACCACAGCAGTGCTTTGCCCGCTGAGGAAAGTCGCCAGCCGGATCGCCGAGCCGAGTCACGGCAACAGACCGCTCTTTAACGATTACGAGATGCGATGTTATTGAATATGCTGAAGTGACATCCTGAATGTTCTCACAGTGCGATCCGCCGAGCCCGTGCTGCTGCAAGTTAGGCGGTCGAAATCTGGGGAAGTCTCGATGTGTGGGATTGATGAAAGACTGCAGCGCACCGCCACCCAAGACGTCTCGCCGCCGAGATCGTCGCTGCTTTGACAGCAGAGACGCGCTAGCCAACGAAATCTTTTCGCACTGGTGAACAGCGCGCGGCAGCAGGGACCCTGAAGCAGCGAATGGCATGCCGCTGACTAGACCGAGAGCGTGCAAAGTTACGACGATTGCAGGCCTCGACGGCTCTCAGAGTCTCAGTCACACTCATGCAAGGTCCCGGTTCTTCCCAAAAGGCCTCGCTTAGCGTGCGGAAAGTGTTGGGGGTTCAACAGACGAGTTGATCCATTCCACCGCCTTTAATTGTCGCGGCCACCCGCCCTTTCCTGCCTCTTCACGCCTTCCGTTTCACATCCCACCTTCCACCTCGTCACTCACTTGCGTGGTGAAGCTTCAATTGCACACGGAAGTCTGATCGGAGCTCATCTCTTGAGCGGCTAGTCACTTCCTACACGCCAACTTTACTTTTCTCTCTCCCTCCCACCACCACCACAACCGCTTTATTATGCCTTCTCACCAGGCCGTCGCCGGCATGCAGGCTGTCGACCCCGAGTACGTCAAGCAGCCGTCCCCTCTGGCGAGCATTGCGGAGCCGAACCGCAACTCCAAGTACGATCCTAAGAAGCCACACATCACCGACACGCCCATCACACGGACGAACTGGTACAAGCACGTCAACTGGCTCAATGTAAGCTCAGCACTGTTCTCAGCAAATCTCAGCTACTAATAATGTCAAGGTCATCTTCATTATTGGTGTGCCTCTCGCTGGCTGCGTTGCCGCTCTCTGGACTCCTCTGCAATGGAAGACCGCCCTCTGGGCTGTAGTCTACTACTTCTGCACCGGTCTCGGTATTACCGCCGGATACCATCGTCTTTGGGCACACAAGTCTTACAATGCTGGCCTCGCTCTGCGAATCTGGCTCGCCGCCGTTGGCGCCGGTGCTGTCGAGGGCTCTATTCGCTGGTGGAGCCGTGACCACCGCGCTCACCACCGCTACACCGATACTCAGAAGGACCCATACTCTGTCCGCAAGGGCCTCCTCTACAGCCATCTCGGCTGGATGGTCATGAAGCAGAACCCCAAGCGCATCGGCCGCACCGACATCACCGACCTGAACGAGGACCCGGTCGTCGTCTGGCAACACAAGAACTACATCAAGGCCGTCATCTTCATGGGTCTCATCTTCCCTTCGGCTGTCGCTGGTCTCCTCTGGGGTGACTGGATGGGTGGCTTCATCTACGCCGGTATCCTCCGCATCTTCTTCGTCCAGCAGGCCACCTTCTGCGTCAACTCGCTTGCCCACTGGCTCGGCGACCAGCCATTCGACGACCGCAACAGCCCCAGGGACCACGTCATCACTGCACTTGTCACTCTTGGCGAGGGTTACCACAACTTTCACCACGAGTTCCCGTCCGACTACCGCAACGCCATCGAGTGGCACCAGTATGATCCCACCAAGTGGTCCATCTGGGTCTGGAGCAAGCTCGGTCTCGCCTCCAACCTCAAGCAGTTCCGCTCCAACGAAATCGAGAAGGGTCGTGTCCAGCAGCTCCAGAAGAAGATCGACCAGAAGCGCGCCAAGCTCGACTGGGGTGTTCCTCTTGACCAGCTTCCAGTCATCGAGTGGGACGACTACGTTGAACAGGCCAAGAATGGCCGTGGTCTGATCGCTGTTGCTGGTGTTGTTCACGATGTCACGGACTTCATCAACGAGCACCCCGGTGGCAAGACCCTGATCAAAAGTGGTGTTGGCAAGGATGCCACTGCCATGTTCAACGGCGGCGTCTACTTCCACTCGAACGGTGCCCACAACCTGCTCTCCACCATGAGGGTCGGCGTCATTCGCGGAGGATGTGAGGTTGAGATCTGGAAGCGCGCTCAAAGGGAGAACAAGGATGTTGGTCTTGTTAAGGACGACCAAGGCAACGCAATCATCCGAGCAGGCAACCAGATAACCAAGGTCGCCCAGCCCGTCGAGAGCGCTAGTGCAGCGTAGACGGGTTGTCTCTCATTTTTACGAGCGATGCATGGAGTTTGGGGTTCTCTTCCTCAGTGGACAGAGTAATTATTTGTTTTCTCAGCGTTCGCTTGACAGCGTCGCGGTCACGATGCGTCAGTCAGATTAGATGTGTACAGCCTTGCCTGAGCGAGAGGTTTTTGAAAAGTAGCTACGGTTCAGACCGACAATATTATCATTCATGACAAACATCTCATCTCGATTCCACTTTGTTGTGATTCGTAAGATTCTTCGTGTGTAATGACGCAACTCGTGAATGCGTCTTCATCTGGGTACCTGCCTAACGAACGGTGACAGCTGCTGGCGCCTGCCTTTCACACGCGAACAATCAGTCCGTGCGCAGACATGAGCTTTCTATGCAACACGATTCGATTGACCTTACTCACTCACCACACTTCACGGCGCTTTTCTTACTCGACCACAAAGCGTGTACGAAAAATGGCAGACCCACCAGCGAAGCGTCGCAAACTCGATGCTGATCCACCGAATCGAGAGGTGACTGCAGAACATCAACGGACATTGCGAGGAGTCGACAGGCCAATCAGTCCGCCCTTGACAGACCGCAAGAATGCTGGCATCTCAGAAACCTTCCCCACTCCAAATTGGAGCTTCGGTGACGTGTCCAAAGCAGCAACCTCACCAATAGCTGCGGCTCCAGCTGCAACGAGTCGGCGAACAGCAGAAAGAGATAGCATTGGCGTTGAAGGTGCGAAGTATGTGAAAGCACCGGTTCAGCTCACTCGCATTGAGGATCTTGCACCTCATCAGAATGTTGATTGTGTGGGCCTGAGCGATATCTTGGGTGACCCGATGATCAAGGAATGCTGGAACTTTAACTACCTACACGATATCGACTTTGTCATGTGAGTGTTTTGCTCTTCGGATTAGACTGTCACTTATTCGAGTTCAGGAAACATTTCGACGAAGATGTCCGTGACACGGTCAAGGTCAAGTTCATTCATGGTTTCTGGAAGAACGAGGATGCGAACAGGATTGCACTGTTGGTCAGTACCTTCATCACAACCGAACGAATCCATTGTACTGATGTTGATTATGAACAGGAACAAGGAGAGCGGTATCCCAACATCAGCTTGATATCTGCTTACATACCCGATCCGTTCGGTACTGCACGTAATGTCCCTTTACGAACTGCATGTGAGACACACACTGACTTCGTACATCTACCTCCAGCATCATTCGAAGATGCTCGTCCTATTCCGCCACGACGGCACGGCACAAGTCAT
>Ga0265798_10003409_pt1 | contig 22592 bp, 13 predicted proteins | sample P3T30metagenome_FD_192430 | JGI IMG/M metagenome (GOLD analysis project Ga0265798, IMG submission 192430) | Plant litter microbial communities from East Loma Ridge, Irvine, California - P3 T30 | ecosystem: Environmental > Terrestrial > Plant litter > Unclassified | place: USA: California... | reverse complement strand
CCGCTGGCGCGCGCCAGCCAGTTGAACATGCTCGGCGCGCCCGATTCCTGCGGCGTGTGGGCGCCTTGCCTGAGCTACGCGGACGGCCTGTTCTGGCTGATCTACACCGACGTCAAGCGCTACGGCCGCACCTCCACCGGCGGCGCCACCGGCAGCGCCTCGCTGCGCGACTTCCATAACTACCTGGTCACCAGTCCCGGCATCGACGGGCCCTGGTCCGATCCGGTCTACCTGAACAGCAGCGGCTTCGATCCTTCGCTGTTCCACGACGACGACGGCCGCAAGTACCTGCTCAACCAGCTCTGGGACCACCGCCCGGGCGGCAACCGTTTCAACGGCATCGTGCTGCAGGAGTACTCGGTACAGGAGCAAAAGCTGGTCGGCCGCCGCGAGAACATCTTCAAGGGCACGCCGCACGGCCTGACCGAGGCGCCGCACATCTACCAGCGCCAGGGTTACTACTACCTGCTCACGGCCGAAGGCGGCACCGGCTGGAACCACGGCGTGACCATGGCGCGCTCGCGCGAGCTGCGCGGTCCCTACGAGCTGCATCCCGACGAAACCATCCTCACCAGCCGCAACCGCCCCGACAGCCTGCTGCAGCGCGCCGGCCACGCCGACCTGGTCGAAACCCAGGACGGCCAGACCTATATGGTCTACCTGTGCGGCCGTCCGCTGCGCAACCGCGGCACCTGCACGCTGGGCCGCGAGACCGCGATCCAGCCGATGGTGTGGGGCGAGGACGGCTGGCTGCGTAGCCTCGACGGCCAGGGCACGCCCGAACTGCAGGCCGCCTCTCCCGGGCTGCCCGAACACCTGTTCGCGCCTGAACCGGCCCGCGCCGACTTCGATGCGCCGACGCTGCCGTCCGCCTTCCAGTGGCTGCGCACGCCCTGGCCGGAAGAGCTGTTCAGCCTCGATGCGCGCCCCGGCCACCTGCGCCTGTTCGGGCGCGAAAGCATCGGCACCCAGTTCCGCCAGGCGCTGGTGGCGCGGCGCCAGCAGGCGCATTGCTATGGCGCCTCGACCGTGGTCGAGTTCGAGCCCGAGCACTACCAGCAGCAGGCCGGCCTGACCTGCTATTACGGCGCCGCCAAGTTCCACTACCTGTACATCAGCCACGACGAGACGGTCGGCAAGCACCTGCGCGTGATGAGCAGCCTGCCCAACCACATGCAGTCCGACAGCTTCACCGCGCCGATCCCGATCCCGGCAGGCGTGCCGGTGGCGCTGCGCGTGGAAGTGGACGAGGAGCGCCTGCTGTTCGCCTACCGCCTGGGCGACGGCGACTGGCAATGGCTGGCGCAGCAGTTCGACGCGAGCATCCTGTCGGACGAAGCCAGCGCGCCCGGCCAGCCCAACTTCACCGGCGCCTTCGTCGGCATGGCCTGCCAGGACATGGCCGGCACCGGCCTGCATGCGGACTTCGATTATTTCGCCTACCGCGAGCGGCTGTACAACGCCGATCCGAAGCGGCTGCCGGATCCGGCTTCGGAAGCCTGAACCCCGGGGCTGTTCATACAGCTCATCCGCTGATAGCATGCATGTCACACAAGCGAGGGGACATGCATGCGACAGTTCATCAGCTCCTGCCAGGCCGCGCCATGGAAATGAGCGTCGATCGACCGCAAGACGAGGCGGGCGGCTCGATGCGGACCGTGGTGGCGGGCATGCTGTTCGTCGGGCTGCTGTTCTTCATCCTCGGCTTCGTCACCTGGCTGAACGGATCGCTGGTCCCCTTCCTCAAGATCGTCTGCGGCCTGAACAACTTCCAGGCCCTGTGGGTCACCTTCGCCTTCTATATCGCCTACACCGTGATGGCGCTGCCGGCCGGCGCGGTGCTGGCCCGGGTCGGCTACAAGAAGGGCATGACCCTGGGGCTGGCCATCATGGGCGCCGGCGCCTTGCTGTTCATCCCGGCGGCGCACAGCACGCGCTACGAACTGTTCCTGGCCGCGCTGTTCACGCTGGCCAGCGGCATGACGCTGATGCAGACCGCCATCAATCCCTACATCGTCTGCCTGGGCCCGCGCGACAGCGCGGCCATGCGCATCAGCATCATGGGTCTCTTCAACAAGGGCGCCGGCGTGATCGTGCCGCTGGTGTTTACCTCGCTGATGTTGAAGGATATCGACAGCTTTTCCCATACCGCCCTGGCCACGCTCGATCCGGCCGCGCGCGAGGCGATGCGCGCCGCGCTGGCGCAGCGGCTGGTGTTCCCGTACGCCTGCATGGCGGTGCTGCTGTTCGCGATCATGGTGTTCATCCACTTCTCCAGCCTGCGCGAGATCCCGCTCGACACCGATGCCGGTGACGGCCAGGTGGAGCGCAGCGGCGTTCTGCAATTCCCGCAGCTGGTGCTGGGGGCGCTGGCGCTGTTCGGCTACGTCGGCGTGGAAGTGATCGCGGGCGATACCATCGGCCTGTACGGCCACGAACTGCAGGTCGCCAACTTCGGCGTGCTCACGTCCTACACCATGGTCTGCATGGTGCTCGGCTACCTGGTCGGCGTGGTGGCGATTCCGCGCTGGCTGTCGCAGCAGCGCGCGCTGCAGCTCTCGGCAGTGGCGGGGATGCTGTTCGCCATCGGTGTGGCGACCGGCTCCACGCGCGACAGCGGCATCGCCCAGGCGCTGCTGGGCTGGACCGGCATTGCGCCTGTGCCCGACACCGTCATGTGCCTGGCGCTGCTCGGCCTGGCCAATGCGATGGTCTGGCCGGCGATCTGGCCGATGGCCCTGCGGGGACTGGGGCGCCATACCGCCACCGGTTCGGCCGTGCTGGTGATGGCGATCGCGGGCGGCGCCTTGCTGCCGCTGCTGTACGGCCGCCTCGCGGATAGCGCCGGCTCGCGCGAGGCCTACTGGATGCTGCTGCCCTGTTATGCGCTGATCCTCTGGTATGCCGCGGTCGGCCACAAGATCCGCCACTGGCGCCTGAACGGGAGGACCGTTTGAGAAACCGGACCCGGTACGGCGGCAGCCTGGCGCTGGCCGCGCTGCTGCTGGCGGCGCCCATGGCGCCGCTGACTGCGCAGGAAGCGAACACGCAGGAGGCGGCGTCCCATGCCAGCGGCGCCAAGCTGCAGCTGCGCTGGGAACTGCAGCGCAACCTGTTCGGCGCGCAAGCCCCGCACGGACGCACGCAGGCGCGCCTGGTCCTCGCCAACCACGACGGCCGGCCCTTGCCGCCCCAGGGCTGGTCGTTGTACATGAACTTCATGGAGCGTCCGGAAACCGGCGCATTGGCGAGCAAGCTGGTGCTGGAGCAGGTGGCCGGCGGCCTGTTCCGCCTGCGTCCCGGTCCCGGTTTCGCCGGGCTGGCGCCGGGCCAGTCGCTCGACATCGTCTACTACCACCCGAACCTGGTCATCAAGCTGAACAAGGCGCCGGCCGGCCCCTACCTGGTCTACGACGACGCGCCCGACAGCGGCGTCGCGATCGCCGACTTCGCGCTGCTGCCGCTTACGCGGCCGGAGCAGCTGGACCGCGGCACCAGCGATGCGAAACCGCTCGTCACGCCCCAGGACACCTATCGCCGCAACGCGCGCGCCGACCTGCTGCCCGCCGCCGATATTCCCCCGGTCTTCCCGACGCCGCTGCACCTGCGGCGCGGCGCCGGCAAGCTGCCGCTGCGCGCCGCGCCCAGGCTGGAGGCGCCGGCCACGCTGGCCAACGAGGCGGCGCTGGCGCGTTCGCTGTTCCCGGCCAGCCTGGCGCAGGGCGGCCCGCTGCTGCGCCTGGGCGTGGGCAAGGTGGCCGGCCAGTCGTCGCCCGAAGCCTACAGCCTGGACATCCGCGCCGACGGCGGCATCGCCATCGTCGGCAACAGCGCGGCCGGCGTGGCCCATGGCGTGCAGACGCTGCGCGACCTGCTGCCGCTGCCCGGCGCCGGTGAATGGGCGCTGCCGGAACTGGCGATCGTCGATGCGCCGCGCTTCGGCTATCGCGGCTTCCAGCTCGACGTCGCCCGCAACTTCCACGGCAAGGAGACGGTGTTCAAGTGGCTCGACCTGATGGCGCGCTACAAGCTCAACACCTTCCATTTCCACCTGACCGACGACGAGGGCTGGCGCCTCGAGATCGCCGGCCTGCCGGAGCTGACGTCCATCGGCGCCGTGCGCGGCCACGCCGATCGTCCCGGCCTGCGCCTGCAGCCGGCCTATGGTTCCGGCCCGGATCCGCGCGATCCGAACGGCAGCGGCTACTTCAGCCGCGCCGACTACATCGAGATCCTGCGCTACGCCGCGGCACGCCACATCGAGGTGATGCCGGAAATCGAGATGCCCGGCCACGCACGCGCCGCCGTGCAGGCGATGCAGGCGCGCTACCAGCGCCTGAAGGCGGCCGGCGACAAGGACGCCGGCAAGTACCTGTTGAACGACTTCGGGGACCGCTCGGTCTACAGCTCGCCGCAGATGTACACCGACCACGTGATCGATCCTGGCCTGGATTCGAGCTTTACGTTCATCGAGCACGTGGTCGCCCAGATCGCGGCGCTGCACCGCGAGGCCGGCGTCCCGCTGCGCACCATCCACATGGGCGGCGACGAGCTGCCGGAAGGCGCGTGGGAACAGTCGCCGGCGGCGCGCGCGCGCATGCAGAAGGAGGGGCTGGAGACCACGGCCGAGCTATGGGATTATTTCTACGACCGCGTCGACGGCATCCTGCGCCGCCACGGCCTGTTCACCTCCGGCTGGGAAGAGCTGGCCTCGCGCAAGACCACGCTGGACGGACGCCGCAAGCTGATCCCGAATCCGCGCTTCACCCAGCGCGGCTTTTCCGCCTACGTCTGGAACAACACCCCGGGCGCCGAGGACCTGGCCTACCGCCTGGCCAACGCCGGCTACGACATCGTGCTTGCGCCGGTCACCAAGATGTACATGGACATGTCGTATAACGCCAATCCGGAAGAGCCGGGCGTCGACTGGGGCGCCTATGTGGAACTGGACACCGTATACGACTTCGTCCCGCTGGACATCCAGAAGACGGATGTCGAAGCGGCGCGCATCGGCAAGGACCGCCTCACCGACTACGGCAAGCGCCACGTGCGCGGCCTGGAAGCGACCCTGTTCAGCGAGACCCTGCGCGATCCCGCCGCCATCGAGTACCTGGTGATGCCGCGCCTGCTGGCGCTGGCCGAGCGGGCCTGGGCGCCGGACCCGGCATGGGCCACCGAGAAGGACCAGGGAAGGGCGGCCGTGCTGCATCGCCAGGCCTGGTCGGGCTTCGTGAATGCGCTGGGCCGGCGCGTGCTGCCGCGGCTCGACCTGGAAGGAAAGAACGTCGCCTACCGCATCGCGCCGCCCGGCCTGGTGCTGGAGGATGGGCGCGTGCTGGCCAACCACGTCCTGCCCGGCATCCAGCTGCGTTATACCAGCGACGGCAGCGCGCCGACCGCTTCCAGCAGGCCGGTGACGGGGCCGATCGCGGAACGCGGTGTGATCAAGGTCGCGGCCTTCGACCGCACGGGCAGGCGCGGGCTGGTGGCAAGTATCGAGCGTCCTTGAGGCCGCAGGCTGGCGCCGCTGCCTAATCCGCGGGCACGCCGGTGAAACCCGCATGCCTGCTGGATTTCACCACGCAGAATACCTAATTCTCCACAGAAATTGTGGATATCTCAGGCGCCGCGCAGGTCCGCCCGGCCGTCATCGCCCAATACCACAACACGCATGCCCCCGTCCAGGTGCAGGGCGACGCGCTGGCCCGGTTTGCCGCGCAGCGCCAGGCGCCGCATGCGGCCCCCGGCCCAGTCGAGATCCAGTTCCAGGCCGCCGCGCGCGCGCAGGCCGCGCAGCGAACCTTCGGGCCAGGCGCGCGGCAGGGCCGGCAGGATGCGGACTTCGCCGCCCCAGGATTGCACCAGCATCTCGAGGATGCCGGCGGCGCCGCCGAAATTGCCGTCGATCTGGAAGGGCGGGTGGGCGTCGAACATGTTCGGATAGGTGCGCACGGGGCCGAGCAGGCCGCGCAGGATGCCGTAGGCGCGCTCGCCGTCGCCCATGCGCGCCCACAGCGCCAGGCGCCAGGCGGTGGCCCAGCCGGTCGACATGTCGCCGCGCGCGTTCAGCGTGACCCGCGCGGCGTCCACCAGTGCCGGCGTGTCGCGCACGTTGACCTGCCCGCTCGGATACACCGCGTACAGGTGCGAGACATGGCGGTGATGCTGTTCGGGCGCCTGGGCGTCCCAGTCTTCCAGCCATTCCTGCAGTTGTCCCTGGGCGCCGATGCGGTCCGGCGCCAGCCGTGCGCGCATGGTCGCCAGCGTCTTCGCGAAGGCGGCGTCGCCATCCTTGAGGCGGGCGTGTGCGGCGATGGTCCAGCCGAACAGGTCGCGCACGATCTGGCGGTCCATCGCCGGCCCGGCGCACAAGGCCACGCCCGGATGGTGCTCGTTCTCCGGCGAGATCGAGGGCGAGGTGAGCAGGCCGCGCCCCTTCGGATCCTCGACCAGGGTGTCGACGAAGAACAGCGAGGCGCCCTTGAGCAGCGGGTAAATGCGGGCCAGGTAGGCCGCGTCGTCGGGGGCGTATTCGTGATGGTCCCACAGGGTCTGGCACAGCCAGGCCCCGCCGCAGGGCCACATGCCCCAGTTGGGACCGTCGATCGGGTCGGCGGCGCGCCACAAATCGGTGTTGTGGTGGGCCACCCAGCCGCGCGCGCCATAGGCCTTGCGCGCCACGCCGGCGCCGCTGACGGCCAGTTCCTCGACCATGCGCAGCAGCGGCTCCACGCATTCCGCCAGGTTGGCCGCCTGCGCCGGCCAGTAGTTCATCTCGGTGTTGATGTTGATGGTGTACTTGCCGCCCCAGGGCGGATTGGTGCCCTCGTTCCAGATGCCCTGCAGGTTGGCCGGCTGGCTGCCCGCGCGCGAGGACGACAGCAGCAGGTAGCGCCCGTACTGCAGGTAGAGCGCGGCCAGCGCCGGGTCGAGCGCCTGTTCGGCGCCGCGGATGCGTTCGTCCGTCGGTCGGGCGCCGCCATCGTCGGCGCCGATGCGCAGCGACATGCGCGAAAACAGCGCCTGGTGCGCGGCCACGTGCGCGGCGCGCAGCTGCGCATAGGTCTTGCGCGCGGCGGCGTCGGTTTGCGAGCGTACGGCGCGCACCGGGTCGCCGCCGATATCGCCATGGCGCACATAGCTGGTGGCGGCACCGACCAGCAGGGTGATCGCGCGCGCGCCGCGCACCCGCAGCACGCCATCGACCACCTCGACCTTGCCGTCGCCCAGCGCCAGCACGCGCACGGCGTAGCGCAGCGCGCCCGCGACGCCGGCGTTGTCGGCATTGCGGCCTTCCACCAGCAGGGCGCGCGCGCCGTCCGCGCGGACCGACAGGCTGGCCGGCGCCGCTTCGATCGTGGTCGCTTCCTTGAAGTCCCAGGGCGCGCCGGTCGCCATCACCGGATCGCCGTCGTGGGCCGAGCGGGTGTTGCCGTACCTGACCTTGAATTGCGGGTGGCGGTAGCGCAGCGCGAAGTCGAGCGCTTCCGGTCCGTCGGCGCGCAGGTGCAGCACGATCACCTGGTCGGGCGCGCTGGCGAAGCTTTCGCGCAGGTGGCGCGTCCGGCCGCTGGTGAAGCGGGTGGTGGCCACGGCGTCGTCGAGCTCGAGCGAGCGGCGATACGCTGCGGCGCCGGACAAGCCCTGGAAATCGATCAGCAGATCGCCCGCCGCGCCATACGGCATCTGGGTCGCCGGGCGCGAGATCATGCTGCTGCCGGCCAGTTCCGTGGCTTCCTTGAAGCGGCCCGCATCGATCAGCGCGCGCACGCGCGGCAGCGCCGCCAGCGCACCCGGATTGGAAAAGTCGTAGGGGCCGCCGGCGTACAGCGTGTCTTCGTTGAGCTGCAGGCGCTCCTGGGCAGGGCGGCCGAACACCATCGCGCCCAGGCGCCCGTTGCCGACGGGGAGGGCCTCGACCCATTGCGCGGCCGGCCGTTCGTACCACAGGGCCAGGGTCTCGCGTTCGCCTTCGCTGCGCGTCACCGCGGTCGCGCCGGCCAGTCCGGGAAAGGCCAGGGCCAGGCCGGTGCCGGCGAGCAGGCGGCGGCGGGTGCTGTCGATGGGTGCTGTTGCTGCCGTCACATTCGTCTCCTGTGTCGTGTGGCGTGTTCGCCATGTCGTTTGTCGAACGATGCTATCACGCGATGCGTCATAAATGTCAGGCGCTAACATCGGAATGGCGTGACTTGATTGCGCCGATGCCGGTATGATGGTGACGATCCCATTCCTTCAACACGCCATGCGCCGCCTGGTCATCCTCTTCCTGCTCCTGGTCTACCCGTTCCAGCTCGCGCTGGCGATGGCCGACCGTTGCTGCGACATGACCCCAGCCGGCGTGAGCCATCACGTGGCGGCTGCGGCGGACGGCGTCTTCACTGCCGCGCCGTCCATCGCCATGCAAGAGGACGAAGGCGCCGGCGCGGCCGACCCGCACTGCGCGGCCTGCTCGTTCAGCCATACGGCCGCCGCGCCGCCGGGCCGCGATCCGCTGCCCTTCGCCCACGAAGGCGGCAGCCGGTCCGCGTCCTTCGTATTCGCTCCCGCTTCCCATCCCGCCGGACGTCCCGAACGTCCCAAGTGGCCGCACGCCTGCGCCTAGCGTAACGCCGGCCACCTGCCGGGCCGCTCCCGCGGCCCGCGTGCCAGCGCACGCCTGATCCATCCATTTTTCAGGAGCATGCATGAACACCCACTCCAGGCGCACGCGCGCGCTGGCGGCGGCGCTCATGGCGTGGTGGGCTTGCGCATCGGCGCAGGACTACCAGGCCGGGCCCGTCGCCGCCGCCAGTGCGCCCACGCACGACGCCACGGCGCTCACGCTGCAGCAGGCGCTTGCGCTGGCGCTCGAACGCCATCCGCTGCTGCGCGCGGCCCGACATGAAGTCGCGGCCGGCGCGGCCGAGCGCGAGCAGGCCACGCGCCTGCCGAATCCGCAACTGGCCTGGCTGCGCGAAGGCGAGCAGGACGGCGCCCGCACCACCACCATCCAGCTCAACCAGCCCATCGAACTGGGCGGCAAGCGCGGCGCGCGCGTGGCCCTGGCCCAGGGCGCGCTCGACCTGGCCGAAACCGAGCTGGCGCTGCGCCGCCAGGCCATCCGCGCCGACACCATCGACGCCTACTATGCCGTGCTGGCGGCCGAGGAACGGCAGCGGCTGGCCGCAGCCGGCGTGCAGCTGGCGGCGCGCAGCAGCGGCGTCGCCAGCGGCCGCGTGGCCGCCGGCAAGGTGTCGCCGATCGAGGCCGCCAAGGCGCGCCTGGCACAGGCCGATGCGCGCCTCGAAGGCGAACGCGCCGGCGCCGAGCTGGCGGCCGCGCGGGCCGCCTTCGCCGTGCTGGTCGGCGCTGACGGGGCGGCGCAATCGCTGGCGCCATCCGGCGCGCAGGCCTTGCCCGATGCCGCGCCGCTGCAGGCGCTGCTGGGGCGCGAGGGCGAGGCCGCCGAGGTGCGCCGGGCCCAGGGCCGGCTGGCGCTGCGCCGGGCCGAAGCCGGGGTCGAACGCGCCGCCCGCATTCCCGACCTGACCCTGTCGCTGGGCAGCCAGCGCGACGACCAGGTCGGCCGGCGCCAGGCCGTGTTCGGCGTCGCGCTGCCGCTGCCGCTGTTCGACCGCAATGGCGCCAGGCTGGCCGCCGCGCGCGAACGCGGCGCCCAGGCCGAGGCCGAGCTCGAAGCCGCGCGCCTGGCCGCCACCGGCGCGCTGACGGCGGCGCATGCGCGCTACCTGCAGGCGCGCAGCGAGGCGCTGCTGCTCGAGGGGGAAGTCGCCCCCGAGGCCCGCTCGGTCTACGAGCTGACCCTGAAGGGTTTTGAATACGGCAAGTTCGGCTTCCTCGACGTGCTCGACGCCCAGCGCACCTGGTTCCAGGCCAGCGCGCGCGGCTGGCAGGCCGTGCGCGAAGCCTGGCGCGCCTGGGCCGAGCTGGAACGCCTGGCCGGGCCACGTCAACCATCCACGAAAGAAGCACCATGACGAACAAACAGAAAACCGCGATCGCGCTGATGTGCGTGGTCGCCGCGCTGCTGGCCGCGCTGATGCTGTGGCGCCGGCCCGAGGCGCCGCAGCAAGGACACGACGCCCACGAAGCGCACCGCGACGCCCACGGCCACGACGACCGCCATGCCGAGCCGGGCGCCGCGCCGGGCGCCGGTGAAGAGGGCAGCATCGCGATGACGGCGGCCCAGCTCGCGGCCAACGGCATCGCGGTGGAAAACGCCCAGCCGGCCAGCATCCGCGAACGCCTGCACCTGCCGGCCCAGGTGCGGGTCGATGCCGACCGCAGCGTCGCCATCGCCGCACCGGCCGCCGGCATGGTGGAATCGGTGCTGGTGGCGCCTGGCGCCGTGGTGACGCGCGGCCAGGGCCTGCTGGTGCTGCGCAGTCCCGAAGTCGCGCAGTGGCGCGGCGCGTATGCCGCGGCGCTGCAGCGCCTGGAACTGGCGCGCACGGTGCACGGGCGCGAACGCAGCCTGTGGGAGCAGGGCATTTCGGCGCGCCAGGATCTCGACGCGGCCGACAGCGCCATGAGGGAGGCCGCCATCGAGGCCGAGGCGGCGCGCCAGCGCCTGTCCGCCTTCGCCATCGACGCCGGCGCCGGCCCGTCCAGCGCAGTGACGGTGCGCGCGCCGCTGGCCGGCATCGTGGTCGAGCGGCCGGCGGTGGCCGGGATGGCGGCCGATCCGGGACGCCCGCTGCTGACCATCGCCAACCTCGACCAGGTCTGGATCGAGGCCGCGGTGCCGGCCGACAGCCTGGCCCAGGTGGCGGTGGGCATGCCGGCCGTCGTCAGCGCCACCGCCCTGGCGCAGGAAGCCCGCGCCAGCGTGTCCTTCGTCGGCCCGGTGCTGGGCGAAGCCACGCGCACCGCCACCGCGCGCCTCGTGCTGGCCAATCCCGGCCTGCGCCTGCGTCCCGGCATGCTGGCCGACGTCGACCTGATGGGCCGCGACACCCGCGCCGCCGTCAGCGTCGCCAGCGAGGCGGTGCAGGTGGTGCACGAGCGCAGCGTGGTGTTCGTGCGCACCGGCGCCGGCTTCGAGGCGCGCACCGTCGTCACCGGCCGCAGCGACGGCAAGCGCACCGAGATCCTCGAGGGCCTGGCCGCCGGCACGCCGTACGCCGCGGCCGGCAGCTATGTGCTCAAGGCCGACCTGGGCAAGGGCGAAGCCGGGCACGAGGACTGACCATGTACCGGAAACTCATCGACTTTTCCATCGAGCGGCGCTGGCTGCTGATGTTTGCCGCCGTCTGCATCGCCATCCTCGGCGTGGCCAGCTTCCAGCGCCTGCCGATCGACGCCGTGCCCGACATCACCAACGTGCAGGTGCAGATCAACACCGCCGCTCCCGGCTATTCGCCGCCCGAGGTCGAGCAGCGCATCACCTTCCCGATCGAAGCCGCGATGAGCGGCCTGCCCGGGCTGGAGCAGACCCGCTCGCTGTCGCGCTACGGCCTGTCGCAGGTGACGGTGGTGTTCAAGGACGGCACCGACCTGTATTTCGCGCGCCAACTGGTGGGCGAGCGCCTGCAGCAGGCCAGGTCGCGCCTGCCGGCCGGGCTGGAACCCGAGCCGGGACCGGCCGCCACCGGCCTGGGCGAAATCTTCTACTGGACCGTCGAGGCCGAGCCGGATGCGCGCAAGCGCGACGGCACGCCTTACACGCCGGCCGACCTGCGCGAAATCCAGGACTGGATCGTCGCGCCGCAGTTGCGCGGCGTGCCGGGCGTCACCGAAGTCAACACCATCGGCGGCTACCGCAAGGAATTCCAGGTCGCCCCCGACATGGCGCGCATGGCGGCGCTGGGCCTGAGCCTGGACACCCTGGTGCGCGCGCTCGAACGCAACAACGCCAATGCCGGTGCCGGCTACATCGAGCGCGGCGGCGAGCAGCTGGTGGTGCGCATGCCGGGCCAGTTGCGCACGCTGGAAGACATCCGCAACGTGGTGCTCGACATCGACGGCGGTGCGCCGGTGCGGGTGCGCGACGTGGCCCAGGTCGAGGCCGGGCGCGAGCTGCGCACCGGCGCCGCCACCGAGAACGGCCGCGAAGTGGTGCTGGGCACGGCCTTCATGCTGGTGGGTGAAAACAGCCGCACCGTGGCGGAAGGCGCGCGCCGGCGGCTCGAGCAGGTGGCCCGTTCGCTGCCGCCGGGCGTGCGCGCGTTGCCCGTGTACGACCGCTCGATCCTGGTCGACAAGGCGATCCGCACGGTGCGCAACAACCTGGTCGAAGGCGCACTGCTGGTGGTGGCGATCCTGTTCCTTTTCCTGGGCAACCTGCGCGCGGCCCTGGTCACGGCGGCGGTGATCCCGCTGACCATGCTGATGGTGTTTACCGGCATGGTCGAGGCGGGCGTCAGCGCCAACCTGATGAGCCTGGGCGCGCTCGACTTCGGCATCATCGTCGACGGCGCCGTGGTCATCGTCGAGAACTGCATGCGCCGCCTGGGCCTGGCGCAGGCCGCGGCGGGGCGACCGCTGTCGGCGCGCGAGCGCTTCGCGGAAGTGGCCGCCGCCGCCTTCGAGGCCCGCCGTCCGCTGCTGTTCGGCCAGCTCATCATCATGACGGTCTACCTGCCGGTGTTCGCACTCACCGGCGTCGAGGGCCGCATGTTCCATCCGATGGCGCTGACGGTGGTGATGGCGCTGGCGGCGGCGATGCTGCTGTCGGTGACCTTCGTGCCGGCCGCGGTGGCGCTGTTCGTGACCCGGGCCGACGAGGGCCACGAGCATCGCCTGATGGCGCGCGCACGCACGCTGTACGCGCCGCTGCTCGACCGGGTGCTGCAAAACCGCCCGGTGGCCCTGGGCTTCGCGCTGCTGGCGGTGCTGCTCGGCGGCCTGCTGGCCACGCGCCTGGGCACGGAATTCGCGCCCAGCCTGGACGAAGGCGACCTGGCCCTGCTGACCGTGCGCATTCCCGGCACCAGCCTGGAACAGTCGGTGCGCATGCAGCAGACGCTGGAGCGCGAGCTGCTGCGCCAGTTCCCCGAGATCGACCGCATGTTCGCGCGCATCGGCACCGCCGAGGTGGCCACCGACCCGATGCCGCCGAACGCCGCCGACAGCTACATCATGCTGCGCCCGGAAAGCGAGTGGCCGAAACCGCGCCGGCGCCATGCGGAACTGGTGCAGGCGATCGCCGACGCCGCCAATCGCGTGCCCGGCAACGCCTACGAGTTCTCGCAGCCGATCCAGCTGCGCTTCAACGAGCTGATCTCGGGCGTGCGCAGCGACGTGGCGGTGAAGGTGTTCGGCGACGACCAGCCGGCGATGGAAGCGGCGGCGCGCGAGGTGGCGCGGCGCCTGGGCAGGCTGGCCGGCGCCGCCGAGGTCAAGGTCGAGCAGACCGAAGGCCTGCCGACGCTGCGCCTGCAGGTCGACCGGATCAAGGCCGCGCGCTATGGCCTGAACGTGGCCGACGTGCAGGAAGCCTTCGGCACCCTGGTCGGCGGGCGCGACGTCGGCCTGGTGTTCGAGGGCGACCGCCGCTTCGCCATCACCGTGCGCCTGCCGGAAGGGCAGCGCAACGACATCGGGACGCTGGCGCAGATGCCGATCGCCCTGCCCGGGCAGGGCGGCCATGCCGGCAGCATCGCGCTGTCGAGCATCGCCACGCTGGAGGTGGCGCCGGAAGCGAACCAGGTCAGCCGCGAGGACGGCAAGCGCCGCATCGTGGTCAGCGCCAATGTGCGCGGGCGCGACCTCGGCTCCTTCGTGGCCGACCTGCGGCGCGAGCTGGAGCAGGTGAGACTCCCGGCCGGCACCTGGCTGGCGCTGGGCGGCCAGTTCGAGCAGCTCGAGACGGCCGGGCGCCGGCTGGCGCTGGTGGTGCCGGCCGCGCTGGCGCTGGTGTTCGCGCTGCTGTACCTGATGTTCAACCGCCTGCTGGACGGCCTGGTGGTCTTTTCCGGCATTCCGTTCGCGCTGACCGGCGGCGTGCTGGCGCTGTGGCTGCGCGGCCTGCCGCTGTCGATGTCGGCGGCGGTCGGCTTCATCGCGCTGTCCGGCGTGGCGGTGCTGAACGGACTGGTGATGATGAGCTTCATCCGCAGCCTGCACGAAGGCGGACTCGGCGCCACCGAAGCCGTGCGCGAGGGCGCCGCGACGCGCCTGCGGCCGGTGCTGATGACGGCGCTGGTGGCCTCGCTCGGCTTCCTGCCGATGGCGCTGGCCAGCGGCACCGGCGCCGAGGTGCAGCGGCCGCTGGCCACGGTGGTCATCGGCGGCATCCTGTCGTCGACCGTGCTGACCCTCTTGATCCTGCCGGCGCTGGCGCAGTGGGCCTGCGCGCGGCGCCGGATGGATCAGGTGTGACTGGCTGAAATGCGATCACCAGCCAAAAGATCGTCGCCCCTGCGCAGGCAGGGGCCCAATTTTTCGAGAGCCGCCGTCATGCATGCAACTTGGACCCCTGCCTTCGCAGGGGCGACGGATTGGGGCAGCAGGGCACAAGAGGGATAGCATCCCGCGCCTTCCGATCCAAGCAGGCAGCTCCCGCCGCCTATGCTTGGCCCACGCAAACGAAGGCCGAGGCCGCGCCGCGCACGCGGCCGGTCTCGTCGCGCAGCGCCACGGCGTTGGCCAGCACCTCGACCCGGTCGTCGCCGCCGAAGCCGATGGCCATGCGGCAGCCGGCGGTTTCCTCGCCGGTGGCGGCGGCGCGCTGCAGCGGAAGACGGTCGGGCGTGACCGCTTGGCCATCCTGGTAGACCTCGAAGGAACGCATGCCGGGGCCGGTCATCGACGGGCTTTCGCCCGGTGCCAGGCGCAGCAGCGCGCGTCCGGCGGCGTTGGCGGTGACCTTGCGGCAGCCGCGGTCGTGCGCGATGAAGAGCGCGACCGGAGCGGCGTCCATCAAGCCTTCCAGCTCGGCGGCGCGGCGCCGTTCGCGCTGCTCGCTCTCGCGCAGCGCGTCGGCCAGGCGCTGCTGCTCGGTGATCTCCTCGACCGTGGTCGAGACCCCCAGCAGCACGCCGTCGGCCGCGAATACCGGGTGGATACTCTGGCGCCAGGCCCGCTTCAGGTCCGGCCGCGCCCCGATGGCGCCCTCGAACACCAGGCCGGCGACCGGTTCCCCCGTCTGCAGCACCTTGCCGAAGGCGGCGACGATGTGGTCGGCGATGTCGGGCACCACCTCGTGGGCGCTGCGGCCGATGTGGTCTTCGACGCTGAGGCCGTCGATATCGGCCAGCTGGCGGTTGATGCGCACGATGCGCAGCTGGGCATCGAACACCGCCATCCCGACCGGCGCCTGCTCGAACAGCGATTCCAGGTAGCGCGTGGTGCACCGCAGCCCCTCGGCTTCGCGCTGCAGTGCCGCAAGACGCTGTTGCTGGCGCGCGAGCACGATGGCGATCGCCGCGGCAAGCGGCATCAGCAGCAGCAAGTGCTTTGCATTTGCGAAATCCAACGTGTCTCCGTGCCGTAAAATGAATGAATTGAATTAACAATTATAGCCATCATCCTAGTCTTCGAATCCATACCTTGTAGGAAAATTTTCCCCGGATGGCTTTGCATCTGCCTACGGTAGTTTTACGGATATGATTAGATTAATTTATCAATAATAATTTTGCGGTTGCAATAATTCCGCAAAGGCGCGGACGCGACGTTCACAATAACTGGAGGCATCTTGTCGTTTCTAATCGTTCTCGCCGCCCTGGCGTTCCTGATGTTCGCCGCCTACCGCGGCTACAGCGTCATCCTGTTCGCGCCGGTCGCCGCGCTCGGCGCCGTACTGCTCACCGAGCCCGGGGCGGTGGCGCCGGTGTTTTCCGGCATCTTCATGGAAAAGATGGTCGGCTTCGTCAAGCTCTATTTCCCGGTCTTCATGCTGGGCGCCGTATTCGGCAAGGTGATCGAGCTGTCGGGCTTTTCCGAATCGATCGTGCAGGCGGCGATCCGCTACATCGGCCGCTCGCGCGCCAACGCCGTGATCGTCGCGGTGTGCGCGTTGCTGACCTATGGCGGCGTGTCGCTGTTCGTGGTGGTGTTCGCCGTGTATCCCTTCGCGGCCGAGCTCTACCGCCAGAGCAATATTCCCAAGCGCCTGATGCCGGGTGCGATCGCGCTCGGCGCGTTCTCGTTCACCATGGATTCGCTGCCCGGCACGCCGCAGATCCAGAACATCATCCCGACCACCTTCTTCAAGACCACCTCGTGGGCGGCGCCGGTGCTGGGGGTGGTCGGCTCGGTGTTCATCGTCGCGGTCGGCCTGGCCTACCTGGAATGGCGCCGCCGCGCCGCGATGGCCAAGGGCGAGGGCTATGGCGGCGCGCTGGTCAACGAGCCGGAACGCAGCAACAGCGGCCCGCTGCCGCATCCGGCGCTGGCGATCCTGCCGCTGGTGCTGGTCGGCGTGGCCAACTTCGCGCTCACGCGCCTGATCCCGACCTGGTACGGCGTCGCCTACACGGTGCCGCCCGAGATCCTGCCGGGCGTGCATACGCCGGTCACCGCCAGCATCAAGACCGTGGTCGCGATCTGGTCGGTCGAGGCGGCGCTGCTGCTGGGGATTCTACTGACCATCGCCACCGCCTTCCCGCGCGTGGGCGCGCGCTTCGCCGACGGTTCCAGGGCAGCCGTGGGTGGCGCGCTGCTGGCGGCGATGAATACCGCGTCAGAATACGGCTTCGGCGGCGTGATCGCGGCGCTGCCGGGCTTCATCGTGGTGAGCGATGCCCTGAAAAGCATTCCGAACCCGCTGGTGAACGCCGCCGTGTCGGTCAGTTCGCTGGCCGGCATCACCGGCTCGGCCTCGGGCGGCATGAGCATCGCGCTGGCGGCGATGTCGGACCTGTTCATCCGCGGCGCCGAGGCGGCGCAGATCCCGCTCGAGGTGCTGCACCGGGTGGTGTCGATGGCCAGCGGCGGCATGGACACGCTGCCGCACAACGGCGCCGTGATCACCCTGCTGGCGGTCACCGGCCTGACCCACCGCGAGTCCTACCGCGAGATCTTCGCCGTCACCGTGATCAAGACGGCGGCGGTGTTCTTCGTGATCGGCTTCTACTACCTGACCGGCCTGGTGTGACGCGGCTGCAGCCGCAAACGAAAAAGCGCCGCATGCGGCGCTTTTTTCATGGAGCGGACCCGATTCAGCCGCGGCGGCGGCGCACGAAGGCGGCGCCAGCCAGGCCCAGGCCCAGCAGGGCCAGCGAACCCGGTTCCGGCACCTTGCCGGTGACGATCTTGGCGCTGAAGTAGGCCGTATTGTTGGCGTCGTTGTCGCCGGCCCAGATCCATTGCGCGTTGCTGGACACGTCGGACTGCAGGCCCCACGGCGAGGCGCCGTTGACGCCGTAGGTGCTTGCGGCCTTGTAGGTGCTGCTGCCGAAGCCGCTGGTATTGGCCAGCCAGTCGGTGCCGTTGGTCAGCAGGGTCTGGGTGCCGTTGGCGAACACGTGGTCGCTGCCGACCAGGCTGAACTGGCCGAGCACGCCGGCGATGCCGCCTGCATCGGTGGCGCGGATGTGGATGAAGTACTCCTTGCCGGCTTCCAGCGTGAATGCGCCGGTGTAGCCGACACCCCAGTCGTCGCCGTTGCCCGCCGGGGTGCCGGTCGAGGTCTGGGCGGCCGCGATGTACAGGTTGAAGGCGTTATCGGCGTGCACGGTCGAGTTCAAGACCGTGGCGGAAGCGCAGGAGGCGACGAGGGCGGTGGCGCAGAGGACGGCGTTGATCAGCGATTTCATAGAGATTCCAGTGAGTTAATTTTAATCTCCATAAAGCAACATTTATGCCATGAAATAAAATATGATTTAAATCAAGCATCTATCCGAAGTGGCATCGTTCGAGGTCTGATTACTGTAAATATTTTCGACAGCCCTCGCGCCGCACCGGGATGCCAGGATGACGCCGCGCGAAGCGGCGCCATCCTGCGTTGTGCTCAATCCCGGCGACGGCGGCGCGCCATGGCCAGGCCCAGCATGCACAGCGCCGGCACCATCAGCGCCGCAGTGGAGGGTTCCGGCACTTGGGCGGTGATGCTGAAGCTGTCGCCGGCGCGCAGGCCCGCGGTGGCCAGCAGCCAGTCGCTCTTGCCGTCGGCGCCGAACGGGTTCCCGAACTGGAACTCGGCCCATTCCGGCGCGGCGAAGGCCACGCTGGCGAATTGCGCGCCGTGGCTCACCTGCCCGAGCGTGCCGAAGGCCGGCGTCACGCTGCCGGCGCCGGCGAAGGCGATGCCCTGCAGCGTGAAGCCGAACTGGTTCAGCGCCGCGCCGCTCAGGTTGCGCACCAGCGCGTTGAAGTTGAGCGGGCCGGCCAGGTCGGCTTCTTCGAGCACGAAGCTGAAGGTGGTCGGCGTGAAGCTGGCGAGGTCGAGGTCGAAGGCCACGGCGCCGGCGCCGCTGTAGTCGGCCGTGGCATTGCCGCCGCTGGTCCCCGTCAGCACGACGGCGTGGGCGGGCAGGGAGAAGGCCAGGGCGGCGGCGAGGGCGGCGAAGAGTTTGGTCTGCATGATGGGGTCCTTTCGGTGGCGTGCGTTCACAGCGGGCCCTTGGCCCACGGTCCGGAGATCGCGAAGGTGATGCCCGGGGTCTGGATGTTCACGAACAGGTAGCGGCCGCTGGGGTCGAAGCAGCAGCCGGCGAATTCGTTGCCGCGGTGGTCGGCCGCCAGCGCTACCTGCTTGCCGGCGGTGCGCAGCTGGTTCGCCGTCAGCACCACGTTGTTCTTGGCGAAGATGTAGGCGTTGCCTTCGCCGGTCACGCCCATCAGGCGCTGGCCGAAGCCGAAGCTGTCGGTGGTGGCGCTGGAAGCGTCCTCGCAGATCAGGATCGCGTTGCGCGCGCTGATGGTGAGGTTGTCGCCCATGTTGCCCACCGTCGTGTTGGGGCTCGAATAGATGCACTTCATGACCTGGGCCGCCAGGTCCAGTTCCCAGATCGCGCCGCGCGCCACGCTGCCGCCGGCGGTGTCCATCACGTACATCTTGCCCTGCGCGTACCAGATGCCTTCGCCGCGGTTCATGCGCAGCGCGCCTTTCTGCCAGCCCTGCACGAAGGGACCGGCCGCGCCGCTTACCTGCGCGCCGGCCGGGCCGGTGGCATTGCCGCGGTTCTGGTCCGGATCGGCGATGTCGACCCATTCGAGCGCGTAGCTGTCGCCGATCAGGCCACCCGACAGGTTGGCGTTGACGATGCCCTTGGCGCGCGCCATCTGCAGCACGCCGCCGCGCGCCAGCGCGCCGTAGCCGCCGCTCTGGATGTCGGGAACGTAGCGGTAGAAGCCGGATTTGCCCGACTGGTCTTCGGTCATGTAGACGTGGCTGGTGCGCGGATCGACCGCCGCGGCTTCGTGGGCGAAGCGGCCCATGCCGACGATCGGCAGGCCGGTGGTGCGGCCGGCTTCGGGCGACACCTCGAACACATAGCCATGCTTCTTGCCGGCCGGGGTGACGGTATCGGAACCGATCTCCTCGCAGCTCAGCCAGGTGCCCCAGGGCGTGATGCCGCCGGCGCAGTTGCCGTCGGTGCCGCCCAGGCTGGGGGTGATGCTCACCCAGTCGCCGTCTCGGAACAGCAGGGTGGTGGTGCCGCCGCCCCATTTGGTGGTGGCGCCGTTCGCGGTATAGCCGCCGTCGTAGACGCCGTAGGCATTGATGAATTTGTCCTGCGAGACCGCATGCGCTTCGTGGTTGCGGATCAGGACCAGTTCCGTGCTGCGCCCCACCTTGCGCGACAGGACCACGCCCATGCCGTCGTGGGCGGCCGGACAGGCGCGCCCGTCGCTCATGGTGTCGCCGGTCCAGCCGAAGCTCTTGTAGGTGAAGCCGGGCGGCAGCTGCAGCAGCGGCAGGCCGGTCGTCAGGTCGTTGACCGGGGCGATCGGGCCGTAGGGGCTGTCGACCAGGTTGCTGGCGCCGCCGGCGGCCAGCGCTTCGCGCGCCTGCAGCGCGGTAAAGGCGCCGACGAAGGGCAGGGCGCCGGCGCCGGCCATGCCTTGCAGCAGCTTGCGCCGCGACGGCGAGATGTCCTTGTTTGTCATGCTGAGCTTCTCCCAAATCGGATGTTGTCGGGATGGAGCCGGCCGCTGGCCGGTCGACGTGCCGGGAATGGCACGCGCTCATGCATTTAAACAAACGAAAATGTCAGCAGGGTGACAGTAAAATGACAACATTCTCGGCGCCGCCCCACCTGCAATGCGGGCTTTACTTGCCTGGTTCGTGGTCGAGCCCCAGGGCCCGCATTACTTCGTCCCACGCCACCAGCTTGAAGTTCTGCGGCCCGTCCGGCAGCCGCTTGTGCCCGTCCTGCACCACCAGCAGCCCGTTCGCATAGGGGCCACCGAGGCGCGCCGACGTCACGTCCAGGCCATCGGTCTCGGAAGCGCCGTCGATGCCCGCCTCGGCGTCGATGCCGATGCGGAAGGCGCCGCGCACGCGGAACGGCGGCTTCGCCTCCAGCACCACGTAGCTGTTGCTGCCCTGGCTCGATAGCACCAGCCAGCTGCGTCCCTTGCCGCGGTAGATGCCCATGCCTTCGACGTCGGCGTGCAGCAGGCCGCCCACCGGCAGTACCATGCGCGGCGCGAACGGTCGAACGGCGTCGGCGCTGGCCACCCACAGGCCGCGCTTTTCCTCGCCCATGAACAGCAGGCCGCTGTCCTCGTCGGCCACGCAGCCTTCGGGCTGGCTGGCCAGGCGGAAGCTGCGCAGCAGACTGGCCGTGAAGGCGCCGCCGCTGCGCGCGATGCGGTAGTGCTGGTAGCGGCCGTCCTTGTCGTTGACGAAGGCGTCCAGGCCGCCCTGCGGCGTGCGGTACACGCAGGCGCCGTAGATCTCGTCCAGCGTGGTCGGCAGGCGCGCCGCCTCGGCCACGGTGCCGTCCGCGCCGATCGTGAACAGCACCATCGCGTTCTCGTCGCGCTGGGTCGCCAGCGCCAGGTCGAAGCGCTCGGCGCCGAAGCGCACGTCCTGGCGCAGGTCGACATTGTTCAGTCGCCCCGATTCCAGCAACTGCAGCTGGCGCCCGCGCAGGTCGTACACCAGCAGGCCCTGCTTCTTGTTGGTGCCGAGGATGCGCGCGCCGTCCGGGTCGGTCGGGTGTACCCAGATGGCCGGATCGTCGGCGGCGTCGCCGGCGCGCGCCACCGGTTCGGTCTGGCCGCCCGGCTTCACGACGGGCAGCGCATCGGGCCGGGCCGCCGTCGCGGTCCAGGCCAGGCCCGCGCTGCGCCAGCCCTGCCTGGTATGCGCCAGCAGGGGCGAGGCCGACGCCAGTGCGCCGGCCTCCAGCGCCAGCGGCGCCTGCGGCTTCCATTCGGCGCCGGCGCGGCGCCAGGCGTGCAGCGTGCCCCTGGCGTCGAGCGCCGCCACGCCGCCCGGCAGCACGGCGATGGCGCCGGCGCCGCCGGCCAGCTTGCCATAGGGTGCGGCCAGGTCCACCGGCCGGCGCGCGCCGCCGCTTTCCGGATCGGCGTCGTAGGCCCACAGGCCCAGGCCGGCCTCGCTGACGAACAGCGTGGCGCTGGCGTCGTCGACGCGGCAGTGCTTCACGCCCGGCGGCAGGGCCAGGTGGCGCAGCAGGCGTGGGCGGGCGCCCAGCAGCCATTGCTGCGCCTGGCCGTCCTTGGCGACCAGGAACACGTGGTCGAGGCGCTGCGCATCGCGGAACAGGCAGGCGGCCTCGATGCCGAAGCCGGTCTCCGGCAGCGCCGGCAGCGCCTTCAAGGTGCCGGCGCCGGCGTCGACCACGACCGGCAGCGCGCGCTCGGCATTGGCGTCGACCACGACCGCCAGCGCGCCGCCGGCGCCATCCGGGCGCAGGTCGAGCTGGCGGCCGCGCAAGGCCAGGCTGGCGCGTTCGCGGCCGTCGGCGTCCACCAGGCGCAGGCTGCGCTTGTCGAGCGCCAGCCAGGCATTGCCGGGAAGGGCGGCGATGTCGGCGGCGGACGCCAGCGCGGCGGGCAGCTGTTGCGCCATGGCCGGCAGCGCAAGTAGGGCAAGCAGGGACAGGGACTTCATCAGAACAGGCTCGCTTTCAGGCCGATTTTATAGGTGCGGCCATATTGTTCGTACTGGGCGTTGTGGCCCTTCACGCCCTGGTAGACATAGTATTTTTCGTCGTTCAGGTTGCTGGCCTCGAAGGACAGCGCCCAGCGCCGCGCGAATTGCCAGGACAGCGAGAAGTCCAGCTGTTTCTGGCTGTCGACGATGCGGTCCTGCAGCGGGTCGAGCACGTCGGCGCCCAGTTCGAGCAGGTAGGGCGACTTGTAGTTCAGGGCGACGCGGGTGCTGACGCCGCCGCCTTCGTAGCCGAGCACCAGGTTGGCCATGCGTTTCGACTGGCCGGGCAGGTGGATGCTGCGCCCGGTGCGCGCGCCGTCGACGTTGCTGGCGATGGCGGCGCTGGACGAGGTCAGGGTGCCGTTCACGCCCACCAGCAGGCCGTCGAAGGGCGCCGGCAGCATGCGCAGCGGCTGCTGCCACGAGAGCTCGAGGCCGCGCACCTTGGCGGCGTCGCCGTTCGCATACGAGACCGCGCTGGTATAGCCGGCCCACTGGCCGCTGCCGGCCAGGTTGGTCGCGTAGCTGAAGTTCTTGATGTCCTTGTGGAAGAGGTAGGCCGACATCACGCCGTCGC
>Ga0265798_10003406_pt1 | contig 22611 bp, 27 predicted proteins | sample P3T30metagenome_FD_192430 | JGI IMG/M metagenome (GOLD analysis project Ga0265798, IMG submission 192430) | Plant litter microbial communities from East Loma Ridge, Irvine, California - P3 T30 | ecosystem: Environmental > Terrestrial > Plant litter > Unclassified | place: USA: California... | reverse complement strand
CCTCTGTGTCGCTTCAAACACTCCTCAAGAACTCCTGTCCAAAACGGTGCAGCAGTCTTTGACTCGCCTTGCTGATTGGATTGTTGCCGACATTGTTCACAGCGCAAGAGGTAGACGTCAACGCGAACGTAGGAGGATGCTGGAGTTGCTTTCCCATGCCCAGCAAAAGTGCGACGAATATGCTGATATGGAACAAGCTATTCCAAACATGCTCCGACAAGTCTACCCGTATGCCCAAGTAACCATTAACCAGACGATAAACGGCCAAATCGCTCTCGATAGCGGTACCACTTTCTCATCCTCCAGACTGGAGCAAGGCCTCTGGGAGGACACTGCATATTTCGACCATGCTATCAAGACCATGAATCATCTGGACATGACTGCTCCCCGGGCTGTACGCGTCATTGCAGCACAGTGTACCAGTCAACGTGTTCCGACTTTCCTTGTAGTAGCCTGCAATGACCTGAAAATGGTTTTTGACGATGTCGATTCTTGGTTCGTAAACACGAGCGCGGTAAGCAGGCGACGATATAGATTGCACAAATCATACACTAACATCGTAATTCCTTGATAGACAATCTTGAGTCAATACTGGCAAGGCCTTGCACTTCGAGAGGCGCTTGCAGCGAAAGAGCAATTCCTTCGTGGTATCACACATCAGCTGCGAACACCCATACATGGCATCCTTGGTTCGGTCGAGCTATTGACGGAAGAGCTAAAGATGCGGCATGTAATTCTTCCGACAGCCGCGTCATCGCCCAGTGCAAGTCCAGGCATGGAACAGCTAGATCCACATACCTACATTCGGACGATCAAGTCTTCGGCCAGGGATCTCATTTCAACGGTCAACAGTTTGATCAAACTGAATCAATGGGCTTTCATTGCACAAGCGGAACGCGTCTTGACCCTGCAAACCATTTCCGATATTGAGAGTACTCTGCTCAAAGAGACGTTGCTAGGACTGCCAGACGATGTATCGAAGCGGCCGTCGATCATCATGATACATTGCTTGCCACCACACTGCAATATGCTAGCGATCGATGTGCGGGTGTTCTTGGATTGCATTCAACCATTGATGGTGAACGCAGCCCAACATTCCGCTGGCGGTGTAGTAGCAATATCCTTGTCGGTCGCAAAAGGGTTAAAATCACTCATCGTCGATGTCCAACACAACGGAGGAGACGTAGCAACAAGTCATTATAAGCGCATGATCGATGTCAATGGGAAGGTTGATCTGAGCACAGCCGAATCTGCATTGGGGTTGACAATAGCATGCAAAGCTGCAAAGCTGCTAGGTGGTCAGGTTACCCTGGCAACCTCTGACCATGGACTGGGCTCGCATGCCACAGCTACGTTCAACGATCCTGTTTGTGCCAGTTCGTTTCCACGAGTTCGCCTAATAAAAGAAAGACTGGTCCATCTCCCGCCAAAATTCTGCCGGCTTACCTCCAAATCACAAACATCGTCCCTGGGACATTACTTTGGTCAGTATCTCCTAGACGCTGGGTGGCTAGAGTCCGAGGAAGTTGAAGGTGCCTTTATGATTGTGGACTACACTCCAAACCTCGCACAACTCTATAATACCACTTGGAGTATCAGCGCCGACAAAGTTGCAATATGTCTTGTTCCTGAGCATGCATTCTTCCTTGACTTCAGAGAAGAACGGGTCAGAAGGCAAAACAACGTTCTATACGTCCAGGGCCCGTTCACAAATGACATTATTGAACAAGCGCTAGAGCTTGCAGATGCGATTCTGACCACCGAATCTGGGCTATCTACTCTGGAACCCGGGAGCCTTACTCTATGGGATGTTTCTGTCAAGTCCACTACTTTGCTCGTTTCCCCAGGGTCAAACAATTTTTCGAAACCCTTACCAGAGCGGACTTTGATGTTTCCCGAGAAGGTACAGATGGAGTTGGCGAAAGCTGTACAGAGTCTCCACATCCAAGTATCCTCTACAATTCCCACAGGCGACATTCGTAAGCCAACGATAAAGCCCATGACGCTCCTCGTGGACGACAACGTTGTCAATCTACGCCTTCTCGAAATGTACTGCACTCGCCGCAACATTCCATATCGATCGGCAAGCGATGGGCAACAGGCTGTAGAGCTATTTTCAGAAGCATTGTTGCACAAACGCGATTCGTTGACACAGCATCAACCGGACGTAAAGCCGTTTGATTTGATTCTCATGGATCTACAGATGCCCGTCTGCAACGGCTTTGAAGCGACACGACAGATACGACAACTAGAGAAAGAACACGGGTGTGAAAGCAGTGCGCTGTTCATTGTTACTGGACAAGACTCTCCGGCTGATCGCCGAGGCGCAGAAGAAGCTGGCGCAGACGAGTTCTTAGTAAAGCCAGTAGGGCCCAAGTTTCTCGATACATGGGTGAAGAAGTGGTTTCCCGATGCCGACATATGAGAGATGCGCAGATTGTCTCTGACCTGCAACTTATCTCGGATGGTAACATTAACGGGTTCGAGAAGATCAACAGCTAATTGGGAGGCTTAGTGTCGGGCACATTGGATTGCGAGCTGACTGTCCAAAGGCAGAACTATCGGATAACGCTCCCCCCAAACCCTTCCTTCCATTTGCTGGTCACCTCTCTGGTCGCGCCAACACCCTCTTTACATGATCCTGCCCGGGCCTATCGAGATTGCAAAAGGATTTCCAACATATAAGATGGAGTTGTTGTGCAAAAGTACTTGAATCAGTTGGTTCTTGTGTATAAAGGCTGAGAAGATTGAATTTTAATAGTAGTTCAACAGGGGTAGACCCCTTAGACGTGCGCTTCAATGAACAGAAGAGCTGTTGGCCTCACAAGAGTTCGTTGGCACATAATATTGCAGCAGCTGTAATTTCCTACGAATGAATAAAAGCGATGATGTCATCAAGCTGTGATCCTTGCTTGTGCGGCACGGCAGAGCGACTTTTCTGTAGCGATGACCATCTCCAGTGATTCTCGAGCAACGCATGTCTGATTCGATTTGCCAAGATAGGCCCCCCAAAACAGGCGTCCAAGATCGAAGTTGCTCGCATAGACCTGCCTCTTCTTACTTTAGACGCCCAGCCACAACACCACATCACAACGTCAACATGACTCTCTCATGGGTTGCGTACACGTGCATAGCTGTTCTGATCGCCTCAGTGTACATCAGAAAGCGATTCGGCCAACTCTCCTCTCAAGTTGAACGCGATGCGCTTGCCGAGAAGCCCGGTCGCGTGAGACTCGAGGATGGTTTGACAGTCTCTGCACGACAATTAAAAGCAAAGCTAGTTGCAGCCATACCGCACATCGTCATAGGACCTGAGAAAGAAGAGGAGTATGGGAAGTCAATGAACTTATATTGGGATCAGAAGGCTTGTGAAGTACCACCTGCCTGTGTTGTACGGCCCCGCAACGTGTGGGAATTGGCCCAGGCCGTCAAGATTCTGAGGCGGGAGTTTGATCTACGCAGCGAAAGAGCCAAAGATTCAGGAGAAGATGTGGAACCGGTGTTTGCAGTAAGAGGAGGTGGGCATTCTCCAATTCCTGGTGCGTCGAGCATTAGAGGCGGTGTGCTCATCGACCTTGTACGCTTTGATGAAGTCACCCCAGTGGAGGGCGGGGAAAGCGTAGTCATTGGCGCAGGAAACAGATGGATTGACGTGTACCGAGCTCTCGAAAAAAAAGGTCTCACAGTAGTTGGAGGAAGAAACTCTGCTGTTGGTGTATCCGGCCTAACGCTTGGGGGAGGACTATCTTTCTTCTCTTCGCGTTACGGATTTGTGTGCAACAACATCCTCGAATACGAAGTCGTACTTGCAGATGGTTGTATAGTAACCGCTTCCGAGAAGGAAAACCCGAACCTCTGGAGAGCCTTGAAAGGTGGTGGGAACAACTTCGGTATTGTGACACGCTTCACAGCTCGCGCTTTTCCATCAACGCACGTCATGAGCGGCTTCCTCTACCTGCCATCTTCGCAAGCTCCCAATGTCCTGTCATTGTTCCATTCGTTCGTCTCGCGCCCCTTTTCCGGTGAGATAAGCACCCGATACGACCCCGACGCCGCCGGCCCACTTGCATGCTTCACCTACCTCCAATCTCTGCACCTCCAAGCCATCGCCGTAAACCTCGTACACACATCTCCCATCGCCAAGACTTCAGGATGGCCAGATAGCTGGCTAAGTTCCGGTTTCGCCAGATTATGGCGCTTTTGGAGTACATGTAAAGTCCGCGATCTGAGCAGTGCGACGGACGAGCTGAGTGTTCTGAATCCGCCGGGCAGGAGACAGGAGTTTGCCACTACAACGATCAAGAATGACAAGAAGACGCTGGAAGCTGTGCATGCGGCATACAGAGATGCGATAGTAAAGATCAAGAAGCTTGGCATTAAGAGTATGAGTTGGACCCTTGTTCTTCAGCCCCTGCTTCCATCGTGGACACGCAAAGGCGATACGAATCCTCTGGGGCTAAATGAAGGCAAGGAGGACCCGATGGTTATTGTTAGTTTCACCGTCAACTGGGCGTTGTCCAAGGACGATGTCGTCGTCCAAGCCATTACACGCCAAGCGATTGAACAAATCGATACTTTTGCACTGAAAGCCGGTACAGACCATCGGTATAGGTACATGAACTATTGTGCAGCGTGGCAGAAGCCCTTTGAAGGGTATGGGGAAGAGAACTTGGAATTCTTGAGGCGCGTGAGCAGGGAGGTTGACCCACAAGGCTTATTTCAGCGCGGCTGTAAAGGTGGATTTAAACTTGGGATGGAGTAGTTCTTCCACATACGACCATAGGACATCGAACATAGCGCTTCCCGTTCGCTCAGCGGTACTCAAGCGGTGTACCGGCGGATTAGTAGTCAGGTGGGTGACCACTGGCGAATCCCCGCTGTTGTATGTTTTTTTTGCATATAGATGGAATATCTTCATGGCAGAGGCAAATAAAATAGTAGGAGCAGTAATCAGAGTCGCATGCTCTGGAGGAATAATCAATCAGACCGCCAAGAACGAGGCGGAGGTTGGATGACAAAGAAAAGGGAGGGCGGCCTACAGAAGTATACTTTCCATAGAAGTCGGTTTCAGAAAGGAAAAGTTGTATTAGAATGGGCTTGTAATTCCACTAGCGATTAGAGAACGGGTAAGAATAACCCTCCTGCTTAACTAGTGGCAGTGGCGCCCCGACAAGTTATACTCGCTCATATATTATCTTCGAGAGCCGCTTTGCCGCTAATTGTATTCCATTAAATCAACTATGTTCTCATTCGTCATCTTAAAGAAGCCGCGTCTACTCAAACCACGTTCCTCTTGACATATATGAAGTAATCAGGCTAAATTAGACGCTGAAAAAAATATCAATATGCTTAGGGAACCGATTCTACTAAGTTGTTAGTCTTTATAATAATCGATGTGTTTTGACTGTGTCAAATCTGCTCAACTTTAGGCATACTCATATATAAAACTGTTGTCTCTACTAGTGTGGATGTTGTTGTAGTGCTCCATTTTCGCGTCCATCTCTTTCGGAAGCTAGTCTAAGAGTAAAACACTGTCGGCAAACCATGTCTTCCTATCCTTGGACAGTAAATCTGATGTATGAACTCGATAAAGGTATCATTTGATAACATATTGCTCAACATGAAGTGTCCGATTTAGTCACCATAGATATGGTGCTAATTCCGTAATTCGAGGTCAGCTGATCCAGAGTTCTCCCCAGTGTGTCCGTCGTAGAAATTTCACATACCCAAGATGGCAACAAGGTCACTTGCCAGTATCATAGATTCATATAATGAAGAATTTGAGGATGGCGTATATATTCAGCGAAGTACAGAGATTCAAAGGGATAGAAATCATGTTAGGAGGACGCTGGAGATAACCCTAAACCCTGCGCTTCTTCAATGTCAAACTGTTCTTAATCTAACTTGGAATATTTTTCATAATTGTGGGAAATAATTCAGTTTAGGAAGATTGGTAGAGGAAAATTTGACAAATACAGTTGCAGTTATTAAAGATTGTACCATCCTACATGATGTCAAATCTCATCATGACTCTTCTCTGTTATCCTTGCGAAGTTTACCTATGTGATATGGCCTTGCTGAAGCTCGTCAAGAGCTGACTCGCATTGAACGGAATATAGTGATGGATTAGAGGTAATTAACGTCGTGAATGCACGTAAAGAAGAAGGATTGCGAAATACTATAGATACAAGTGATGGATTAAGAGACTAAGTAGCCGTTAACACACGAGCAAATTGCTATTAGCGGCGTTTAAAACCAAATATTGAGTGACGTGCTGGCACTCAAGATGTTCGACGGTCCCTATATCTCTCCTACGGTCAGGCTATGTAGCTGAGTACAACTCAAGCAGAGAAAAAAGAGATTGCCACTGTCTCAGAGGCAGGAAACGATGAATTCGTGTAACTTGATACGTAGAAGGAAATATAAGATGCAGCAACGAATTAGTAATAAGCCTTATGCCCTCTTAGAGACAGAGATTCCTGACTACTAAGGTACATAACTCAATCCTGTGAAGGGAGACATGACGCTACGAGGTAAGAGTAAAAAGGGTTTGTACGTTTGTACCCAATACAGTAGGAGAACAAAATTATCATATCACCTTTCGTCATCTGACTTGGTATATTGACGTCTAGACTAGTAAGACCGGTGAAATTAACCTAATCTATGATCTTAAGTTATGCCTATACAAGAATATTACAGTTGCTAAGCCAAAGATTCTAGAGGAAGGACTGTTGGATCGTTGGGAGTCTATAAGACCGCGAAAGGCTGTAATATAGGGAGAGCTGGATCTCAGATCACGCATGACAGCCAGTCACAAACGGTAATGTGATGTCACGGCTTTTTACTCTTTGTGATACGTTACTCCCCAATAACCTTCCTTCTATAGATTCATTATACCAGTGCAAGAAGTGATTACTCACGTGCACTCACGTGCCTTTCAGGATATATTTATCAACATAAAATGTATCATCCACAACACATATCCGACATTATCACCGACAAGAGAAAGCATGTATGCACGAAATATGTACACGAATCTCAGACTAGCCGCCATTGTTACTTAGCATCTATTCTAAGAAGCAGACAGCTAGCAAGGAATGAAGCGAAAGCGCAAGCTACGAATATCAACCTTGTTCCAAACACCGGCAAGCCACCTTCAGTATCCCCTGAGTAGCTGAACACAAGCATTCCAAAGAGCGAGGCCAGTATCTGCGGTGCCGTAATAGCCACGTTGCTCAAGCTTTGAAGAGAGGCAGTCTGTTTTGACCTGAATGTCTCACCATTATCCTGGTTGCATCTAAGGATCTCGACATTGATAAGGGTGAACGGGATCCATTGCGTAATGGCCCAGCTGATTCCGGCCATCCCAACGAAGACAACCGAAGTGGCTGCGGAACGCATAAGAAGAATTCCCACAAGGTTTATGGTGTAAAGAATTTGTGATATGTACCATATGTGTGTTTTCTGACGTGTCGAGACGCTGGGACTATTACTCTGGTACAGGCTTTCCCAGTGTTCAAGCTCAGATAGGCTACTGGTTGTCGAGCTCAACCATGAAGACATCGACGGGAGAACAGCTGTCGTCAATAACGCGACAGATGCAAAACATAATAGAGCCGATGGCCCATATTTATGTTCAGATCTTCGACTGTATGCTTCCGCTTCAAGAGTATAAGAGACTGAATGGATGTTTGCATTGTGACTGGACTGTGATAATCTTTCTCTGCGAAGATGATCCACGTAACTGCAAGACATTTGATTAGAGAAAAAGTCCGACTAAAATAAATTTAGCGGATAGTGCGCTTACCTGCTGATGTAGGTAAGAAACGGGAACCATGCGAACCAAGACAAGAACTGGACCCCCTGAATAATCCAGAGCCGTCTTGAAAGTGTCGTATTTCTGAAATTTCGCCAGTACTTTAGACTCCGGCCTTCTGAGAGGCGAATTGTTTTAACCAGTGGAGCATTGGAGTGACTTTCGTGACGAGCGTACCAACAAGTGATGCCCTGTGTTGTTCCTATGAAAACAGCACTGAGCCTGACGATGATCTGCAGCTGAGTCTGACCAGCCCATGTCAGACGGTTTGGAAGATCTATATATGCCAGGAGGTAACAAGATACGTTGGCACCGTTGGCTAGTCGCGCCATCCAGGCATTGACTTCAGACTGTTGATGATCAGAGCATGCGTCCACCATCAACGCGCGGAGTCCCATTTGAATTGCGGTCGCTGAGACGTTGATTGTAAAAATGAGTAACAAAGCAACAACTTGCGAGTTGGTGCAAGTGTTAGGGGCATGACAATACCCCAAACGCTTCTGAGACAGACTACTCACCTCGCCAAAAGCAAGGAGAGAAGCCGACAAGCCGATAGCACCGCTGACAATGAAGGGCCTTCGTTTTCCCCATCGGCTCGAAACAGTGTCGCTCCATGCGCCTAGAAGTGGCTGTACTATAGCCCCGCAAATAGGGGGTATAAGCCAAATCGCGCTTATGGATGCACGGCTGAATCCAAGTGAGCTCAGTGTATCCTTAGAGCTTGTCAGGAAAATGTTGAATGGACTATATATTTCAATTCAGAACTACCTACTGTAAGCAGAGCGAATTGGATTGAGAAAGCAATTTGAAGACTTTTGATAGACATCAGTATTTTCGTACCCGAGTGAGTACTGTATTCGAGATAGAGTGAGTTGCTACTAACCCCGCAAATCCGGAAGTGAGGCCAGCGAGCTTTCCTTGACTCTTCCATTGTTTGGGTTGTTCTTCGAACCCTAGAGCTGGCATAGCCGACATTGAAGGATGGAGGGTGCCAAAATTGGTATCTGAATGAACCTAAGCTGGCTTTCGATCCCGAATCCCAATTTTGTTGGCAAAACGTGAGCAAGAATTCAGGATGATATTAGAACGAGGGATCTATTGACAACTTGCGTGCCCCGATCAGCACCTAGCAATCGTTTTACCACCTTGTGAAACTAAGGTGGTTGCTTAAGGATTAGCTTAGCTTATCGGCAAACCATCGGTGCAAAATAACGGAGCTAATTTAGAGCACCGAAAGTGATGTCGCGTGCGCGGATGTGCCCGGTTAAAAAATTAAGGCCTCCACTTGGGCCTGTCAGGCTTGGCATATGTTCACGTCACCACACCCTGTGGGTAGGCCTTTCATTTTGCATGAGCAAAGTGTGTTAAGAGGAAAGGGCAATATTCGCTCGCACCGTCATTGCATACCACCGCGAAATAGAAATGCGCCATTTTATTCCCATGGTTTGGATTAAACTTTCTAAATTGCTCTTCTTTTCCCGAGATAAGCAACGCCATTTGTACTCCTCATTAGACGAAGACCTCTCGGTACCTCTCCAAAAAGAGCATCATGCATCCTCTAAGCTAGAGCCTCAACAGATATCGACCTGGTTCAGTATCAGGAATATCTTACTTTGCGCTCTGGTCTCATTGTCCGCAATGATGAACTTGTTATTAGGATTGCGCACATGTCCCCCGCAGACCTACGGGCCTGTACCTTCTTGTGAGAATATCTTTTGTATCCTCTACACTTAGGTGGGTATGCTAACTGACTGATGAAATCATTATCTCCAGTTGCAACAGAAGTGATCGAGATACAGAGAATGCCTGAATATCAGAAAGAGCCTAGCGTGGCTTCCAACACACTATGGGCGTCATATTTCCCTGAATCAGTTGCAACAGTAGAACTTGATAAAAGCTTGACAGATTCATTTGACATTGGATCTGGTCAAGCAAGCAAAGCGCCGGGCAAAACATCATTTGGACTAAGTTGGACACATCAGTACCATTGCTTGGTGAGCTTCCTTTCCTTGTGGAAGTCTAGATACACGGTACTGTGCCTATGGCTGTGCTTACAATAACCCCCAAGCAACTACTTCGGAAAACTTGGTTTGACCTTCTTCGCCAGCGCGGCGAGTACGTTATTGCGAATGCGACAGACGACCATCGACCGCCGGAAGAATCGAAATTCATCAACCACGTATGTCCCAAGCTGTCTCTTCTGTGCATATATGCTTACTCCGTGAAATACTGATATATGTTAGGTTAATCACTGCTTCGATTATCTTCGCCAGAACATAGTTTGCAGCAGTGATATGACGCTTGAAGGAGAGGCGCCCCGAGATACTGAGCACCCAAATCTCAGCCGCGTGAATGGATACGGATTTCGCCACGTCTGCAAGAAGAAGGTAAGTTAAGTACCTTTCTGAAATTCAATCTCAGCTTGAATTAACATAAATCTTAGAGCGAGGTTTTTCAATGGATGTTGGACAACCGTTCGACTTAAGGGGTATGAGAAGTGACTCAGAGCCTCGATCAACCAAGCTAGAAAATGGAATCGTTTTATACCAAGACACATTCTCTATGTTACTTTGTCTAAAATTTTAGGCTCCTTTGTAAGGATGGAAGGTTCTTCTTTGTTCTGTTTGAGAGACGGGAAAATATTTGCGTCGTAACGCCATCCATTGATATTCGTACATGTATATTTGGATACAGCTCTAAAGATACAAATACTCTGTTATTAACTTTGAAAACACTTTGAGTGCGATAAATTGCAAATTAATTGTGTAGTTTTTGCTGGATTGTTTACTTCTCGACCGAGTTGGACAACTGAGCTAACGACCCTGTGAATACAATTGATATACTTATGACCGCCTCATCACCATAACCGTGAAGTTAGAGACTCAGAACAATACTTCAGAAGGGTGAATTAATCCTGAATAGGAGCAAGATATGAGCTACCAGAAGAAAGGCGAGTATGCATCACGTAAACCATTAGACACTTATAGGTCGCCGCCATAGTTAACCTATATATTTCGAGACCGTTGAGAAGAACGGGGCCCTTGATGGAGATGAAGAATGAAAACTGGTGAAATAAACATTGTACCTCGGCGACCGTGGATACCCCACCTCCTGAGCGAACGAATTAATACCACAATATCGCCACGTCGACGGCAACACAAATCGCCGGTTCATCTACAAACAAATCAGATTGACAAGAAGGAACATCACATTTCTCGTTGCCTTCCTAATGTGTGCAATAGATGCATAACATTGTAACGAATGGCTATCCCTAACGTTGTACAAAAGAGTGGTTTCTTTATCTCCGTCATATCCACCAGCATTCTCCAACTACAGGACATTGACACATCTCCCTAAATTTTCTGATCTCACCCACTGGCACCTCAAAATGACAGCTGGAATCGCCAAAAGTTGATCCCACTAATCTTGGAAATTTCCCCACGAAATCATTACTCCGTAGCGGCGGCTTCAGTTAAAGCCTCGCGGTCCTGGAGGTAGCTCTTGTAGACAGAAGAACGTTTCACCTCAGCATCAGCTTCGGGCGCAGCCTTGCGGTCCTGAAGGTAGCTCTTGTATACAGAGGAGCGCTTCACTTCAGCATCAGCCTCGGGCGCCGCCTCGCGGTCCTGAAGGTAGCTCTTGTATACAGAGGAGCGCTTCACTTCAGCATCAGCCTCGGGCGCCGCCTCGCGGTCCTGAAGGTAGCTCTTGTATACAGAGGAGCGCTTGACCATCTGGAAGAACGTTAGATAGATTATCGTCTATCTGAATAGTTACGAACCGTGTTCTCAGTGCCAAGAGCTGGGATTGCAGCAGCATTGACGGTTGCTACTGCAATTGCACTAATGATGACAAATCCGGTACGCATGGTGGCTGATATGGGCAAAGTAATACAAAGACTAATATTTTGATTCAGGACTTGAGTGTAGATATTGAATTCTTCTGTTCGACTTGATATTCCGTGTGAACACATCGATTATATGGTGTATGTTTATCAAGTATCTGATAAATTGAACGGTAAAAAACATGACAGCAAGGCCACCCACGATTTCGGTGAAATAGAGTGGAGGCCTTAATTTAAAGCTAGTGCAAACTGCCCAGGTGCGCACCAACCCGTACACCATTCTAAGCTAGACAGCTGATGACACCCCTCCTCTTTGACGATCAAGGCTCTTCTTCTCTCTTTTATTTTTGAATTCCATTCTGGTACCTCATTCACGATCTGCAATTCTCGCAGAAATAGTATGGATAGATCCCACCAAATTGTCGAACCTGGTTCGCCATACCCGTCCTGCAGAGCGAGTGAAGACTCTGACTCTACTCCATTCCTTAATGGGGAACTGAAAACCAAACGCAACTTGAAAATTACTCGCTCTCCTTACTTGTTTATACTAGATGCTTTTCTCATTATAATTCTTACCTGCCTCCTTGTTTTTCTCCATAAAACCCACATCACATTGCTGGGTTCTCAAGACGACATCACAGGCTACGTTCCCAGCTTCAGGCGTCAGCTTGTAGTATTTGAACAACATCCTGAGTTCATATCAAACCACACTTCAGAAGCTTCCCTTGTTGAAGCGCAACAACACTGGAAAACTCTCGTTCCCCGTAATTGACATCCCTTCTTCGAGATATATGGTTGAGCTTACACTGATAAATTCATAGCTGGCCAAGGATTCCTTGACATTCCCGACGACGCGGCTGCGAAGTATGCCTTTCCAAAGCTCATAACCTACGATCTGCCCGCCGAATTTAGCACAACTGGAGATAAAAAGCACGGAAAATCCTTGGGCACATCCGTAGTCCATTCATTGCATTGTCTGGTATGTTACTTCCACGTATCCGCAACGCAATTATTTCACCCATTGACATTTACCTTAGTGGACAATGATGGCCGAGTATGACTTAGTTTTTCAGGGAAAAGAGCCTGTGAACGCCGAACACATGGATCATTGCTATGAATACATCAGACAGGTCATTATGTGCAGTGGCGATATGGCTCTTGCGGGGGAGACGTTTCCGGGCGGAAGCTCACAGTTTGGTGTGACGCACGTGTGCCAAAAGTGGGACGAGATTTATGATTTTCTAGATCAAAATCGTGTGGGTACTAAATGGCAGTTTGGCGACCCAGCAACGCACTTCGTCCCGCCAACAAAGTAGATAGTCCGAGTACGTTAAATAGCAATGATTTGTTCATATCACCTAAATTGACACTCAGTTATCCGAAATGTTTTGAACTTCCTATATTTTCCCGCTAAAAAAAATATAGAATCTCATCAAGCCAGCGTTGGGCCAAAGCAAAGTGGTGATCCGAAACCCTTTCCCCGGATATCCGCCGAGCTAGACAGCGGTAGGTGGAGGCCTTAAAATGGTTCGTAAGCGACGAATTTGCAGCGAAACACATCCGCACGCTTGAGCTCACTTTGAGTGCGTCATACTACTGTCTCGGCTTGTTACTGACAAGTAAAACGCAGTAAAAACAATGGTTTCCTATCATGTTTTCTGTCCTAGAATGCCATTTGCGCCCAAGTCAACTACCCTCATAATCCGCTCAAGAAGTTACTCGTATACGCTACTTTCAATATGAATTCAAGATTTTTGTCGGGCGAAAGCATCGATTTGGAAGGGACAGAGGAGGCCACTCGCTTGAATCATCGGATTTCGAACCGGTTCACCGCTATCAAATCACGCGCGGGAAGAGTCGCGCTTGCTTTGCTACCATCTCCCCTCAATCAATGGACAAGTAGGGATAGAGAATCAGCTTCCCGTGGGAAAACTGCTTACTTGGACGGCATACGAGGCATCGGAGCCCTTATGGTCTTTATCCAGCACTTCGTAGCACCTTTCCAGCCCGCCATCGTAGGCGATAGAAGTCGAGAAATTAACTCCTGGTTCGCCTTTCAATATCCGGTTATCCGCCTATTTTATAGTGGCGGCAGTTTTGCCGTTGCGCTGTTCTTTGTCCTCTCAGGCTTCGCCCTTTCACGAAAACCCCTGGTTCTCAAGAAAACAGTCGACACTGACTATGGCTTGATTGAAAGCGAAATCAGCTCTGCAATATTTCGAAGGGGTATTCGGCTTTTTCTGCCTGCCATTTCTATTGTACTTGTTATGACGATGGGGGCCTGCATCGGGGCGTACGAGGAGATGGTACCAGGACTGCCAGTCGATCGATTCGATCTCCGCTCTCCAAAACGCCTTTCCTCCATATTAGACCAAATTTCCGACGCATCTTACTTCGTACTATCGCAGCTCTTCTATCCTTCCCAATGGCTCCATCGTGTAGTTGGTATAGCGACTGGCACGTACGGTTTCCACCTATGGACCATTTCGATCGAGTTCTGGGCCTCACAGCTTCTATTCCTATGCTTACTCGCCTCAATACGATATGGAAAGCTTGTCAGAGTAAACATAATGTCCTTGCTGGCATGCTATTCTATCTGGTGCTTCCGATGGGAAATTGCTCTCTTCCTGATCGGAGCAATGATTTGTGACTTTGACCTTTCGGAGTCACAAAAATCGTCGAAGCCAATTCTAGCTGAGCGAGCTATCCTCCAAATCGTACCTTGGTTATGCTGCTTCTTCGGCCTATGGATTGGTAGCATGCCTGACTTTAATGGCGAAGTCACTCCAGGCTTTCGCTTCTTGTGGGCGATTGTACCTTGGGAACCCCTTTGGCACAGTATCGGGGCAGTTTTAGTCATATGGTCCATCACTCGGTCTCAGGTTTTGCAAGTTGCATTCAATCTTCAAGTAGTGCAGTACCTTGGGAAGATATCGTTCTCCATGTACTTGGTGCACGTTCCCATAGTCTCTTCATTTGGCTGGTGGTCGGTCTATTCCTTATTGACAGTAATAGATCCACAGTCCCAGGCAGCTTATCAAGCACTAGTTTGGACTTCTGGGGTGGTATATCTTGCTTTCGTCATCTGGATAGCCGATATCTTCTGGCGATTCGTTGATGGGCCCAGTATCAGGTTGGCAAAGTACTGGGAGACGAGGCTTCAAGGTGACGAGGCGATATTTTAGGCAACATGTGTAAACAAGCTTCATCATCAATGATCAAATACCGCGATGAGAGAGAGTTTTGGGTTTTTAGATTGAATAGACAGTCAAATCGCTTAGAATTTTTATCCATAATAGCCATCTTTAATGTGTAAATATCCATGGGATGCCATAGAGTAAAATGCCTTTTTACCATCCCAGTACTTCCTTTGGGTCTGCAGCATCAATTTCGGATTGATATGGACTGGGCAAATGTTTCTCTCCTTCCACGTTTCAATATTAGCTTTTGGAAAAATGCTCTACTTACACAAATATTGGACTTACCAATTGGTACAGCGAAACTACCACAATTATAGCGTAAGAGCCAGAGAACAACAAGTGTCGTGATGGAGGATGTGAGTTGCATCGTGGCTTGGTGGGCGGTCGATTGGTTTGCGTAAGATTCCGCGGTTTGCGAATCGACTTATTAGGATTTCCCCTCAAAATCCCTCTAGTTCAATTTTGGGTGGGTGATGCAGCTGCGATCGAGCAAGGGTAAAGTCCGAGGAACCAAGTGGTGGCCTTACTTTAGCGTACTCAGCTGACTAAGGTTTAGGTTGGAGCGCTCCCTCACACGCAAACCATTCGACTTCCTTTTATCGCAGAGCACTCTGGAGAATAGAGGGTGGATATACAATGAATCTCTTCAAGTCTGGAGGGCCACTGTCGTTCTTTTCTGGCAAAACTCCCATATCACCGTTCTACTTCCAGCTACCTGAGAGCAATGAGAATATATCAAGTCACGAAGAGCTGGCAAACCGTACCCGACTATCCAATCGTTTTCACACATCTCTTTGGCGATGGAAGATAGCAGTGGCTTTGTTATCTCTTGTCAATACTGTAACACTACTGCTGCTCGGCGTTCGAACGTTCATGGGCCCTTCTGACAAGCAATGCACCCGACAGCTATCAATTTACTGTACGTTTCTTTAGCGTTCTTGAACCTCAATTACCTTCTCTACTAATGATTGAACAGCTCCAGCGATTGACGGGATAGAGTATGAAGAAGTTACCTTTCAGAACTCATTTAATGAACCCTCGATTTACCGAGGCCCACCAACACCGGCTATTGAAGATGCATGGCACCGTTTGTATAGATGTGAGTTGTCTTTGATCTTTGCAAAACTCGCAATCGCTAATCATGTTTAATTCAGTTGGCTTAATGACAATTCCCGACGACAAAATGCACATATTCTCGAATTCCACAACGAGATCTCAGTACGAGCGCGTACCGCCTGAAATCGGAGATGGCTACCGCGCAATGCCGGACGTTCTCCACCAACTGCACTGCCTCAATACCATTCGCCAATTTACATGGTTTCAGACCGGACACTACGGACAAGAAAGCCCCCATAAACTTCCCATTCCTCACGCTTTGCAATCAGGGGACGTAGGCAACCGCATGCACGCCGACCATTGCATTGAGACGATCCGCAAGGTCTTGATGTGCCATGCAGATGTGACACCGTTACTGGATATTGTAGATCCACAGAATCCTTTAGGAAGGAAAGGGGATTTCAATATTCGCATGAAGTGCAGGAGCTTCGGGCGGTTGCAAGATTGGCTTATACAAAATATGAAGATTCCTTTTGCCGAATTGACGGATGGTACTGCATAGGACAATTTGGTTGCTGATAGGAGCGAAAAGCGCAATTTCTCTTTACTCTTAGCTAATGATGAGATTTCTTCCCCCATCCGAAACCATACTCGATCAAAACTCAGTGACAATAAATGGCTCTCTTTCCCAAATGGCAGTCTGCATTTGAAGTAAAGTGACGGCGAGAGAATGTAAGAATCTCCCTTTTGGCAAATTCCTCAAACTTCAAACGACCAGCTTAGTCTCCTGCTTTAGTCTCTGCCTTTATCTGATCGGGCGGACATCCACCGCTTGGACCCAACGCTAAACGATCACCACTCAATCCTACTGCAGCTTCTGTAATAATCTCGTCCAGATCTCCTGATTTCAACAAAAGCATCTCGCAATGATTGATATGTCCCAGGCCGTCATAATGCTTCTCCATCGTCACTCCGGTCGACCGTTGTCGGTATAGTTTCTTCCAGTAAAATGTACAGTGCAGCAAGTGCCATCGTTGCGGAACCCAAAAACAATTGTTCCCATCAGGAAGATCTGACAACTCCTCTAATGTCAGTGTGCGCGTTGCCCCCTGATTGGCGAAATAAGTCCATGTGCCATTTGGTGCGGCAGCATCGAATTCCTGTGACAATTCATCGTCACGACAGGCGTCTGGGAGCCAACAGGCCGCTAATGTGTCATATTTGCAACCCATAGCTCTGGCCTCAGAGACAGAATTTCCACAGTCGCAAGAAGGATGGCTCGGGTGCTGATCATGTCCTTCGTCGTGGTGATCATGATGGTGATGGTCTTTGGGTAGCGTTGCCTGCGTTGCCTGCGTATTCTGCTCGCTCATACTGCGGTGCGCCACCGAGACGATCGTGGCTCCCAAAACAGCCGCGACGCAGAAGGCGAGGATGTATCCTACAAAATTCGTTTTTCTGCGCCGTATTACAGCCCGAGATGCTTCACCATTTCCTTCATCTATACTGTTCCTCAGCCCAACTTGCTGGTATTGCGATGTATCGGGACGAGAGGGAACGGCGCCTGTTGGCATTTCGACGGAATAATAGAAAAATCTGGTGGTACAAACGTGAATGTTTCCCGATGTTCTTGGGGAAATCGTAGGATGGACCTGTTTTCTGGACTCTCTAGACTATCCCCGCACTAGATCCTGGTGCAGATCCATCGTCAGCCAAAATACGGGCAGGTAAGGCCTCCAATTTCAAACTGCCGATTCCCAATCCCTGTCATCATCCATCAGTTCTTGTCTAAATGCAATATTCTATGGGTCATCTCTGTCTTCTAGAGATGCCCGAATTCGGTGTGAGTAGTGATGAATGTTCCACTGTATCCAGCAACCGAAATCGCTCGTGATGCTGGCTACCTTCTCCATGTCTTCCCATTCTCACTCTATTCTATCATGGCGAGATTTACGCACGCTCTCGGAAAAGTAACATCCACCAATAGCTGCTCTATTCAAATTGAGGTTAAGCTAGTGAACCTACATCTGGATGAGAATATCGCTGAGGAGTATTTGCGATGGGTGAATCCGAAGGGCCAAGTACGTCTCTGCCATGTACAGCAATCACATGCGACGCAAAATCTTTACTAACGATGATATAGGTGCCGGCCCTTACAGGTCCTGGTCTTGATCCACCGCTTACTGACAGCTTGGATATCTCGTACTGGCTATGTAGCTTCTACCCAGGGCTGTTGCCTAGAGAGTACGAAGTAACTATCAGGACACTCCTGTCAAAGCTACATGATATCCAAGCTCTGTCACTGTCAGTAACAGATAAAGAGGATCGCAGTGAGGTGGTTCCATGCCCGGCTGTCGATGCATTGCTCGCCAAAGCAGACATCAGCTTCCACTACCGTCAAGCTTTGGAATACAAAAGAGACTTGTACGTTAGCCGATCCTTCACTTCACAGTAGAGATTCACCGAGTCATCTAACGGTGTGCCCATCCTGAAATAGTCACAAGAAGCATTTGGAGCTCGCGTTAGAAGACGAGAACATAGTAGTTGCAGAAGCAAAGGCGCAAGAGCTTTTCACATCTGTGATGGCGCTCTCGAATGACCAGGCTAAGGGGAGCACGTGGATATTGGGCGATAATCCTGGCCCCACTGTACTTGATGCCCATCTTGTACCCTTTATTGTGAGCTTGTTAGACTGCGGCCGAAGCGCCCTGGTACCAGAGAAGCTGCAGACCTATGCCAAACAAATCACCACTTTTCCATCTTGGCAAGAGGTCACTCATGGGAGATCAACATTATGGAATGTATCTTTCGGACATGTACATCTACTCAAGAATATCTAATACCTTTCCACTTGGTCTTGTGTGGTGATAACAAAACAGGATGCAGACTTTGGAATGAATGTCGATGTAGTATTCCTCTTTGTAGAGCGATCTTCATCACCTTAAAGAGTTACACTACAGAGTTCATAGCCCAGATACCGTTCATGCGAGACCATCCAAGTCTTTCAAGGACCCTTTGTATCTATGCTCCTGTGTCCACTCGAGAATTCCTCCAAAATTCCTACATTTGTGCTCGCTGTCCTGACCAAATGATAGGTAGTCGTCCGTCGGGTCCAGCGTCAGATCCGCGTTGCATATCAAAGCTTGCCGTATCCAGTCTATGCAGTGCATGCTGTGGCCCGCCATGTCGTCATCTCCATCTGAAGTTCTGGATTCATGGTTGTGGTTGTGGTTGTGTTTATGTTTTCCGTCGCCTATGAGCATATCTTTGATCATTTCCTGAAGGAAGCACTGTCAGACGATAGTTTCCCAGAGCTCAGATATGAGTGAACTTACGAGGCAATGCAGGTGGTGAAAGATGCTCACCTGGAATAGGGAGTGACTAGGGTCAAGAGGTGAGGACCTCGTCGGCATGAGGCTGGAGGTAAGCTTGGATGACTTTGGAATGCTTATAATGCCTTGAGCGTCTTGTGTCAAATAGGCGAGGATATATTAGTCACTGTGTTCTGGCTCGTTGAGCACGCTTAGGACAGACTATGCATACCGGGAAATAGACTCTTCCAGAGTACGTCGTCTGTATTACGAGACTGGAAGTTCTTCTCATCGAACAAAGCCCTGTCAGAATACTCATGAAGACTCCTGTCTGGCTCAAGGTCAGATTTACCGAAATTTCGGCTGCGCCATGAGGAGCATCTGTGAGAAGATACATACATGATGACGAAAGCTTATCGTCAAAGACGTGTATCTGTTCTGTAAGTCCCATCCACCCAACAAAGAGCACCAAATGAACAGCCTCGATTAGGAGTAAGTTCACAAAGGTAGATCTGACCCGCCTGCCTCTCTTGCGAAGTTGCATGGCAACGGCCGCAGCGTCGATATCATCGCTTGCACGAAGTGATTCGTAATGAGATTTCTGATTAGTAAAGAACTTCATTTTGAGAATTCTGCAACAATTGGTCCCGGGAGTGTTCAACACGAGTTAAGACATCTGGAAACTGTGTTTAGTCTGTACCATGTGGAGAGCTAGGGATGGGAGGCCTTAAATTCCTGAAGCGTGATTGGTGATAATTTCAACCCCCCAGAGCTTGTCAGTATCACAGACATCCCGTGCAATCGGTGTGCTGAAATGAAAATTTAGTTGTAGGAAACTAATGTAGTTAGTTTTACCCTAGAGATCTTCGCCTCGCCTTCGCGTTTCCGTCTGCGATCGCTGAGCCATCCCTGATCGCCCGTTCAGACTACTCCTTCGTCACTTCTAATTGATACCACGAACCTTTGTTGTGCGTGTGGTTTATTTGTGTGAAAGAAAAGTCATGTTCTTGCCAAGTCTCTCCGCAACCCTTCCTACCGACTGTAGAAAAAAATGTATGGGAGATGAGTGAAACTGGCCAGATCCTTCTGTACACCGTTTCTGTGTTTACCTGTATAAAATCATTGCTTTCCAACATATGACTAAATTAGCGGCGGTTGACCAATACGTCTAAGAGAGCGCGGACACGTAATCTGCGCTGCCTCCCGGACTTGCATGGATTCGTTCAACAGAACGTGCGTGTGAATCGGAATGCAGCTACAATGCACGGAATGTATGTCGGCATTGAGAAATCAGTTTTTGCGCCCTAGGAGGAGAGATAATGGAACTTCAAAGACTACATTACATTTGAACAGACTTAGTAGCATTTAATTATAGGTGTTGAAAAGCTTATAAACTGCGTTGCATTTAGGACCACTCGCAGAGCCATGGCAATCAACATATCCTTGTTCCTCCAATCTCAACCAATTTCCAATTTCCACTAGACAGCAACAAAAAATCACTTTACCATTCCATAACGCTAATCTGTAAGCTACAATTATTAAGAAAATGATTCTAGTAGTACCCATGCATCATCGTCTCATCAGGCCGAGGATCCCATTGAACATGGTTAAACGGACCAGGATTTTGGTGATGCCAATACCAATCACGAATGGCATCGAAGTTACGACAGCGATGAATGTTGTTGAACAGAGGCAGTCGATGAGGTTTGGTATCCTCTTTCGGCATCCATTGCCTCTTATCGACCCAAGTGAAGGGCACTACCCCAACGTCCGCAGAACACATCAACTGCAAACGAAGCATATCTAGACAGTGGCCTAGATACGCAGTTAGCGAAATTTGTGATGAAGCCTTGTCATAAGGAGTGGCTCACCGACGTGATATTTGATCATTGGCTCGCCATCGAAGAACGGGCCCTCGCCCTGTTGAACGTAATAGTCGTAATTGTAGACTAGAGCTTTGCGCAAAAGGTTCTACACGTTATTAGGTGTGTGAATGATTTGACGGCAATATCGAAATAAAATGCCTTACTTACCAGGCAATGCAGCTGATGGAACACTTCCAGCATGCCCATATATCCAGCGCCATACTCATCCTGAACACGAACAGATCCGGGGTCAATGGTTGTCCTGAGTCCCTTTTCACGTGGAATTGTCATGTTATTCCCTGTAGCGTGTTGGTCAAGTTGCATGTGTCAAGTTGACAGTCGCAGCTCACAATTTATACCAAGCTGGTGCCATGCCTCATCTACCTCGGGGCTTGGGTCGTCTCTGTAGATATTGCCATGCAACAGTGAGTTGTTAAAGCGTTGTTCAGCGTGCGATATATCAATGTCGTCGGAAATCGGAGCTACAGTGATCAGTTCCTTCTCCGAGAGGCAATATTTGGATCACAGCCGCAGCAACCACCAACTTACAATACATGGAAGTATGATTGAAACACATTTGGTCCAATTTGCGAGGCCAATGGTACCCTATAGCAAATCCTGCTAGTGCTAGACTGCAAAGTAATACACACTTTCCGACAGTGTATAAGTAGCTGCGTAGTAGTGGTCGATGCTGACGCAGTCTTTGACCTTTCTCTGGGAGTAACACCTCGGTAGGATCTAATCCGAAGTCGTCCTCATCATGGATTGTTGACTGCATTGATTCACGATTGGAGGTTCGCATGAGAGCCATGTGTCACGCAAAGTGTGTGAATGTGCGGTAAAAACAAAGAGCTGCACGTAAACCTAGCCGCGAGCAGCATAGCAAGGGCGCAACACTACCCGCGAAGCTAGTTATCGTAGAAGACACTAAAGTTAGGCCTCCATTGTCCCCTGCTTACTATGCCTGTACATCTCATGGCCGGCATCGGCTTATTCTCGGCTAGAGACCATCTTATCGTAACAAAATAAGACTATCTGTCTTTTTTTGCGACAAGCTGTTGAGCTCGTGATCGCGACATTGTGTTGTAAATTACAAATGACCCAGAGAGTTGTTTGATGAACCACCTCCTTATCATTCTCCGAGAAGCGAATATACTCTTTGAGTTTTATGATGCAGAATTGAAGTGGTACCTTATCAGAAGCGTGAGCATAGAAGTTGCAGCAATTTTGTGCAGTATATCGCTGCTTCGAACCATGTCTCTACTCTTTCTGCGATGCAGTTTATCCTCATAGTAGGATATGGTTGCTAGAATCACGTATACGGAGTTAGCCTGGTTACATAAAACGATTAGAAAATCCAATAAAGTTATCAAGGAAACTCTGCGTCCGCTCACTCTTCTCTTCCCTCGGTTCGATAGTGCTGCCGAGGACTACTGTGTTCAATTGCAGACATCCTTCGATATTGATCTCCGAATCGCCCCATGGAGCCAACTGAAGACAAAGGATGCGTAGATGGAGA
>Ga0265798_10003405_pt1 | contig 22613 bp, 20 predicted proteins | sample P3T30metagenome_FD_192430 | JGI IMG/M metagenome (GOLD analysis project Ga0265798, IMG submission 192430) | Plant litter microbial communities from East Loma Ridge, Irvine, California - P3 T30 | ecosystem: Environmental > Terrestrial > Plant litter > Unclassified | place: USA: California... | reverse complement strand
ACCCTTTCCGGTCATCGACAAAAGTTCTATTTTTGAGATACCCGGATACTATATCCTGACCTTGCGAGAGAGGGCGCCCTGCGAGGGCTTGTTCGTAGTTAGTTTGGAATGATCAATACCAATTCAACACATACACTTCATACTTTGTGATATTTTTTAGTGCTGTGCCTGTGAAGCTCTGAATTTTTTCTGACTGTACTTGCTCAGATCCCAAGCATCGATGTTCTTATCATCGCATACACAACTTCCTGCATCCTTCTGCACAGTCGCGCAGTCCAAGCAGCGTTCACACCGCGAAGCCGTCCAAGTCTGAAGTCCCCTCTCCCCTCTCCCCTGTCCAAGCTATTCCCACCCTCCGTCTCCTTGGCATCCCCTCCCAAAGTTTCAACGCCGCGCGGACGATCGTGTTTAAAGTTGCATGGCACTTGGCATGGGAGATCGTCCGGACTCCGGCGCGACGATCGGGGATGTTGCCGGTACCACATGACTTAGCGGCGAGTGTTGGAGTGGATGGTGCCGTATCAAACGCGTGCGCAAAGACACATGGCGACGAGAGCTGCGTTGTGCCACTGTAAGGACATGCAGGCAGGACACACGACTTTTTGTAGTAGATATTCCAACTGGCAGACTGAAAAGATACTCCAATAAATGCCAATTTTGATGTAAGAATCCGTCTGCAGACCAGAAGTTTGCGCTCAATGCGCCGCACCTTTCCAGCCTCAAAGTGAAGAAAGAAAAAAATAGTACAAATACACATCATCCCACCCACCCACTCACTTCCTCACCCCCCCCTTCGCCGCCAAACTCCCCACATACATCTTAAACCCATTCTTCAAAATCCGCATATCACCATACTCGCTATTCCGCATCTCAAACTTGCCCGGCGCGACTTTAAATGGCCATGCGCCCTTTGGCTTATCGGCGCCGAGTTGGAAGCACAGCCAGAAGTGGCCCGGGTACTTGGGCATGCTGCAGAAGGCGTACATGGAGCGGTTGGGGTTGGCTTTGCAGTAGTTTTCGAGCCATTGTTCTGGGTGGGTTGTTAGCATGGATGGGGAGGGATGATGGGGTAGGGGGCTTACCTGTTTCTTCGCGCGTGCCGCCTTGGAAGCGCTCATCTCGCGTGAGTTCGGTGACTTTGCGCGCCATGGCTTCGACGTGGTTCACGATTAGTTCGTCGAGATCGGTGTAGGTTGCTTTTCCGATCTTGAGCTGCTTGCCGAGGGAGAACTGGTTGGGCTTGTTCATCTCCAGGACATCGAGGTGCTGGTAGGCGTTGTTGCCGACTTTCCAGGTGACGACTAGATGGTCGAAACCCTTGGATGAGGGTCGGATCACAAGCTCGCCGACTTCTTTGCTGCCAAGGTACTCCTCTGCTTGGACTGCGCTGAAGGAGAAGAAGAGAGGGTGGTTGACGACACGGTTCGGTCGGCCGGAGGCAACTTCCTTCTCCTTTTCGGCGGCCTTCTTATCGGCTGCGGCTTGTGCGTCGTCCCACTCGCCGGCGATGCGGTTGTTTGGCCGGGGTAATGGTTGTCGTACAAGATCTTCTCGGAGAGAGAGTTGTGCGGTGAGTGCCTTGCGGTTCAAGAACAGGATCCGACCGCGCACGACTTGGTGGTTCTGGTAGACGTGGCGAGGCTCTTGTCCACCATTACCAACACCTTCGGGGAACTCAGACTCTGAGACGCCACCCTCAACACCGCTCTCAAGTCTGCATTCGATGTGGTCTGCGAAAGTGCGCCGGATGGTTGCTGGTACAACCATGCCCTCGTAAAGCGACTCCTCCGTCTCTCCGGTGAGCATCGTGAACAGCTCGTTGGTGCTTGGCAGGAGGAAAGTCTGTCTGATTTCCTCGTACGGAGCCTCCAGCTCGGCTCGAATGGTCTCGAGGGTCGCACGCTTGCGTTGACCGAAGTTCCGTTCGATCTCGATAGCATAGTCCTCAAGAGCAAGGTCGTTGACAGCATCGGTGTTCTCTTCCCGCACCATCTTCCTAATGACAGCGCTAGGACCGCCATCATCAGTCTCTGCCTTGACGTCTTCCTCGTCCATGTTCAATGCATCTGCAACCATCTTGCGGGCAAGGTCGTAATCCTCAGGATGGACGCGAGTGCCGTCGAGGTAGTCTGAGGACTCTTCGCTTGAATCATAAGGAACGTATAGGAAACTGGCGCAGTTTTGGTGGACCTTGGGACCCATGGCCGCCTTGAGGTCGCGAGAGCTATTCTCAGAAACGCCGAGCAGATCGAAGCGAGACAGAATCTCGTCACCGTTCGCTACGATGGCTTTAATAAGCCTGTCTGCCTTGCGAGGACCGAGACCGCAGATGTAGGGAAGAAGCTTGGCCATGTACTTGTCATCGTATGATTCGGGGAGATCAATACCCACGAGGTTCACCATGTCGACCATAGCCGTCTCCAGACGGTCATAAAGCTTGTCTTGAGGGATGAGGGTCTGGTTAGGAATAAAGGGTAACGAGACAATGTCCTTTCCGAGCGAAGCGTATTCGGCCAGCGGGTTCTGCAGATAGCGCGCGAGGGCAATGCAGTATCGTGTGAGGGGAGCGTATTTGGGAAATTCTGCTGCTGCTCGACCACTGTTGTAGTAGAGTCGCGCAACTTCGTCGTTTACCATAACGACTTCCAAAGGATCGCTTCGCTCTTCGCCAGTGGCATCGTCCTCGTACGTAGGGCCAGTCAGATTGTTCTGTGAAATGATCTCTTGAACATCCTTGTAAAGTTTTCGTGTCTCGACTGACCAGCCGCTCACACCGATGACATCCGGACGTCGTCGCTGGGCAGCTTCCACGAATTTGGCAATGTCTTGGCCGTCCGGTATTCCACGATCCTGGTTTCCAAGCCTGAACTCGACCAATTTGCCCTGCTCGAGAACCCTGCCGTCGTTCTCGACGTACGCCCAAAGGATGGCGTCGCCGCGTTGACCCTGGCCGTTGGACATGCAAAGCACGTTGGGTACCGATCCCAGGATTGCGGGCTTGAGTTTGAAAGGTGCTTGGTCCAGGCGGTTGTAGTAGTTCTCCCTAGCTCGACTAGCGAGTTCGTCTTCACAGCGTGCTCGCAAAGTCTCCTTGACGCCATTCGCAATGACCTTTTGCAACTTGTCCAGGGCCTCATCGAGCAGTTCACGGCGTAGATTGTTCCAAGTCTCGGCCACATCGCTGACAGCATCATTGACGATTTTGTCGTGAAGTCGCTTCTTGAAGTCCGTGTAGTTTGCCATGGAGATCCGAATGTGAATAAGGCCTTCGTGCTCAGCTTTGAGCATTTTGAGAAAGAGATCGGGTCGGCCGTTGAGATCCATGAAGGTTTGACGGCGGAGGTATTTGAACTCAAAGTACGGATGGTCCTCAGTGATCTTCCGCGCGCCCTTGTCCGTTCGCATGCAATCAATCTGCGCATTTTGGTAGAAGCTGCCCCGCAAAAACCTACGCAGGCGAGAGCTCATCATCAAGTCCTGAACGAACAGAATTTTCGCAGCCCTCAGCAGGGAAGCACCGGACTCAGGGGCCTCAGCCAACTGCTCGGCCAACTCGTCCACTGTACATGGAGGGTCCTCGACGATCTGAGGCGCTAGGATTGTACCTTCTGCTTTCTTCGCGAATTCTTCCGGCGTGACACCAATGGCTTTGACGAAGCGGTGCGCATTGCCACTCCTCAGCTTGTCATAGAAGCTCTTGGCATTGTTTGCACGCTTTTGTGCTCCGTTCGTCTCCTGTCGGACCTCAGTGATCTCCGCAGAGTAGCGATAGTGCAAGTAGTCTTGGATTTCCTGGATTTCCTCGATGGTGATGGCCTTCTGTGTGAGCTCCTCGATCTCTTTGTCGATAATGTCAGGGTAGACACTTCGCACGTTGTCGTAATTCTGTCGCAGGGCATCTCGCTTCTCTGCAAAAGCCCTGAACTTGAGATCCATGTCGAACACTTCCCAGAGATCGCTCTGGTTGAGTAAGCGCTCAGGTCGGGCATCCATTGGAGGCGGGTTATTGGGATCGTCTTCGTCGTCGCCATCACCCGGTGCGTGGATGAGGTAGTCCTTCCGGTGGTTGAAGATGAAGGGCACCTCGTAGTCTTCGATGTTCAAGAACTCCAGGACTTTGTGGACAGCCTTCTCGAAAGGTCCGTGGAAGTAGCCTTGGAGACCCTTCTTGGGCCACAGCAACGATGTGATCCACTGCGCCTCCTCTGCCAGCCGCAACTGCATGTCGTCCGGCGTGAGTTCAATCGGCTTGAAAGGCTTGCGGGCCAGCTGGAGGCGCTCAGGCACGTCGGTCTCGCGAATGACGTTGTCCTCGTCGGTCAACATGCGCTCCTGCAGCTGGGAGGGTTCAAAGACGTCCTTGAGTTGCAGCACGCGGCCCTCGCCAGCTTGCTCATCTTCTTCTGCCTCCTGCATGTCCAGCGCCCAGTCGTAGTCTGTGCCATCGCCGAATGCGGCCCGGTAGTCTTCTTCGGCGCCCTCATCCAGTCCAGCCGCCTGCAAGCCTTGTGTGATCAGATTGACGCCGGGTTGTGTCACGTCGCGGTCGTCTTCGATATCGTCCTCGAATTGGTCGTCTTCGATGAAGTCGTCAAACTCGTTCATGTTGACCCTCCGCGGCTCGTCCATGTCCTCGTTTACCTCGTCATCGGAGAAGATGTTGTCGACGCCGCGGTCTCGCACGCGCTCTTTGTGGCCACGCTTGAGGCGCTTGAACCTGGACTGTGGAGTGTTAGCGACTTCTGAGAGTTAGGGAAGGCCTTTTAATACCTTCTCTTCATTGTTCTGCTCCACTTCGACGCCAATCAGGTCCAGATCTTCATCGTCGAGAGCCTCGTCAACGTCGCGGTTCTTGCGCTTCTTGCGGCGGCGTCGCTTGCGCTCGGCCTCTCCGTCTTCTTCATCCTCGTCAACGACGAAGCCTGCGCCTTCCTATTATGGTGTCAGCATCCTGACGCGTGTGTTGTCCCTGAGACTGCGGACCTGTGCTAGCAGCTCATCGTCGTCCTCGTCTTCCTCATCGCTAGAGTCTTCGATGCCATTGGCGCCATTTGCCTTCTTGGGCCTCACGGGGCCGTTCTCCTCATCAAAGTCCTCATCTTCCTCGTCGCTGCCAAGCTCGGCGGCGGTGTCGAAGAAGTCTCTCGTAGACATGGCTGGGTCGAACAAAGGAAACGCGTCTCAGACTCGACTCTAGCTGGTGCGGCGGTCGCGTGGAGCTCGGGGCGCTGATGATGCGGGTGATGCGGCGGTCGGAGCGGGCGAGGATGGAGGAGGTGACGTGAGGAAGTAAAGAGAAAGAGAGTCGAGGGCTACAAAGATTCCTGGATGCGACCATGTGGAGAAACGTAGCACCGCTCCGGGCTTGGCACCGACTCGCAATGGGCTGACACGTGACGGCCTACTGATCGGTACCGTCTCTGCACGCGCTAACCTTGCAGATGTCACCGCAGTTGGTAGTCTGCAGTAAAGTTCGTGGTTGTAGGATACGCGTATACGCCATGGTAGTCTTATGCTATTCTATCAGACCCTTATGCCGGCTTTGAGCTTCGACCGCACATGTGCCCAGACAAGGTGAAGCACGGTAAGCCTGAAACAAATCCGAGCACTGCACGATGTCTTCGCGGTGCACTTCTCAAAGAGAAATCCTTCACTCTCACCCTGCACTGCGCTCACGTAGTACTTCCCGTGTTCTCGCGTATTAATAGCCCGCGCGCAGCCTTGCTGAGCCTGCTTGACGCCCGCCGCATGCGCACCCCACCAAACCCGAACGCGCCCCGCTAGAGTCGGACTTCACACCAGTGCCAGGGCTCTCCTGAGCCTCTCTTGCTTGCACGACCAAGACACCGCCTTCTGCTTCTCCTATCGCCGTCTGCCCATCCAAGCCACATCTTTCTTCCACGGCGATATCTGGCTCCCGTGCGCGCCCGGAAACGGCAATCCAATAGACGCTGTCCTCTTTCAGGACTTCTCCCGTGATTGGCGAGCCATCGGTGAGCCATCTTCGGGCGGCAAACTTGAAACGTAGGGCAGCGCTGCCTTGCGACCTCACCTTTGCTATTAGCAGGGCGGCTTGCCTTTGTTCTGTGCAGCTGTAGCCCTCCCATAACCTACTCCATTCAAGACGCTCCGCAGCGCAGACCGCAGCCATGGGCGACCCTTTCAAGCCAAAGACGATGAAGCGGAAGAACCTCAAGGGTCTCGCGCTGAGTGCACCACCACCGAAGCCCGCGCCTTCTGCGGGCGACTCACAAGTCCCGGGTGGAAATGGCAACGACGATAAGCAAGACACGCTCGAGATTGGCGTCGAGTTCCAACTAGACCTGAAGGCGGAGGATCTCATAGTGCTGCGAGAGCTGGGCTCAGGGAACGGAGGAACAGTCAGCAAGGTGCAGCACGCGGCGACCAAGGTTGTAATGGCAAGAAAGGTACGTTGGGTTGACGTGGGGGTTGGAAGGAAGAGGCTCGACTGACACAGGCAGGTCATACACGTCGAAGCGAAGAACGAAGTGCGCAAACGCATCGTACGCGAGCTGCGCATCATGCACGACTGCAACTCGGAATACATTGTCGACTTCTACGGCGCCTTCCAGAACGGCAGCGGGGACGTGATAATGTGCATGGAGTACATGGACGTGGGGTACGCATTACGATGAGGACCTTGATATGGCAGTAGCTAACGGACACTCCCAGCTCACTCGATTGGGTGTCACGAACATTTGGCCCCGTACGCGTCGACGTCCTCGGAAAGATTGCAGAAGCCGTGCTCGGCGGACTCGCCTACCTCTACAGTGCACATCGCATCATGCACCGCGACCTCAAGCCGTCCAACATTCTCGTCAATTCCAAAGGCTCAATCAAGCTGTGTGATTTTGGCGTGTCAAGTGAACTGGAAGGTTCGATCGCCGAGACTTTTGTCGGAACTGGTACATATATGGCACCGGAGCGGATACAAGGGTCACCATACACCGTCAAGTCGGACGTATGGAGTGTCGGTCTCTCATTGATGGAGCTCGCCATTGGCAAGTTCCCCTTTGGAAGCAGTGCAGACGACGACGAGGCCGGTGGACCACAAGGCATTCTCGACCTCCTGCAGCAAATCGTCCTGGAGCCCTCACCAAAGCTGCCCAAGAGCGACGCCTTCCCATCAATCCTGGAAGACATGATCGCAAAGTGCTTAATGAAGGACCCAGCAGAGCGACCAACACCCAAGGAACTATACGTAAGTCCCACACCCCAAACCAAGACATACATCCATTAACCCCACTCAGGACCACGACGCCTTCCTCCAAGCCGCAAAGCGCACCCCCGTCGACCTCGAAGCCTGGGCCATCAGCATGATGGAACACAACAAGCGCAAGTCTTACCTCGCACCCACCGCCCCCGCAGCAACCATAAAAGAAAAGCTGCGCGAGCCCGCCGCGCCACCCGAGCGCCCAAGATCCGCCGACCTCAGGAGTCAAATCGTTTCCAACGCTCAAGCTGGCTCCAATGGATCCAGTAACGCGCCCGCACCTCCACGCCCATACCCAACTCGCACATCGTCGAGTACGAGCACTACTAGCCAGAACATCATGTCACTTCCCATTCGACCCGCGCCGGCGCCGTCGGATGGGCCGCATTCCAGGCCAGGATCAAGAGGGCCGCCGCCGAACGGGGGCTTGCCGCCCGCGCCGAGGAGGTGGAACAACGAGGTGCAGCAGTAGTGGGGATTGTGGATTTTGTGTGGAAGATATGGTGGTCGGATGGCTTTTGTGTATGTCACTTTCTGTACATTTGAGGTCCAATTTCGTGTGAGTTGTGGGTAGATACATGGGTTTTGAGTAAACTTCCTTTCTAGCATCAATTAGCACCTTTTGACCTTTTTGAGACATGAGAGCACAACGATTGGCCGGAAGCGTTTACTGATGATGGAGGGATGTGTAATTGACTGGTGTAAGAAGGTATATGTCTTTCCCGACTATAAGATCTGGTCGATGCCACGCCCATGGAAACACTGATCGGTCATCTTGTGTGCACTTCTTGCCAACGTCGAGATCAGGCTCCGCCACGCGTACCCGGAGTTGGCGTGGCGTGTCTACCAAGCTGTAGGAGTAGCATTGCGGGAACTCACAAAGCGTTTCACCAGGAATTCCAGAGTATCACTGCACTTTTTTTTTGACATGAATATAGGTGAGATGCGAGAGCGTTGATCCACGCTGGAAGCTACAAAGAAAGGGGTTGTTTCGATATTTGCTGGCGTAGGTTGCCTGGACTGCAGGGTACGAGAGTGCGGGTTCATGCCTGGAGAGCCTGGGGTGATTTTTATGTTATTTGTACTTTGCTGATGTTTTTGGTTGGGATTTTGAGTATACGAGTGAGCTTGACAAGGGAGAAGCCTGTGAGAGGGCTACTGGAGTAGGCGGTCAAGGCTTTTTACGGGTTGTGGTACGGCAGCTCAGCAGCGATGTCAGCGACGAGCCTCTTTGCTTTTCCTCGAATCGCCTGCGTGCGAGTGCTGGTGGTGAATTGGATCCTGGGTATTAATTCTGTTGCATTCACAAACTAAGAGACGATCGTTTTTTCGTTTCCAGATGATGTATTGCGTCAGGGAGCGAAGAGTAGTGGGGAGATGGTAACCCACTGTGCGATTTGTTCAGACCTTAATCATCAGCAGTCCTATCACGACTTTCATAAGCTCCTCGCAAGTCATCACGTGCTCTCACCGTCTATTATCACGGTACTTGGAGCCTATGCGTAGACCGCTGGCTACGTTTCACATGGCCAGTGCACGAGGTCGCGTTCGCAAACACATACTCTCACTAGGCGGAAACGCTACTCTTGTCTCTCTCTCTCTCTGCTCTCATTCAATAATATTTCAAGCTCTTTCATCTCCACGACTCCGTCAACTCTCTTTTCGATACTCAATAGATCGACACATTCCCCATATCAAAAATGACGACAATTATGGACTCGCAGACATCTCTCACCCACCCAAAATGCGCTTTCCTCGAACTCCCTGGAGGTAAGACATGTCCATCTACACCAAAGCACACTTACTCACAATCAGCAGAACTCCGGAACCAAATCTACTTCTACGCCGAAGACAAAAACGCCATAACCTACTTCCCACGCCGCCTCCAACAAGGCTGCTACCCCGAAGAGCGCCTCGAAAACTACGGCATCACCAAGCAAATATCCCAATACCTCGCCCTAACGCAAACCAGCCGCCAAATCCGCGCAGAATACACACCCATCTACGCCCTCGATGCCGTCGTGCAAGTCTGCCATCTCGACATTCCAGAATTCATCGCACTTGACTTTCCTCACATGGCGCACGATGCCGACGGTAAACCAGTTGGACACCTCGTCGTCGACTGTCGGTCTGTAGATGTCATGTCACCGCTCTCCGACGCCGTCGAGCCCGTCGTCGACATACTGCCCTTGATAAACGCGTGCGCCGCCTCGCCTGGTCTCATAGTAGAATGCGGCACGCACGCATGTCGATGCCAGACGTGCAAACTCGACTGGTCGGGCCAGATGGACTCGCTGCACACGCTGTTCGGCGTGGCGAGTCGGCCGGCGTTGCGGGCGTGGCTGCAAGAGGCGGTCGTCGCGGTCAAATTCGGGTACTCGTGCCTTCTTGTGATTGAGGTCAAGGCTGCGCATGCGACGTTCTGGATGGAGGATATGGTGGGTAATGGGCCGTATGGGAATGATTTGAAGGAGGAGGATGAGGAAGCATTTCAGTTGTGGTTGGAGGATACGGGGCTTGGGGATGATGTTAAGATTAGGATTTCGGGGGAGTGAGGGGCTTGTGGGAAGGGGTATGGCGGAGAAGTACTTGGAATATTTAGATAGTGTGATTTGCTTGAATGAACGCTTGAGTGGCAGTTAACTTGACGACTACCCACTTACTTGGCTCGTGAACCACATGTCATCTGATGATCGATCCATCCTCCTCACAAGAAATGCAGCGGCCGCGGCCTGCCCCAATGATCACTCGGATTAAACCTCCACGCCCCTTGATGCCTTCTCGTGAACCAATACGCGTTGACATACGGCAGGAAAAAAGGGACTGGAGGGAAATTTTCGCCCCCAAGAGCGGTTTTGTCGATCGATCCGAGGACCTGTGGGACCACGACATACTAGCGTTCATGTCAGCATTTCTGTTGCGCACTGATTGCATGGAGGGGTGCTTGAGAGACGTACCGGATCTGCATCCTTTAGCCCTTCATCTGCAGTGTCTTTGATGGCTTTCAACATTTTTTTTCCATCGCATTTATCTAGTCCGATAAGAGAATTAATCTCATCATGCAAATGCTGCGTCAAAAGCGGCGCAAACGTGTCAATCAACCCCAGCAAAGCCTGCGCATCAAACTCCCTCTTACCCTCCCTCACTTCCCCAGCCCACACCAGTGTTCCTTTAATTCCGTCCTCAAAAGCGTGGTGCTGCTCGGCATTGCCCTCCATACACGCTGCGTCGAGCCCAGCTTCTTTGGCGAGTTCAGCGACTCTGGGGAAGAAAATCGCCTCCTCGTGGGAATGATGGACGTGGACTCCGCCCGCCCATGCTTTAATGTAAAGCATTAGATCCATGATGTCGGCTGGTTTGGTGACGTATGGTGCTTGGAGGTAGATGGAGTTTAGGCCGCGTAGGAATATGTTGTGTACGTTTGCCATGTCGCGGCAGACGGATAGGACATCTGGATTGTTGCATGTTGGTGCGGTGGGCGTGGTGCCTGGGATTGGTAGGAGCGTGAACGGTTGATCGGCCCATGGCTTTGTGGACATGTTGGTGAGGTGACAGACTTGATGTGGAATATCGGGAACGTCGTCTTAATTCCAAACTGCGTCGCAGATCTCGCCAGCACGTCGAATTCAGGCCAGGGCGTCTCCGTATATGTAGCACCAGGAGTGAAGAATGAAGTTGACCGTTCGTGAACGTTGGGACATATGAGATGATGCTAGTTCCGCGAATGAGATTGCCTTCGTTGTCAGGTGTAGTAAGCCCTAGGCCATATAGAGGAGTGCTCTTCAGCGCAGCGTATGCTTGGGATACTTGGGACGCAAAGCGCATTTTCCTCATTGGGCTTCATGTGTCTATGTATGGAACTGGCTTATGCAGAACTGCCCGACGCCTACCATACAAGGTGGTCGAGGCGCGAATACCAGCCTTGGCCACGGTGCATACGCTTTCGGGGGCATCGATGTGGGGCCAGGACGAGGCTGAGGGTTGGAAGCGTTGTCGCATGGCGTAGCGAGCGTCGCTACAGCGGATCGCTGTGCCAACAACTCCATCGTTGTGATGCCCATGTGTCGCGATCGATGAGATGAACGTACGAAGGGGAACGTTGACGTTGAGATGGCGCCGGTCATGACTACCTACCTACCGTAACTTGATTTCGGCTAGTCTGCTCTTGGCTTGGCTATTCGATGTTCATCCTCGATTTGTGGCACTCCTTCTTATCGTCTCCCACACAACGTCATCTGCTCGCGTATAACACCTCATTCAAAAAGGGAGTATGGATTGGTAGCTTTTCTCAGAAGTGTTGAATTACCGAAAAGCTAGCTACTGACAGTGCTTGAAAGTCTATTGAAGTTGCGACACCTTGTCGCCTTCTGGGCATTACTAACGTACACAAACAGTACAAAAAAGTCAAGCCTCCCCACCAATGCGCAGTCCCAGAGTCGCGTATCCACGAGACGCGTGTGCAGCGGAAGGACATGTCGAGATCATGCGACAACAACAACTTCCGGGAAGTCGGCGTTGCTTTCAACGAGCCCAATCTCCGATCCAGACTTAAACACCATGTCGATAAACATGGTAACATACGCGACAATGATGCCCGTCATGCGATGTCCTTCGATCGTTCCCAAAACCTGCCCAACCTCCTCCGGTAGACTGTTTTGGAAGCCCAAGGCTGCAGTGATCAGAGGCAGATCCGAGAAGCTGTAATGAGCCGTGCCCTTGACTTCGAACTCTTTCTTGAATGCTCGGAGTTGCGGCCAGATTGCTTTCCAGGAGGGGTCCGTTGCTTGCGTCTTGTTTTCGTGCCCCAGCAACACAAATGGACGATCGAGGCCGGCTTCCAGTACACTCCCAAACATACTGCCGTCGATGTTCAATCCGGCCTTAATCGATGAATCCTCCAGCATTGCCGAGGCTGCTGCAGCGCCGCCGAACGAGTGGCCAATGACCGCCGTCTTAGAGTTGTGGCGGCGAAGTTTGTGTCCGGAGAAGAGCTTTGCAGCGATGGAAGCGTTGGCCATTTGATCCCGTACAAAAGCGATGTCTTGGACGCGTGTTGTAAGTGCAAGCTCGAGGTCGGCATCGCTGTCTATATCGAGACCCGCGATGGTGGTTCCGTTTGGGAACTCCACGATATCCGAATCGTAGGGATGATCAATGGAGACGACCAAGTAGCCGGCCGCGGCGATACCTTGGAGCATGCTTGAGTATATCAACCGCGAAGTGCTCAAAGCGCCAGAGAATAGGACCAGTGGTGGAGGACCCGAGCTACAACCTCGGCCGCGCGCGATATCTTCGCAGGCCTCGAGTTGCAGCGATTTGAAAGAGCCGTTGGGCAACCCGTAAGCAGAAAATTTGTCGTCTTGAAACGCGGCAGTGCTTGGTGGCATGTAGGGTTGGACGTGCTTCTGGTGGCAGGAAGCAACTGGATTAAAGCCAGTCACCATGATCGATCGAGCTCGTCCATCTTTCGCGAAGGGATCAAGACGGTCGAAATCTACCAGCGAGGTGGTTGTGATTGCGACGTCGAAGCGCTGAGGCCCAACGACTGGGAGGATAGTTGCATCTGCGACTTTTGACTGCCACCATGCCAATGCTGCAAATTGGAGAATGCTTCGAAGGGCCATTGTGGTTGCTGAGGAGTGGATGGATGGTGATATATGATGAAACGGTTCGCTCCTATCTTGCGGCCTACATGAACTTACGGGCAAGGCTACTTATAGGGAACCGATTCAACGTTGAGATGACAATGTCAGTAAGCCACTCCTACTCCTTGAGCGCAACATCATGTCCAAAAGCGTACAAAAGCTGTGGAGTGAGCGGCATTAGCCATTGTCATGAATGTCAGAGCGTATGACACCCGCTCGAAAAGCTCAGAGTTGGTTTCCCAAGTCAGAACCGATACAAATTGACCGCCATACATGGAAGACGAGGCACATTTGGAAATTGGTGCCCCAATCCCAATGAGATTAGCGGCGCTGTTTCGCTTCCCGATCAGGTAAAGGCTGGCTCTCCACTTTGAGGCTGACCCAGTCGGACCTTCTCTGATTCGCGTCTTGGGCCTTTAGAAGCGCAGTATTACTTCCAAAAAGAAACGCAAACTTTGACCTCCCTCTCAGCGACCAATTTTGCTGCGATTGATATCGCAAGCAATCAACGAAGCGTCGTCACAGCTTGTCTAACCGTAGCATCGTATCCTCATCTTCTCTAGCACCCTTTCGCATGCCGCATATTGGGCCATTGGATGGACGCAAGGCGCGCAGGAAGCGTTGCGATGCTTGTGTTAAGCGTAGGATAAGAGTACGCCACAAGCTCCAATTACTCCCGTCCGTGCTAATCTAAAGGCAGTGCCACGGTGGCTTTCCCTGCGACAACTGCAAGCGGATGGGTCAAGCATGCACAGCACCTATCAAGCCCGTCAACTTCACGCCAATATTCGTGAGCCAGTCAAAAGCTATGAAGATTGGCCAGAGATGCAATGAAGTATCCAGAGCTACAAATAGCTGTATGCTCGTACCGCAGTCAGTACCTTTCACCAGATTGGAATTCGACCTGCCGTACTTTCTCACACACTTTCTACCAATGAATCTGTTCATAGGGCACAAAGTACCAGTGGGCCCTAAACTGGCTGAATTGATCACCACTTCGCCTGCCTTGGTCGATGCGATACAAGCCGTTGCTGTACTGCATCGGAAGCAATTATCCTGTGGAAGTGGTCATCCTCCGGCCACGGATGCTTTACAAGCGTATGGTCGGTCTGTTCGTTGTATGCAGATTCAAATTACGTCTGGAACGTATCTAGACGACTCAGCGGCTCTCTGGACGACTTTCCTTCTAGGACTTTTCGAGGTATGATCACCACTGTCGAGAAGGACTTTGCGGGCTGACAATTTTCAGTTGATGCGCGACTCCACTGGTACCAACTGGCTTTCACACTTTCTCCAGGGAACGTGTACGATACTCCGGTTACAGGACCCTACAAGCCTTCTAGGTCCTGATTCCTGCGATCGCAGGTCATTCTTTCTGGCCACGAGGATATTCGAGATAGCGCGGGCCTTGATCTACTCCTCGGCTACGTTTCTATCCGAACCTGCTTGGTCCGAGGCTTTAGCACACTTTTGGCAATTTTCTGGTGCACCTTTGTGGCATCCCAAAGAAGCCCTGTTCGATCTGCTGCCTAGAGTCTCGGATCTCAGTCTTCGAGCGCTTGAGTTCTCCGAGATGAGTGCGCACTTGCCATTGGAGACGGGATTCGCCTTGTCGCAGTCTTTGGGGAACGAAGGCTTGCTAGTGCAAGCGCTACTTCAACAATGGTTGGAGAATGCGGCGATGTGGCAGCGCACAGCGCCAGATACAGAGCTCCTCATCGCACAAGCTTACTATCATGCTATCAGTATCTTTCTCTCAGGCACCTTCGATTACCATGAGCCATGGACGCGGCTTGGTGCACCATTCGCACCCATTCTGACTCGCAGCCAAATCGATCAGCACGTCTGCACAATTCTCCACAAATGCCAGGAAATGTTGGGGCTTGGTGTTTCTGGTGTACTCCTCTTCTTTCCTCTTCGCGTGGCCGGCGCGCGGGCGAATGATCCGATCTTGAGATCCGAGATCTTGAGCTTGCTCAATGCTACCGCAACTCGTGGATTCGCGGTAGCTGGGGCTTTCCAGCTCGACCTGGCTGAACTTTGGGCTGGAAAAGACTGAAGGTCTCGCGGATACTCGCTCGATGGAGCTATTGAGTGGGAGATTCGCTTCGACCTTGGGATGCTCATGAGATGCTAGCAGCGTTGAGTGCAGTGCTATCTCCAGCATGACAACATCAGCACGGAGCGAGCGCGATCCCTCTATCAACGGCGACACTGCACGAACCGGCGACGTCAGCAATTTATCTCGAAACTCTCTCATGTGACGTCATCGTTCATGCGCTCGGCCAAATTGCCTTCTCGGAGTGAACAAGGGAGGAACTGCCACTCTCGCTTGGTTCGTCATCTACATGCGCAAGACTTCCAAGTCGCCCATTGTTGCGGCTCGGTATCATTACGCAGCATGAAAGCCGCAGTTGGCTTGTTCACTAGTGAGCGACGATGCACTCGGTGTTTACATGAAGCACTCGCGCAAGGGTCAACGTTAAGCTACCGAAAACGGCCCGTACCACACCCAACCCCAATTGTAGACCTGTGATAAAGTTTAACACCAGCTGTGCCAGGCAAGGGACATACTGGGAGAGACACCGGGGATGTAAACATGACAATTTTATTTCCTGGGGGTAACGCCGAGCTCATTGGCCGAACCGTGAAGACGCTCTTGCCATGTATAACTAGTTGAGCTTTGCTATCTGCTTCAATAAGCCCTTGACAGCCTCACAAGACTTTACTTTTTCACATTCTTGCTGCTTATCAAGTCCGTACAAATACGCAGATCCGAATCCTCAACCTCTTGCTATTTCCAAACACCAGCACGTGAGCCATGATGTACACCACTCTACTGCTAAGCGCAATATGTGCAACTTCTTTGTCAGCACCTCTCGCACAAGCATCAGAGTCTACAGGTTGGACGCCTGCCGCCGAGAGCACCATAACATGCGACAAGACATCTGACAAGACCGTCGAATTTTCCCAAGGCCTACTCCTCGACACCGTACTCACGAATGCATGCACTGCAATGATGCCATGCGCATATCCAACCCGTCCTGCGAATATGGTGTGCACCGCAACAATCGATCTACCATTACAAGAGCAGATGACGAGCGTGCAGCCGGCGAACGTTCAGACCAGCGACGGCAACAAGATTAGTGGGTGGAACGCGAAGTGTAGGTAGTGCTTGTAATTTTTTATGTTCGCATATTGACGTCTGTTTAGTTACTGTCACTCCTCCGGCAGATCAGGGCCTGACAGGCGTGCGATGGAGGAAGGACGACTGCTACGGCTACTTTGAGCGCATCCTCAATGGCTCGGAACCTGCGGGCTGTCACGGCGATGCCGGTTCTGGTGCTGGTTCCATTACGGTGGGCGGTGATGGCTCGTTAAAGGGCACGATGTTTGAGGTCAGTACTGTCCAGGTGCAGTGAGTTCGGGATGTGGATTCATGAACTGGACGTTTTCGTTTCGCTGCAGCTGAATTGCACTCGGTGTTTTCCTAGTGATATTTTGGTATGCGCAAGTGCACGACGCCTCAAGGAAGTTTTACGCATCTAAATCGCGGGTCGACACCAAACGTGACTTCCAAATGACTGAAATCTCCACGCTATCTGATTGACATGATGCTGACGTGTGGAAAGGTGGCCAGCATAGCTTGAAGTAAAGTGTGATGGTAAACGCGCCACAAGTCCAAAAACGGTCCCAGCAAGCGCTCCTTGGCTTCATGTAGGATATTGTATGAGGCTGGTGACATACTGTGATTTATCCAGGATACCACAACACGCGTTCTTGATAGTAAAGCGGAGAGAATCGTGAAAGAATGTAGTCTCCGTCGTTGGCGATATGATGAGGACCGTTTGGCTTGCGAGAGAGGTGTGGATCCTACTATATTAGATTCCCGTGACACAGGGCCCACTGCTGAAGAGCGCTGGCGGGTGATGTTGCTTTGCAAAATTGCCAACTTTGGCTAGCGTGGTGTGGGGATTTGGGGTTGAGTGAGAGATGGAAGGAGAAATGAAAATGTCTTGTCCACAGATAATGCTTGCGAGACAATCAAATTACTTCATTGTCTTCACATATTTCAACGACATACAGGAGCCTGAATCAACGCGAGAACTTTCATCCGGCTCTTCGATAGTGAGCTGCGCCATATGATGCGCGAGAGCGTCTGCACAGCTCACGATGAAAGTAGAAAACGACTTAAAACCTAGGCTCAGCGGAAAGATGCTTTGGTGTACGTGTATCTAAGTACAAACAAAAACTAAGGAAGAACAGCTTCGTGTCGGTATCATGATCAAAGCAACTCGTCGAGGCATCGAATGCACAGTGCGGATGCGGCTCTTCGCCGAGTCGGCACACACGTCATCGCGGAACCACGACCATCGCGTACCTCAGAACGCGCACTTCCACGTAACCTCTGCTCAAAAGCAGTCGCAAGCAGGCGCCACCTCTCGTAATGGGACTCGATTTATCATGCCAAGTTTACCCTATGACCATGCACTGACGAGGGCTGAATCTCCGCCTTCTTGGCAAACGCTCGTCTGCATGTTCTAGGCAAAGTCCTCCGCAGCTGCAGCCATCACTTTGGTCGGCGAGGAAGCCGGCACGGTGCATACAGGAACGCGGCTGTGGGTTTGCGATTGATCGTGGGGATGTCTTGGTGTTGCACAGGCAATCGATGACGTTATGTAGATTCACTAGGTACCAGTACAACATAAACTCCATCAACGTCTCGCCGAAGAAGCTCATATCTCAATCCACATTCGGAATTCTGCAAGATGCGCGTCGCTACCACTATCACAGCCCTGACCTCGGTCGTATCTGCTACGCTCCTCCCCCATCAAGCATCAAACGAGACCGCAAGCGCACCGAACGTTGTTGCTTCACAATACGATGGGTAGGGTCGTTGAGCTTTTGGATTTATGATACAAATGCTAACAGGCTACAGAACATGCTACTACCCGGTCCCAGATGCGAAGTTCGACCTCGAATCATACCTCGGAACTTGGTATCAGGTCGCTGGTACACCATTCGGACCTACGGCTGGAGCGAGATGTGTGACCGCGAATTATGCACTCAACGTAGGCTCTGTCAGCTATATATGCTTCTCGATCTGCACTAACAGCTTCTGCAGGACAACGGCACCGTCCAAGTCGTCAATACCGCCACGCAAGGCAACTTCTCTATTGACATTGTCGGAACCGCAACACCAGTTGACTCGGCGTACGGCGCTGGCGGAGCCTTCGTTGTGAGCTTTCCTGGCACGCCGCCTGCGGAATGTCCGGGACCAAACTACATTGTGCAAGGTATACAAGATGTACAGCAACGGATTGTCATGTGTATTAACGAAGCGTAGATTATGCTATTGATTGGGCAATTGTACAGACACAGAATTGGAGCACGTTGTACGTTCTTAGTAGAGAGCGCCAGCCTGCTCCTGCTAGCGTTGATGTGAGTCTATATCGCCGAATAAGACATGAATGATTGTGCTGATTTGACTACAGGCTTGGATCAATCGCGCTGTTGCATTCGGATCGGGAGCATCTGCGATCATGAAGTTCAATCAAACAGGGTGTGAGGACTATTGAAGATATCTAAGCAAATTAGATTAGAGACATCCCAGCTTTCGTAGCGCGACATGTAAACGCCGAAACGCCTATCTCTTGGGTATCTTCGTGATCTGAAATTGATTAAGAGTCTACCTTTCAATCTTCTTCCTTTGTGGGAGACACTGCTGGCCGTACCGTCATCACTGCTGGCCTCTCGCCTTTTCCGTTCGATTCTTCGCTACTCTCTGAGCCACTTTGGCTACCGCTACCAGTGTCGCTGTCTGAGTCCGCGAACGCTTCTGCGGTCAGCTTGGCTAAGAGCGTGTATTGTTCGCCAGCCGGCTTCTGATATTCGGGCCGTTTGTTGGGGCGCTGTGCTGACCATACTACAGGAACGTAGTGATCATCACCGTGGAAATGTTCCCGTAGCCACTTCTCGGCTTCCCCATCGTCGTTGGAGCACCATCCTTTTGTAGAGAAATCCATCATGTGTCCATGTCGAAAGAATATTGGAGAGGGTAGCTTGTCAGGCCATCCAGCTCTGCGGAGTATCGACGAGCCCAAATACTTTCGCTTTGAGTATCGGGGGTGAGTGGCAACCCCTGCGATGTTGAAGTCGATGATCTTGACCGAGACCTTGATGTCGTGGATGGGTATCTCTGAATCATCGTAGTCAGATCCTACCACAATGATGTTGCGCGGGCAGATATCTTGATGATACACGCCTGCACCGTAGAGAAGAGCTTCGGCAGCCAGAGCTTGCTTGAGAATTGTCGATCGGACTGACTCCCGCAAGTCGTACGGATCGATCTGATCCATGCAGTCACCAACTATAAGTTCCATGAGGATGAATCGTACAGCCCGAATATGCTTGACCCTCTTGTGAGTAGACTGTTTGACCGGTGTTTCTACATCCATCGTCCAGGTCCCGTGGAAGTGTGGAACGACGGCAGCAAGCTCTGGCGACTTTTGGAGCTGCGCGTAAGCGGCGGCTTCGCGACAATAATCTCCGTCCGCATCTATGACAACGTCCTCCGGGTACCCACATTCGTTGAGAGCCGAGTAGTACAGTGGATCGTAGATCTTGGCGACCATAGTTCGATTCACGACGACAATCTGCGCGCCCATGTGTTGGCCAGTTCTGATGGTGGAGGTGATCGTAAGAGTCTTGCTGATAGTGCAATTGGTGCGCCCTTCCAATGGAGGGCGAGAGAGACAATATGCGACTTGCGACAGGTTCTCCCAGCCTGCCAGTTGCGGCGGCATCTCTGTATCGTATCCTATGCCAAAAGGTTCGGGCGGCTCGTGATGTAAGGCAATAATAGTGAAACCCTCCCTGTAAGGTAGAACGGGTTTCTCGTCCGGATCCCGGTTACTGTGTTCTGAGGCGCTGACATCCTTGGTGGGACTGGGTGTGCTTCGGCGCATCTGCCGCGAGCGATATAAGTTGCCAAAAGGGGGGAAAGTATCTGGAGTTGTGTTTGGTGATTGAGCAAGGTTGCGACGTGATGGTATTTGGGCGGGCAGAGTTCCAAGGTTGCGACAAAGAACTTGGGGTGTGACTGCCAAGGCGCTAAAAAGAGACCAAGGATCACGTGCTGATGTCCTTCACTGCACTACCACTACCCGAAGCCCTTGTTGTATGCGCACAATGCAAATCGTAAAAATGAGTATTAAAGCCTTCCTCCGCACGTGAATATTGGTTGTTAACCCATCATCCCAGGTTCGAATGTCTTCCTGACTACTCAGATAGGCTTGGTCATTCGAACGTTCAATGAGGAGATAAATTCAGTGACGTCTAATTGTGCTGTGCATGGTATGCTTGCTATACTTGTTCATAGCATGCCTTAACGTATTCAGGAGTCAAGCTGACTTTGCGGCCCGGGAATCAGGTGAATAGAGCCTTGTACTCATCCTAACTGCGTTTGCCGCCTCAATATAAGTGGCCAAGCTCGCTAAACAATAGTTTCGATCGCGGGCGCGGGCCAGTAGCCTCCTAGTCAATCACCCAAGCTTGAAGGGACAATAGGAATCACGCTCCACTGCGGCTCCAGTGAATACGCAGGTGCCTGCTATTGTGGAACCGCCGCTCGGCGCTCATCCCTATATTATACTCCTCGTCCACTATCATCTATCTAATCAGCACAGCCGCCTGGACTCAACCCTTTTACTCACTCATCAACCCAGCACCTTCCTTTCAAACATACTAGCCCACGCCCCAAGCAAAATCCATTCCCAGCATGGCTTCTACTTCAGAGCTAGGTTCGAAAATTGACAGGTCCTACTCGGTGACTCCGCCTCCCCCTCCCACTGTCATCGAATGTTTCCAGAAAAAACTCCCCAAGCTAAAATGTGGCAACAAGAACAATTATCGTGGAGTCGGCGCATCCAGCACTACCACCAACAACGCAAATCCACCGAACGTTCTTATCTGCGAGTCCTGCCAAGCTTACAAAGAACTTGCAGACCATGCTTTGGAATCCAGACGTATTTGCAGAGACTCTTCAGGTAATTTACGTGTCGCTACAAATCGTCACATGGCAAGCGAGTTCAAGTCTCTGGATCTACTATCGGAAGAAGATGTCGTATCCGCCTTCAATCTCTACATGCTAGCCCCTATGATGGAGATCCTTAAGGTTCTTTATCCTGAGGCTATGTGGAGAGTTTCATCTGAATGCACGGATGCGAGACTGAAGAAAGGGGATAGTGCGAAGGGCAAAGATAACGACAAGAACAAGGCGACGGCAAAGGAAGATTTGACTGGAAATCTTCGTTACGACATGATCTTTCACCAACCTGCAGTGAATGGGGAGCAAGGCGCAACAATTGCCATCATCGAGTTCAAAAAGCCCGATCAAATCCGGTACGGGGACTTCCAGGAGGCGCTGATGTCCGCTGAGGAGACGAAGACTTCCGGAGGCAAGATGAAGAAGAAGAAGCTCAAGTTTGAGGACAACGCGTTACATGGCAACGCAGACTCGTACACGAAGCAAGTTTGCAAATACGCGAGTTCGAGGAAGTGCCGCCATGCTGCCCTCTTCAATTGGGATCATCTCCTTATATATGATTTCTTTGAGCTGGGCAACTTCAGACCTATAGGTACTGCTGGGGAAGAAGCAAAGCTGGTATGGGTACACGAAGGCGCCGAGATTGGACAGCATGCTCAAATCGGTCTGATCCGGAAAGCAATGCTTGGGTGGCTGCTGAATGCCTTCAAAGATCATTTCGGATGGTGATCCAATCACCCTGACGCAAGGCCCTGACTGCCGCTCGTTCAGCGTGCGGGCAATGGTCTACTAAGGGGTAGAGATCCGGTCGCCATTACTCGATCATTGAACTCCGCTGGTCATCGGGAGCGATCAAAATATTGGAGCACGTCAGAGACTTTCAGCTGGATCGGTAGACTGGGTACGATACGGACATTCACCAGGTACTTGCCAGAAGGGGTAGCACAAACGGAGAACGACATGAGTTTTGTTTACGAGCGGTCAATTCGGGGAGATTAGCGGGACCTTGAGGAGCGTAATCGAGTTTCGTTTCTCCAAACGTAGCATCAATAAAAAATGAAAATCTTCTGTGACATGCACGGCTTTGTGAAACGTGGACTTGAATGAGAATCATAGAATGAACCGCCTGTGAGAGGAGCCCCAAGTAGGCCGGCGTGGTGACAAAGCGACGGAGGAAGGGACCAATACATTCGTGTATTCTAGAATCGTGAACCTGGATGAACCTCTTTCAGTACGCCTGGCTATCCTCGAACAGCAAGAGGTTGTGTCGTTGATAGCAGAGGCAGTAGCGACAATAATCCATCATGATGGCGTGCAGTCCAATGCCTTGAGCATCTTCCATCTCTCTACTCGTTTGTGTGTATCGCGGACCGAGCGCATACTGGTATAGCTCATGGCTGGCTATAGACAGTATTCGGCAAGATGGGAAGTAGAAGAATGCGTGACTTCAAGCTAGGAGGAAACCGTGCAGTAGAATATAGATGGAAAAGTGTGCCTAGGAAATCAGGGATGAGGATGGAGGGAAGGCGCTAAGAGCCGTGATAAAGCGCAAGACTTTGACTTGACCAACTATTTGTAGCGCAAGGGGACATAATCGCGCGCATGGAGGGAAGGTTATGCAGACGTAACATTGCTAGATATTCGTAACAATCAAAGTGCTCACCTGAACACGGGCTGATCTGTCTTC
>Ga0265798_10003404_pt1 | contig 22613 bp, 30 predicted proteins | sample P3T30metagenome_FD_192430 | JGI IMG/M metagenome (GOLD analysis project Ga0265798, IMG submission 192430) | Plant litter microbial communities from East Loma Ridge, Irvine, California - P3 T30 | ecosystem: Environmental > Terrestrial > Plant litter > Unclassified | place: USA: California... | reverse complement strand
GGATGAATGATGATGAGAGTGAATATGATAGACAAGTAGGGTCGTAACAGTTGCCACTGGTGTCCTAGCTTGGCTTCCGCTTCCATCAGTGATGACCTTGGGCAAAGGCGTTTCGCATTGTAACCTAGCCACGCTGAAAAGCGCAATTTGCCTCGAAGCTGAAGGGTCCTTTGGAGTCGAAACCGGTACATTCCTTTGCCCTACAAGTATCTCAGACTGATCATTCGATGACAGTGAGCGCCTTCGAATAGTCTGTCAGTACCGATACACCGAAATGCTGGATATGGGACTCTACTCTAGACGATGATTAAGTTAGTCACCTCTGGCGGAGATGGCGGCGGTCCACCAATGGACTAAACTGCCCCAAGTAGCAATTTGCTCGTCTGGGTAAACTCGCAAAAGATCGTTTTCAGTACAAGTATGCACGTTTGCAGGTCAGAGCAGCGGGATTATCGATTAAATACTGTTCATAAAGCCGCCCTTAAACGTGAGGAACGTATAAAAGGTACAAAAAGTTGGATCAAGAGTGGAGGTGATCCATCCTGAACGTATACATGACAAGTTTCTGACCCATCATGCAAGCGGTAAGCCCCTCACACGATCCTCTGCACAAAAAGATATCCATCTCATTATAAGGTCTACATCCCTCCAGAAGAGCAGGACCCGCAAGATCTCGCATGGATGCGAGAAGCCCTGGTCATGGTGAGCTAGCGGTGCGGTATTCGTGCAGGGCTGACAAGAAAGGCAGAGCAAGCTCTGGAAGCAGAGGAAGTCCCCGTCGGATGCGTCTTCGTCAGAGATGGTCAAGCGATAGCTCGGGCAAGGAACAGGACAAACGAGTGGCACAATGTAGGCCGCTCTTCCCACAATTCTGTCACCTGACTGATGGGCAGGCGACGCTACATGCAGAACTGGAAGCTATTGATCATCTCCTACCGACAAATCCGGCCCCGCTGTCGGCGATCACACTGTATGTTACTGTGGAACCCTGTGTCATGTGTGCGTCGGCCCTGCGGCAGATCGGAATAGGTCGCGTGGTGTATGGTTGTGGGAACGACAGATTCGGCGGATGCGGAAGTGTGATTTGTATCAATTCATCGTGAGTTGAGCCGGCGCTTGTGGTGTGTGACTGAATGTTAGGCCGACCCTCAACTCCCATCCCCCATTTACCGCTGTAGGAGGGTACTACCGTGAAGAAGCAATCATGCTTTTACGCCGTTTCTACATGTCCGAGAACTCGAACGGTACATTGCATTGCATTCGTTATATGATGGATTTATACTGATTTTATAGCTCCAAATCCTAAGAAGAAGACAACAAGAGTTCTGAAGACCGATATCCCCCCTCCGCCGGTATCATCCCTCCCAGTGTCCAAAGTACCTAGTCAGGTAGATGTGAGAGCCGGCGTGGCTCCGCCAGTGCTAGGGGAACCACTCTCCACTGGTCTCACGAGGTCCAGTGAGTCTGAGGCGACAATGTCTTCAGGCCAGTAAAATGCCAAATTAGGGGTGAATAAACGTTATAATCTGTTCCATTAGGTCCCAATCTTTGTTGTAAGCATACTATGCCACCTACATCTTCTTTGTACAACTCGAGCAAGTGATCGAGCTCCCGCCTTGGTAGCCCGGTTCTGTAGACGACTTCCTCAAAGGTAGCAATACCATCGAAGTATTGTACACAGCTGGCACCGTCAGCTGCTCATCCTAGCATCTCGGAGCAGACGTACAGATCAAACTTGCTCGCCCAAACTTCATCCCTTCTCTCGCCAGTAACACTCACGCCTTGTTCCCTGATCACTCTCAACCACCTGGCCTCATCTTTCTGAGCCCTTCCAGGCTTGAAGATGAAACTTCCTGTGAAAGAAGGGATGTCTTCCGGCTCAGTCACATCCTCGTAGAACACCATGTCGCCATATGACTGCGGTCCATCCCCATCACCTCCGTCAGAATCAAGCTCCAGCTCGGGATCATAGTCCATGTAAGACTGCTCCATGGTCAATGGACCGTGCTGTTGAGGCTCTGGTACCGTTGCGATCGACTCCAAGGGATTGATGGTCTTGATGGCTTTCGGAGTGATTTGGTCCGAAGTAGTAGAATGCGACAAAGGCGGTCTAGAGTCGGACGACATGAGACTATCCCCATCGTTGGACCGCGGCGACTTCGTGTGGGCTTTGCCAGAGGTGGTCGATGTAGAAGTTCTCCTCTCGCAAGCGGCCAGCCAACGAGTCCGTCTTCGATGCCAAAGCTGCAGCCAGGCCTCGCGCTTGATCTCCGGTCGAGCATAGATCCTTGCACGGATATGAACTTGGATTACGAGATCGTGTTTCATGAGCCAAATGAGCGCTTCGAAATAAACAAGACGCTCGCTCGCTTTCTGTCCAGGTTGGTTCTGGATATCCTTCGGTAGGCTGTATCGGTAATGTGTCGGATGTTGCGATATCGAAGAGAGGAATGCTCCTAGTCTGGGTAGCGATCTGAATCGGGTTGCGAAGCGGTCTGAGTGGTCTTGCCATGATGTTCTGACGGTCAGCACACATTCATTCCGATGAAGTGACCACTCACGATTGGCCAGCAAGAGTAGTTGGCATCACAATCGTCCGCAATCTATTGTTCATCGGGTCCACCAAAATGGCTTTCTTGTTCTGCACCAGCTCTCTAGCTAATGGTATGACGATACCCTCCAGATCGAAGCGAAGTAGATGAGCAATATTGGCCAGACTATGGAATTAGCCAATACCCTGTCGTCGGTCGAGAGTCTTACGTTTTTGAGACGTCGCAAGCCTCTATGAGAGTCTTGAGTAATCCCCCCTCATCTCCTTCTGCACTCGTATCCTTCGAACTTCGTCTCGAATCATCGACCGAAGTCAGACCAGACGATGCCCTCGAGGCAGGATTAGAAACCACCACCCCTAAGCCATACAGGCCCTGAGCGATTTCTTCCGACTTCTCAGCGGCCCTATCGTCCAGTAATAGAAGTGTCTGCCATGGCTCAACTTTGAAGTCGGGAGTCTTGCTACTGATTCCTCCTGGCGGTAATTTTACAAGCGCATCGTTCCAGTCTTCATCGTCAGACAGGGAGGACAACGAGTCGTGATCATCGATTTCGCCCCAATGTGCCCATGCCTCATCTGTCTCGGTACTTTTGGGAGAGAGGATGATTGGGAATGTGATGTCGGCCAGTGATGCGCTGATTGTCGTAGGTAGATTCGCGTACAGGGGATTTGCGGCTCGATTCTGTAGCTGATAAATTTCGGCGTACAGCTGGTTTAGAGAGCGATCGAGTGAACATTTTTCGTACACGATCTTGTTACATTCGCGGATCGGCATAGCTATTTGTAAGCTCGGGTATTGACTGTGCCTATGAAGACTCACCCTCTGCCATACACTTGTCTTTGATCTTTGCCATCTCATGTGCTTCTCTCGCAATGTAGTTATCCCTGACCTGCAATTCGAAAGCCGCAGCTGTCCACTTGAATGCAATCTCCTTGTACACCTCTTCAAATAAATTCATCGGCGAGACCGATTCGATGGTACTCCCGACTTTAGGATCTGGCTTATCGAGGATGATGACAAGGTTAAACATGTTGAGTTCCGGTGGAGCATCGTCGCTTCCCTCTGTCCTCGTTCTGGAGGTCGAATCTTCACTATCCCGATTGAGAGGCGAAGACGGTTTGGACGGACCTGCTGACGACGGATCAGGAGATGATTCACCACCTTCGACGACTGTTCCCAGATTACTTGGCCCGTGAGATCTAGGGCGTCTACCCCGAGCAGTAGAACGGACGTCTGCTTCTTCCTCTTCTGTGGTCGGATATGCCCATTTGCCGTCTGCACCACTCGTCACTGGATGACCTACAAATACGAGCTCGTCGACACAAATCTCGAATTTCCGATTACACGCCGTTCGTGAAGGTGCTAGCATGTCTGACAGGAAATCGAGTGAGTAGTTGAGCGAGTTGTGATACTGATTTTCGTCATAATCGTCCTTCGCCTGATCGTCATCTGCCGCTTTCGCGTCTCTTGAGCGGGATGCCCGCCGACGTTTCGTGGACGAGTTCCGTCGAGTCTTGGCTGCGAATGTTACGGTTCCTTCGTCTCTATTCGCATAGCTTCCGCTTGAGGTGGTCCCCTTTCCCAAGGCCATCCTCGATATTCTCGAGTCTCCAGCGGAAGTACTGGTATCATTGACCTCATCTTCCGAGTCCTGGCTGACTTGACTGTCTGAATCACTAGCTTCGCCGTTTTCTCCTTTCTTCCCCAGCTCCAACTCAGCCAGTCTCTGTAGCTCCTTGTTCTTATCCCTCAGTGATCCAAGCGGACTTTTCAGTGAAGGAGACCTTCTGTCCTTGTATGAATCATAAGGCGGGGCCAGACTCCCATTACTTTTCTTGCTTCTATTCGTGAATCCACTACTGGAAGGATCATCCCAGCCACCAAATCCACTTCTGTTCCGTAGTAGAAATTTTGGGGTGGGATCAGGTGTAGATATGTAGTCCGCAGTGAATAGGTCGACAGGATAGATGGGTTGAGATAACCGAGCGAGTGGGGAAGTTGGGTCGGGTGGGTATCTGAATACGTTACGACCTCGACTCGACGATGTGACCAACAGGAGACCGAGGATGTTGTCGCTCATTCTGTTGCGCTTGTCGTCATGAAGATGTAGGAAGCATCGCCGGGCCGATGAACAGTCAAGACACGAGGTGGTAAACAATGCTCGGATGAATCAACTTTCGCGTCTGATTTCTCCCTCTCTACTACTATCTATCTATTTCCACCGTCACCGCCGGAAATCACAGCTGAGGTCGAGCAATAGGCAGTATGTCCACCACGACACCGTACTTGCCAGCATTACCTCCATCAACATCATACTCATTTTACCCCTACCCCTTAAGTTCAGCGCCGACAACCTCACTTCGCGGTCTAGCACCCCCCACCCAATCTCAAGCTCAGGCCGGCCCCTCGACGTACCGCACAAATGAGATCCAGCGAGCCGCTCGCGTCCGAGAGAGAGCAGAGAGAAGGGCCCTAGTCGGACTGAGACCCGCTGGGTTAGCTGTCGGGAGGGAGAGTGAGGATCTGGATTTAGAGGAAATGACCTTGGAGGATGAAAGGGTGAATTTGCATGTTCCGTTCCATCGACTTAGGACTGACAACTAGCAACATATCAACATGTTTGGTCATAGATTCCTGTTGCCTATAGGCAGAAGGCAAACGCAGATGGAGCTGGACGCAGCATCCGTATGTCCAATCCTGCCTTTCCTTTAGTTCCAGCTAACAATCAGTCACCGACACCTTCCGAACCAGATGTCGAGAGACGTCAAGAAGATATGAATCAGACTTTACCGTCGTCGCCCCCACCAGGAGAAAATGGTGCAGTTGGCGAAGCTGAAGATGGAGATGCGGATATGGTAGATCTAGATGGAGATATGGAAGATATGGATGATGATAGTGATGGTGAGGGTGAGGGCGATGATGGGGAACAGGATCTAGGAGAGGATTTCATTAATGAGGATTCAGACGGAGCATGATGCCAAAGTGAGACATAATGACATGGTTTGACATAACGACGTATATATGTACATTACAATAGCTTCATTAGGTGTATCATGCAAACCAGAAATCGGTACTCTTGGGAGCTGGCGTTAGCGAAACCAACGTGTATGGGACTCACCCTGCCCGATACTCAATTTATCAGGGACCTCGATACCATCCCCCGTAATATCCAGTAATCGTACCTTGAGTGCAACATCTGCTAGGATCTAGAAGTGAGCTTCAGCCACCATGCAAGAAGCCGAGGCTGACCTTGATCTTGTCCAGAGACTCCTTGTGCGCCATAGCATCTCGGCCACCCTTTCCAAGCGCCCTGATGCCATCTACCCATTCCGCGAACTGGTAGACATGGATCGCGTCGAGATCCAGAACACTCAATTCGCCAGATAAGGTTGATAAACTGTATTTCGAAATAAGATTCGGTGAACGGGAGTTGACGGCGCAGGATGTCTCGCCCCGGACCGAAGTGATGATACCAATATCAACTACTGATCAGCTTCTTTCCGGGCTGAAGTAAGGGCCTCACTCTTTTCACGAAGACTCTCGACAGTGGGAACGATATTTGTCCGCGCTGGGAAATCGTCCCAGGCCAGTGTTTTACGATTCGTCGACTGTCGCAATCAGTTGAGCTGAAAACCAGGATGGAGGAGCTTACAAGCCGGACAAAGCGGAATGGTTTCTGCGAAGAAGGCCTGTGAGATGGCGTCAAGCCATTGACGATCAAAGTCGCAGCATTGAACCAAGCTCCTTGTAGCATACAGCCGATACTTTGAATCAGCACCATTCTCGCGCATGTGCTGACGACATACCGTTGTTCCATCATCACGTTCTGAGCCTCGACATTCAGTTTTTCACGCAAAAGCTTGACTGCGGGCCTATTCATAGTCCCATCCTCCTTCTCCAGGGTTTCCATCTGCCTCTCTCTGATGGTGGCGTATGGTGTCTCCAAAAAGTCTCGTTCCAAATGCAACCACGTCCTGGAAGCTTCATCCGCGAGAGATTGGCGGATCTGCGATCGAACAAGAAATGAAACACGACCTAGATCGTCCACTTTCGAGCCCGATTCGTGCCACATCCGCAAAAAGAACCGGAGGACAAGTTGATGTAGGCGAGAGAAGTTGAGAAGGAAGATCTGAAACGTAGTCGGCACGGAATGGCCGTTCTGCGATATCTTGTAATGCTCGCATAAAATTTTGACACACTCCGCGCTGGAGATGTCAGCCAGACACAGGGGGAGGATATGAGTGCTCACCTAGCACGACCAAGGGGGCAGCGTCGGGCTGGTTCACGAGCTTGTTGTTCCATGATGAGCTGGATGTCAGCCGAGTGTTCATGCCTCGATGTCATAGCATACCGCATGGAAGTTGTCTTCGTGCATTGCGAACCAGTGCTACGTAGTCAGCAAGGCTCGGCGTCTGACAAGACATACCAAGCACTCAAGTCCCAACTCGCCAACATCGCGAAACAGATCCACTTCCAAAAGATACGCTGGCTCGTCCAGATCACCGTCGTCGATATCATCGATCAACCCGAGTCTCCTCCATCCAAGCCAGTCCCGCCCAGCAATCGTGTTTGTTGAGAAGTCCACCGCATTGTTGCCATTGACCATCGTCTCCAACCCAGGCTGGCGAGCCTCTTCACCCAAGCGACCGACGTGCCATATTTCATTCAGCATTTTCTCCTGAACTGCATCTAGGGCTGGGCGGACATGCCTTGTCCGGCGCTGATTCAGGATCGAGACGTAACGAGCTTGGAAATTGAGGATTTGGGGTGACACGGTATTGTTCTGACAAGATGGCATGAGCCGCTGACTGTATGAGCTTCGTCGTGATATCGTTCCGTGAGAAACCCACCGAGACATAGCGACGGATATGCAGGTCCTCTAGTATCGTGACTAAGTCCTTGTAAAGGCGACTCTCTTCGCGTTCCCCAAAGCGCAGACAAATATGCACTAACCCGAGGCTGGCCGTGAGCTTGCATCGAGCTACACCCTCTTACCTTTGGGCGACCAGCTCCAGATCACCAGTGCCTTCTAGGCGCTTGATGATGATACGAAAGAACCTTTCCCCACCACTGCCTTCCTCCCCATCCAGCGTATCTCCAACGAGGCACATTCGCACAAAGATCATTTCAAAACCATAGTGGTTCGTTCCCTGCTCCTGACCGATCACAGGACTCATCATTGAAGAATGTGTAGTCGCTGGCGTCCCCTTATCCTGTTCTTTTTCTTTCCCCTTATTCTTGCGCTTCATCTTCGGTCCTGGGCTCTTTGGGTTGTGAATGTTGCCTGAAAAGTGGGGAGAGGAGATGACCAATTTTCTTACAATTGCAGTCGCGGGACGGATGACATTAGGCTGGCCCGCCGAGACGAGCAGATGAAGGACTCGGTCGACGAACGCTTCTGTCAGATCCGCCCAGCTAGATTCGAATTCGAGAACTCCGCGAACGCCTTGAAGTGCGTACTGACATCAGCGCGATCGAGATGGGCAACTCACAGCTAGACTGTTCCCCGTGAGACCTCCTGACGACCTCTCCAGAAGAGCCATCAATAACTTCAATCCTCCTTTGAGCATAAATTCCACCACGAATTCCCCTTCTTTGATGTACTTTTGCAAGTTAAACAACGCCATCTTGAGTGGTAAGGCCTTTCTATCCGTGTTCGAGGTTAATGTCGTGTTCAGAGTGAGGGATGATTCATTCGTGAGAGTGGGGAGTTGACATGCTGCCCGAAGCGAGTCGACTACCGCCAGGGCTTCGGTCATCGGTGATGCGCACAGCCTGCCAAAGTCAGCCTATGCTCAGTATCATAGGAGAGGCCAGCCTACTTGAGATCGATCTTGCCAGTGACTCGATTCTTCAGGTTGTTGGTGGTCACCAGACGGTCGTTCTCGTCACGAAGGCATAGTGTGATGTGGTGTTCCTTCGTTTCAAACGCAGTTGCCATCATTTCCACTACCACCGAGATCCGCTGTTCATCAGCTAGGGCGTTTTCTGGAGAAGATCTGGGCTTACAGCCTCGGGATCAATCCTGGCCTCTCTTGAGCGCCCTACCGATATCAGCAATAAATCATCCTCGTGTTCACTTTCCCTACTCACCATTATACCAAATCTTATTTGTGGGTATCGCCGTTTTGCTGGTGACAGGCAAGTTCCTAGGCGTTCCAGGCGACATTGTGGATTGATCTGCGGCTTCCATTCAGTATACCTGCCTCATGTATGATAGCAATAGATGTTTCAACCTATCCTTTACTTGTCCGAGCTTAATCTCAGGCACAGCGGATCTAAGTATTGCCGTTGATAGCCATCTTTCACTGTCTGTTCCATTCATCGTCCACTATTTCATTGTGTAGCAAGAGCAGGATCAGAGCAGGTCAAATAGTGCGAGAAATCACTCGAGCCCTTTGCCTTATTGAATGGACTCGGTACCCCTCCGACCGCTCAAGAAATCGATGAGCAGGGACTCAGACGAATCCAGAAGACTGGTCGGGGATGACCGTCGACCGAATGGACGAGTATCAGGTAGCATAGATGACGCCGAGGGCTTCGAAGAGGAGATAGACGACTTCGTAAAAGGTAGGCAGTCGTCAAATAGGACGTCTAGCTAATGTCAGCGCACGAGCCTGATCAGAAGACAGCCCAAAACGCAAGATACCGGCTCTTCATTGCATTTGCCATTTTTGGTCTGCTGAACAATGGTACGCCTGCATAAGTCTCGAGTTCCAACTCAGCTGATGGGCAGTTCTGTACGTAATTATTCTATCCGCAGCGATGGACCTTGTTCCCGCAACCACCCCCAAGGGCTTGGTCGCCTTCTTCAACATCTTTCCCGCTCTTATCGTAGGTTTGGATCAAGATGGACAAGCAGAGCTGATGACTAAAGACGAAAGTCGCATGGCCTCTGATCTCAAGAGGAAAAATCCAATATGCTCGCCGAGTCGGATTCTGCACATTCGTCAGCTGGCTAGGGATTGTCGTACGTGTCTAGCTTTTGCTCAATATTGTCTTCAGCTGATCTCGTAGACTATCGCTTTCTCATCCTCGTTGTACCCTCGATTGTTTGGAATTGCGCTAGCATCCCTCTCATCAGGCCTGGGAGAACTGACGTTCCTCCAAAAGACGACTACGCTTCCTACCTTAGCGTCGTCACGTACTGCTTTAGGCGCCTGGTCATCCGGAACTGGATTTGCCGGGATCGCTGGAGCGGGTCTTTGGTGGCTACTCCGAGGACTTGGTGTGAAAGGAGGCCTCGGAATATCGAGCGTGAGCTGTCCAGAGAGCTGTCCAGACGGGACGACTATGGGAAGAATGCTGATAGTTCAGGTACTTCCCCTGTTTTTCCCGGTCACCTATCGGTTCATCCTTCCTCGATTCTCATCACTCGGTGCTACACCGACATACCAGGCTCTGGCTAGTGACCCTGACAGCCAAGTACTGCAAGGCGCTGCTCTCACCCCATCTGTCCCAGCGGGAAGAGCTACATATCTGACGACCGGGGAAAAGCTAGCACTTATCCGCCCTTTAGTCTTGCGGTATATGCTACCACTGTGTGCTGTATATATCGAGGAATACATCATCAACTCTGTGAGTGATTCCTCTTTGTGACATCATCTATACTGACTCTTGAGGGTGTTGCTCCGACTCTGGTATTCCCGATACCGACCCATGGTCTATGGTCTGTCCTGTTCAAATCGCCGAGGGATTACTACCCATTCTGGTCTTTGACCTGTAAGTGCACCCACCCAAACCAAAGATCCTGCTCAAAGTAGACCAATCATTCGTGTTCCTGTCCAGATCGGCATTATCATTGGGCATACCACCCATACCAAAGCGGCTACTGCCCTTACCAACTATCATTCAGTTCTTCGTCTTACTACTTCTCTCACTTCAAGCTTCCCGGTTCATATTCGCGTCAGCGGTCTTTACACCACCCAATGAACCGCCACCACAGGGGGTGGATCGCAGTATCACCATTGTGTTTCTCCTCATGTGCCTCGAAGGCATGTGCGGAGGCAGTGCGTATGTCAATACCTTCTACTGGGTAGGCAGGGAGGGTGAAGATGGGGAAGAGGACGGTGAAGAGGGAGCCAAGCGGAAGATGGAGAAGGAGTTCAGGATAGGTGCCACTGGTGCTTCTGATTCACTCGGTGAGCTTCCTGATTTCGTGGATGGACCTAAATGCTGAGCATACAGGAATTCTATTTGCATCTCTCATCTCGATGCCGTTCGAGATAGCGCTTTGCAACGCGCAAGTGGCAAAAGGACGAACCACTTGCCGAGATCTCTAACGGCAGGCTAGACGCTCTTGTAGAAGTATGCATTCATTATAGATTCACTTCAACAAGATTTTACTCGTAGATGGGCTTTGATTCAAACATGTCGACATTAGTGGGGGTCGGTACAGCCTCTTCACCGCTATATTGTCAGCCAAGGTCACGGGTCTGGAGGAGGTGACTGACTAAATCTTTGCAGACTCAAACATGTTGGTCTTGATTGGAATCTCGAAGCCTGAAGTGCTATCAGACAAGTAAGTCTTGACACCGTCTGCCGAAGCTTCCTGAGCCTTGGGCTTCGGGGCAGCCTTGCCCCAGCTTCCCTTGGTTGCCCCCGGGGTCTTGGTCTGTACAGCAGCGGGCTGAGCCTTGAGCTCGACAGTAGCGAGCCGTCCACTGGCATATCAGTATACAATTGGGAAGTAGGCGGCGGATCTTACTCGGGGATGAAACCAAACTCCATACGACCCTCTGCGTCCTCGGTGCCCTGGCAGATATAGAATCCTTTCCTCTCGAATTGAATGATGTCCCATTTCTTGAGGTTCTCGACTTCTTTGCTGGCAAGTGCTTTGGTTCGGTACTCTGTCTTGGTGTTTGTAACTTGATCAAAGTCATCATCCTCCTCGAGCTTCTTCTTGGTGATAAGATAGTCGTAATCGATGAGGGTGACTGGGACCAATGGGTTCTCGGTAGTGGGCTTCGATAGCCATGTAACCTTTTTGGAGGTTTTCTTGAAATCACCAGCGAGGTGGAGCTCGAGAACAAGGTCGGAAATCTTCCCGGAAGAGTCGGCATTCTTGGACTTTACGAAAGCATTTCCCCAGTCCATAGCAGTGATCTATAGTCAGTCACGTCTCCGCCTGTACCTGGAAATAACCCACCTCCTCGTTGTCACCGAAAGAAGCTGCGTCTTCCTGCTCCATGATGAGAGTTGACGAGTATACAAGTTGCTTGCTGCCAATAGCAGCATCCTTTTTGTGTAAAGGCTTGGTCTGGACGTCGACACCCTCGGTCTCTCGGCCCTTGACTTTGACAGTGACCCTGATCATCAGCACAAGTGTACGGCAGCGTGATAAGGCTTACATGTCATCCTCGGCGATAGCCCAGTATCGAGGGGCAACTGGATCAATGACCTTCTTGTTGGTAGCCCAAATACTGTCCCACTCGAGTGCCAGTTGCATCTGCGAAGCACCTTGACCGATAATGTAGTCCTTCAATCCCTTGACTGTCATCCCCCTTGCCCTGATGCCTCGAACAGTCGGGAATCGAGGATCATCCCAGCCGTTGACAACACCCTTTTCGACGAGGTACTTGAGCTTTCGCTTCGATAAGACAGTGTAGACGAAATCGATTCGACTGAAATCAAAGATCTCAATCTTTGGGAATCCGAATCGTTCGATGAACCACTGGTATTGCTCGTGACGAGCCCAGTACTCGTTGGCTCGCAGAGCATGAGTCACGCCATCGATGTGATCGATAAGGGGACAAGCTAGATCGTACATGGGGTAAGCCTTGTACTTGTCACTGTCATCAGTTTCCGCCGTCATCTGTGGATACATTCACGCACCCAGTGATGTGATGGGTAGCATCAACTGATCGATAAATAACAGGGTCCCGCATAGTACCGTTCTTGTGTGCGTAGTCAATCTTGGCTCGTAGTGACCATTTTCTTCCTTCGGTGGAGCCGGAGCACATCTCCTTGAACCTGGCCATGTTGTCATCGATGGAAGCATCTCGCCTCTCAGAGGCAGTAAGTGCTCGTCGCTGCAAGCTGATCTGTAATATCAGCATTGCTACACACAGATGAGGAAAGGCTGACGGTCTCTCCGTCGGTATCGTCCATGTAAGCATCACCTTGTTTGATGAGCTGCTCGGTGAACTGCAGGATCTTGTCGAAATGATCCGAACTGTGCACGACCTTGTCGTAGGTAATTTCGATCATGCTCAAATCCTCCTTGATACTCTGCTCGAACAACTCCTGTCTCGTCAGCTGTATATACCAGGCCAAGCCCAGATGTTACGTACATCCTCCTTCAATGGGTTGGTGTCGTCAAATCGCAAGATGAATTGACCCTGGTACTGGTCGGCCAAAAATCGATTAAGGATAGCTGCTTTCAAGTGACCAATGTGGAGATATCCAGATGGCTCAGGAGCTAATCATCAGGCTCGCTCGAATGTCGTGCACAAAGGACTGACCAAACCTGACGACAACCTTTCCTGGAACAGCATTAGGTAGGACGACATCGACACTTTCAGTCCTCTTTGCCTTTTTGCCCCTTTCCATATCACTCTTGGCCTTTGTGAACGATTCAAGGGCAGCTCGAGGGATAGGAAGAGTCTCGACATGGCTGTACCATCGAGCGAGGTGTGGTCGTCCGGGCTTCTTCATCGATCCAACAGCGGCAACATTGCCTCGGATAGTACCCCAGATGAGAGCATCTCCGAAACCGAACTGCGCTCCGGCGAAATATGTTCTATACTTCGTCAGCCACATCACGATGTGTAAGAAGTGGTGCTTACCGGTAGGCAAGGTAATCGTCAAAGGCATCAAGGCATTTCTGGACCTCAGGGAAAGGCGTGTTGGATTCGAACATGGTGGGCATTGGAGGGAGAGGAATCTACAGATCAATACTGACTTTCATCTGATGGCAGGCCGCAATACGTACCTCCTTTCCAGGAAGACCCTTCTCGAGCTCAGCTCGAACGGCTTCGACACCTTTAACATCCCCATAGGTGGGCTCAGCGAGCTCGTTAGCTTCTTGCCATTGTACTGGCGAGTTCTTGAAGAGCGCCAGCGAAAGCAAGGCGTAAGGGGGAGTGTGAGAAAGAGGTAATTGTAAAGTAGTCATTTCGGCAAGTGTACAGTAGTATTAGCAGACAGATGCTCCAAGGTGAGTAGCGACTCCGAAATTCTGGTTCCGCCTCCGCCTCCGCTTGGCCTGATAACATGTATGCACGTGACATTTCTACAAGACTATGGGCTTATATACACATTGAAGACCCGAGCAAGGTAGACTAGACTGGACCGAGAATGAGAAAGCTGGTGATAGGACATCATAATCTACAAACGAGGCCTTTTTGTTTGGGTTCAGTGTCCTTGAGAATGATCATGATTTCTTCTGAGTAACGGATTTGATCATATTCGTCATCGAGTTCAGGGGTGATGTATGCTTAAAGAACTCGCACTGAACGTTAGACCAGCTCGGACGGCCAGATACTTATGAACATACTGTGAGAAGTTGAGCAGCGGTCGGCCGAGCCTCGGGATCCACAGTTAAGCATCTGGCGAGATACTCCTTGATAACAGGTGACAATCGATCCATGTCCTTGATCTTGGGTGTTCCATTGGTTGCGATAAGATACAACGCTCGCAGAGGGTTTTCCGTGAGATATGGTGGTTCGCCCTCGAGCATTTCTGATTGTTAGTGTCCGCAAAGTATCACTCGGGCAGACTTACCAATGGCCATGATACCTAGGGACCATATGTCAACCTTGGGGCCATACTCCTTTCTGGAGACGACTTCGGGAGCCATCCAGTATGGAGTACCAACCATTGTTGTCCTCTTTGCCATGTTTGGGTCCGCTATACGCGCACAGAAACCGAAATCGGCTGTACGGATCAGCCTACACGTGTCTCAAATGGGGGAACGACTTACTCAATTTGACTTCACCGCTCATTGACAGAAGTATATTGTCGCTCTTGATATCTCGATGAATGACTCCATGCGAGTGGAGATGGCGTAAACCCTCACAGACCTCTCGACTGACTGCAGCAATTTGGCCTTCACTCATGAAATGGCCAGTGCAGACATCTGTCAGACTACCTCCCTCCATGTACTCCATGACAACCCATAGGTCTCCTTTCCATAGATAAGAGTCCTTGTAATTAACGATATTGGGATGCGAGGATTCTCGCATGACTAAAATCTCGTTGATGATGAGATCCTGTTTTGGCTGCTTTTCGAGGTTCATTTGTTTGATGGCGACTGGACTGCCCATCTTGTCTCGTGCGGAATAGACACCGCCCGAGGCACTACAGATCAGCTCTGGTCGTCATAATCAGTGGTGTCACATACCCTTGACCAATCTTGGTGAGACTTCGGTAGATCTGATTTGGATCGCCGGCGGAGCAGATGGCCCGTAATTGGCGAATGACCTCTTCATTCTCCTTGCCCTTGTCGCGTCTGCGTGGAATAGCGTCGTTTTGAGGTTTACCGTTCGTGGGCTGTCGACCCAGCGATGGCGAAGGACCATTGGGAGCTCTGCCTTGACCAGATTGTGATTTGCCCATTGGTACAGCTTGAGGTGGTGATGGCTTCGCAGGCGCTCGGGTTGTGTTCGCTCGGTCAAGGAGTTTCGACTTCGATTGACCTGATGGGACTCGGTGCGATGCGGATCGATCCAGACCTTGGGGCATGTTTGGTCCACCAGGTCCTAGCCTTGGTGGCACAGTAGGCTCAACTTGCCTCGATGGAGGGAGTGGTGCAGAGCGTTCAGACTAGAAGTCAGTCGAAAGTCGCAAGCTTCTGGAGCATACGTACCTGGAACCTTTGTGGTGCGTTCGTCTTACTTGGAGGTATAGGGGCAGCACGCTAGATCGTCAGCGCGATCCTGATGCCAAATGTGGATACTTACAGGGTTCGCAAAGTGATCGACTCGGCCTGTGGCATCGTGACTTGGTTCCCTAGACATTTCGCCAGAACCAATGGGCGGTGACGTGGCGCCCAGGTGTATAGATGGACCCGCACCAGCCATCTTTTGCCAGATCTCCTCTTCTTGGTTGTCGGGTGCATCCCGATTCTGGAAGTATTGCACGACTGCTAGAACCTGAAAATCAGTACTGGAGGGTGAACAAGCAATGTATCAGGCTTACCTGGTCTGGGTTTTGTTCTTGCTCGGCTCTAGTGATGCCGTTGTCATCCAAAAGCTTCTGCCACTCCTGTGGCATTCCGGTGTCTACTGATCAGCTACTTCGGGTCTCGCTTCGAAGAGTCTTACATTGACCGGTGTTGTAGTCGAAGCCAACGTGTGTCAGGTGGATAGGATCGTACGGTGTCGATATGACTGGGGTCTTCTCCTTCCCAAGTAGGTCTGCGAATGAGCTCCGACTCAATCATGAAACGAAAGACATACCACTGAAGGACAAGCCAAATATACTCTTTCCCTTTTGACTCTTGCCTGTTCCACTTCGACTCCTACTGGTCGCGGTGTTCGGTGCATTAGGCAGCTCCTTCTCCTTGGTCGGCTCGACGACATTCATTGGCATGCCGACTCCCTGACCTAATTTGGTATCTTCGATCCCCTTTTCAATGCCCTGAGTCGAGTACGGGTTGCTGGGCGATGAATACGGTTGATGATGAAGAGGGGGCAAAGGAGCAGGCGGAGGCTGGGTGAGGAAGTTTGACCCTCCCGCGGGGGACAATGTGGACGGCTGACCTCGAGCTAGAGCCTGAGTTGCAGACATGGGCTGTAAGCCATTCTGCCCAGACTCGGCATATGGCATAGTGCCAGCTCGAGTTGGTCGCGGGGGTGGAATACCGTTTGGCCCACCGGACATGGGAGTAAGAGGGGTAGATGAAGCGCCAGCCGAATATCTGTTTGGATTAGGGGAATTCGAACTTGATTTGGGATATGGCCTAGAAGGTCCAGCGCCCAGCGTTTGTTGCGGAGTGGGAGTGATGGGTTGACTCGAGTCATGTCTGAGCAAGCCTGGAGGGACTGGCGCAGCGCGTGATGGTAGCATATGCGCACCGGTGTCGAAAGTGTTTGGAGTCGCGATTGGCGGTGATCTAAAGGATGTGGCTGCACCGCCGCCCCCCTGGTGTAGACGTGGGGATGAAGTTGCAGAGACCATTCCTAACGACATATCTGTACCAGGCGTATAATGTGCGGAATCGCGTGTAGGACGATGGTATTCGACTGTGCGCGATACGGGTGGTGGATGAGCGTCGCCGTTCGAAGTTGTGGGGATAGCGCCGGTGTCTGTAGGGGTGCAAGCATTATATACGTTGTATGAAAAGGGGAGAAAGTGGTCAGCTTGAAGGTCTGATCTAAGTTGTAAAGTTTCGACTCACAAGCATGGGGATGCCTGATTTGCCTCTTGGGGCTGGTATTGACTCCACCCGACATGATGATGGTCTCAGTCGTGTGAATTTAGATAAAGTATCGCCTCGGCTGAGCCTCCTTTCTTCTACTAATCGCTTTCAGGTAAGTCGACAGTCGATAGCAGCACCGTGTGAGATGACCGTGATATGACGCTCGTGTGGTAGAGTTGCGAATCGAAGACTGTTTGGTCCAAGCGGAGTATGCGGAAAGAAGGGCAAAAGTCGGAATATGAAACGCTTGGTGTAGCACGCTATGACGCCTGTCCTAGACCTATTTTCCTTCTTTGGGGTCCGATTCCAGCACGTCTGCCAGTTCTACTGGATTGTACCCGGATATTCCAGTCTCGTGTGGCTTCTTTACGACCTTGTCGAAGAGCGGCGAATCGATGGTAGAATATACGATTCGAGGACAATAGCTTGACAACGTCTTGACGTGACGCGCCGAAATGCGAATGAGGCGTTGTTGTTCTTGCGGTGGCTGCGGGTAGCTGTGCGGTCGAACTGTTTCGCTAGTCTCTCGAGTGCCTCAGCGACTGGATGGGATGCCTGATGCTTGGTGTGGTTGACGTATGAAACAGAGGGAGTGATACTAGTGGATGCATAAGACAGCGAGTCTCCAAAGAGTGACTTTGATGTCATTTATCTGCTCCTACTCTTTTGTTGTGCAGTTTTTCAGGGTCCTTGAGCGGAATCAATTACGGCATTTAGGCCGACCCGCCGAGAAGATCACAATGGCAGGAACTATCAGATTGCTGCAATATATATGATCATCTAACTTATGCATGTGCGGCATACAAGACGTAGCCTGTGCTTACGCCTGGGGGACTTTGGAGCTAGGATACATCATTTATCAGACGTCTGATCAAGATGTTCTCGGCTACAAGCTTGCTGGCCGGCTGCCGGACGCCGGGTCTCGAAGACATGGAGAGTGATCGAGGACGCGAACCGAGTCCTGCGCTGCGAGCCCGTCTATCAGCTTCTTTCGAACGTGGTGGCTCAGTGCGAGGGATGGGAGCAAGTCTATAATTAGGTATCGGAGGTGGCAGCATGAGACCGCGGCTAGAAGAAGGCGGCACCGAGCGGGATGTGGTGGGTGCTATAGAAAGCGGACTGCGCTGTCCAGTGTACGATCGCGCAGCCAGTGGTGGAGTATGGAAAGAAAGCGCATGGCCAAGATGACTCAAGGGCGAGCGTTCGAGTGGTCGGGCATATGCTGCTAGAGTCGATGAGGAGAGTCGGCCGACCTGAGGTGATCCCACAAACCGTGGCTCGGAAGCAAAAGGGCTGGAAGTCCCGTGACGTTGTGTAGAGGCTGGAGCACTAGGTCGGGAAGACGAAGAGGGGTCGACCAGGAGGAGCACATCATCTGACGAGTCGCTGTCGTAGTCATTCTCTTGTGACCCGTTTGCCGGTGAGGGTGATCGGACCAACGAGAAGGAGACTCGACTTCGCTTTCGAGGAGCGTCGCTTGCCTCCGACGATTGACGAAGGATACCCCTGATGGGCGTGAAGCCGGTCCTGCTCATAGGTGACGATCGATCCTGCTGATGGACTGAGGCTAGAGGAGAAGACCGATGCCCCGATGGCATAAACCGGATAGGCTCAGGGCTGGCCGAAGGCGAAAGTGATGCTGGAGGGGACGATGGAGGTAAGGATTCGAGCTCCCTGATCCCGGCTTCCAAGTCAAGCCGATGGGGAGGACCATGACCAGATATGTGGGTACTGCGCATATCACTGACGGGCGCGACAACATGGTCGAGGTAAAGATCTCCATCCAATCCGGCCTCAGGCGTCGGCGATGAAACAGCAGGGCTGGACCGAGAGGCGGGAACCACGATATCGAAGGTACGTGAGCGTTTCCGCCTGGCAACGGATCGAGGCGGGCTCCCTGAATCACGAACTTGCCGTCCCGGCCGTGATTTGGATGTGCTTTCAGAAATCTCGCTCGTAGGTCGTGAGTTGCCAAGGCTAATCATGTCTCGTGCCCGTGGCTTCGAAACGGTGGACGGCGTTATCGGTCTCTTGGGCAGCGGATACGAGGTCGCATCCTGAATCGGATCGACCCCGGGTGCCGACTTCCTGGGACGCCCTCTTTTGCGCTGGACTGGCTCTGTATACGGTCGTTTCTCGGTGCCGGTAACGGCAGATATCGGTGCGTGCGTCGGCGTGATCTGAGCGATGATCGGGGGTACCTCTGGATTAGAGGACTTCGGAACGACATCCGATTTTCTCGGCCGGCCCCGTTTGCGCGAGGGTATAGCGTTATTTGACTCGCTGATGACCTGGTCCTTCGCATCATGAGTCGAGATGACCTTGAGAGGTCCTTCCGGGGTGTCTATCTGGGGCGGCTGCGCGGCTTCGGCTTTCGAGGCGCTCTTGCTACCCGTAACGGATCGTTGACGGCCCTTTCTGTGTGACGACTCATCACCGTCCCAGTACCCACAAGCTTTGTACGAGATTCTACCTCGACACCAGAAACACAATCGTCGTCTGTCTTGATCGTCAGATCGAGCACAATCGGAACAGTATCGATACCCGCTTTGCAATTGATCGCGAATGAGCGAGGCGTAGTAGAGCTTGAGGTCGAGTGTGGTCTCGTCAATTGTCAGATCGGGGTCTCCGATAGGATGTAGTGGCGTCTTCGGTGTAGCGATCTCTACCGGCGACCGAGCCTGAGGTAAAGGGGATTTTGCCTTCACACGTCTCGATTTCGTAGACACCCGCAAACTCCCCTTGTGTCCTTCAAATGTGCAGTCCCTGGATTCGATCCTTCCTCGACAGTAGACAGCGTTCTCGAGTCGAGCGGGATCATCCGACACACGGCAATATGGGCAACTTCGGTTCGTCTCCTTATCTGGCTTCTTGATGAGCGTTCCGAAATATCGCCATTTCTCCAGGCCATTCGAGGTATGTCCTGATAATCTTGTTGTCGATGGAGTACCGCTCTCAGCAGTAGGTCTCGTAGGTACAACTGCGCTTCGTGGGGTCTTCCAATACTTGTTGCTAGTCGGCGGCGGGACCGGCGCAGCGCGGGACTCCACATCTTTACTGAGAGTGACGTCTTCGGAGGGGTATTCGAACGTGCAGAGTTTGGAGTGATTGGCGCCTCGGCAGTATTCCGCGAACTTGGCTCGAGCCGGATCCGCATTGCGGCAGTGACGACAGGTCTTGTACTTTTCGCTTGTTTTTTGGCGATATCGGCTGCGACGATACCTTCTACGATCGAGACCGAGAGATTTGATTGTTTCTGCGGAACCGAACACGTCGTCTACTGCTACAAGTTCCGTGGGACGTTCGCCTCTCATTCGACTCTTGCCTTTGTCGGCCCTGCCCTTCATCGTCTTCGGTATAGTTCCGTTTTGAATTTCTCGAGCTGTCGTCGTCGTCGGTATCTGGTCTGCTGATGGCGGGTTGCGGGTGAGATCCGGCTGAGGTCTCGGAATTTTCGGCTGAGGTGGCTTCAAGTGACGCCGGACAAATGATGTCGATGCAGTCGGCACTGTGTTTTGGGCAAAGAAGTCTGATTCCGGCGACGAGTCGGGGGACAGGTCTATCGTCAAACGTCGACGCGATGGCTCCGCTACCGGCCAATCGGATCTGACCTCTCGAGCTCGTGCGAGTATCATCTCCGAGTTCTGTTGAAGCGTTTTCTGGATATCAGGTGGATCCTGCCCTGGATCGAAGACACTCACTTCTGGTATTGACTCTTCGGAATTTTGACGATCATCGCCGACTTCCACGTCAGATGACGGTAGAGCGAGCTCGTCTTCTCCGCTCTCATCATCCGAAAACAACTCCTCCACTGTGTCCGTGATGATTGTCGAGAACCTCGATGGAGAACGATATTCCTCTTCCGAAGTCTCACTATCCGACTTGACCGATTCTGAGAGTGCATCGGTATGGCATCTCGAATCCCTACCCTCTGCCCTAGCAGACATTCGTCTAGCCCTTGCGGTCTCCTCATCACGAAGGAATTCGGCCATCTCTTCGTCGGAAGTCTGCTCCGGTCGATTCTTGAGTGATGCCAGGAGAAGCGCGGCTTTCCGATGTGCAAGCTGCACTTTTAGTTCATCCTCTTGGTCCTGCCACGACCCCAACTCATCATCGTCTCCCTCGCTTCCGCCCGCGTCCATATCTTGGACATCATCGTGACTATCCTCATTTGAATCCGTGTCGTCATCTGCGTCCTCTGGTCGTCGGCTAGTTGTGCGGCGTCGGCTTGGTCCCGCTTGTATCGAATCGTCTTCATCCATAGCCCAATCCGGTATACTCTGTCCTCTATCCGGTTGCCATGGTGCGGTCGACCCATCAGATTTATGAACCGTCTCTGTCGCGAGATCGATTTCGTCGTCGTCCTCTAGCCATGCATCCTTGTATTTCCTCTCGACCTCACTCCAGCTCTCCAATACCTTTCCCGCCGAAGCGACCCTCTGCATATGACTTGCAAGGGAAGCCGGATCATCCCTGACGACGGATTGGGATCGGCTGGAAGAGGGGTTGACGGATCGATTGAAGAAACTTTTGGATCCTCTGCTTGATCCAGGTGTTCCCCCCCGATTGATGTCTCCAGGTTGTACCGGCACGGAATAGCTTGATCGATGTCGAGGCAGCTCCGGTGTAGCTCTGTATAACGGCGAGCTCGCCATTGCGTTCGATTGGATGATCTACTGATCACCCCTTTACCTCGTCGAGGCTGTTCAAGAAAGAAGAGTGAGAGGAGGAAGCGAATCGCGTCTGATTCAATTGATGTGTGACCCGCAAGTTGTCATTTGTCTAAGTTCATCTTGGCAATTTGCTTCCGTTGACAAGCTCTCTCTCGCGCCCTGGAGTAATGAGATGACAGCCTTTACAACTCCCATGTAATGGTGTATGCCCCTCAACGCCGTCATGCGGTCTCATCGGTATGTGATACGACATCGCACGGCTTCGTATGCTAAGCCAGCCAGATCACGCTCGTCAATAGTACTCTCGTCTTTATCCAATACCTATACTCGCCAAACTTCTTGATCCTAGTCGCACGAATTCTTATCCAAAGCCAGATCGTCAACTCGCATGTTACTCATCCGGGACGATCGCTCTTTGGCTTGGGCACGATGCTAACGTTCATGAATGTCATGGCAGCTGGACTACATAGTATAGACTTCATGACGGGTATGAATGGAGGCAGGGGGATCATACTGGATTTTGTCGGTCAATGCAAGTCACACTCCTGACGACAGTAAGGTGCACATAGCTGATCATATAGCGACGCCGACTTCACTGACTCGAGTCGTTACTCTCGATCTGCTGATATGGATATGTCAGCTGGTCTCGCTGGAAGTCACATACATCACCGCACACGCCAATAACATTCCACATTCCCCTTCATTCCCCTATCCCGACTACCTCCTTCCACCGACCTATTCCTCAGATACAAAGGCCGAGTCTGGCATTGACGATAATGAAACTACCGCTGAGGATGATGTTGAGAGCGGACTGAAGAGGCGGAGACGGAAAGGATTTGAGAGTGCATTCGAGGAACTGGATGGAGAGATGGACGCTTTGTGGTTGAACGAAGATGACGGGCCAGGCGGTAGACCGAGAGGTAAGTTCTTCATCATCATCGAACATGAATATGCTGATTGCTAGCATCATCTTTGAGTCGTCTATCACCCAATGGCCCGGACAAACGTATACGTGAACCGCCCCTC
>Ga0265798_10003400_pt1 | contig 22629 bp, 16 predicted proteins | sample P3T30metagenome_FD_192430 | JGI IMG/M metagenome (GOLD analysis project Ga0265798, IMG submission 192430) | Plant litter microbial communities from East Loma Ridge, Irvine, California - P3 T30 | ecosystem: Environmental > Terrestrial > Plant litter > Unclassified | place: USA: California... | reverse complement strand
ACCATCGGCAGCCAGACGAATGGCGCAGGCTGCACCTATACCCTGGCTGCTTCCGGTTACCAGGGCTACTTTATTTTCAAATCGGTTCATTGGGTCGTGTTTAGTAGTTTTTCTTTATAAAAGCTTAAAGCTTAAAAGAGGTTTGCAATTATTGAAGTTTTTTGTGGTTGAAGGCCAATGGCTTAAATTTATATGAGCAAAGCCACTAATCCTGTCCACCCGGTTTGATGGCTGGCTCCTAAACCCTTACCGTTGTCGCCATGAAAGTATTCGTGAAACAGGATATAGTCTTTAAAATGCGGGTCGGTGTTTAATTTAGGGTGCCCGCCAAATACCGGCCGGTTACCTTGTTCATCTTTTAAAAAGATATTCTTCAAACGCCCCCGCAAAGCCTGTGCAATTTCGGCGAGCGAAAAGTACTGACCTGCGCCGGTAGGATACTCCACCCTGAAATCATCGGTGTAGTATTCCTGAAAACGGTCTAACGAGCGAATGAGTAGGTAATTAATAGGCATCCAGATGGGGCCGCGCCAGTTGCTGTTGCCGCCAAACATATTGCTATCGCTTTCGGCGGGGGTATATTTTACCGAGTAATCGGCCCCGTTAAGAAAGTACTGGTAAGGCTGCTGCTCGTAAACTTTGGATATGGAGCGAATCCCATAGTCGGACAAAAACTCATTGGTATCCAGCATTCGTTTCAACAGCAGCTTCATGCGGTGGCCGCGCAACAGGGAAAATAAGTGCTTTTGGTTGCCCTTCGTATCCTTCCAACGGCTAACGAGGTCAACCAAATCGGGACGCTGTTGCATAAACCAGTCGAGGCGTTCGCTAAACAGGGGCAGATTTTTCCACTTAGCCTCATCAAATACAATGACGGCAAACATGGGGATAAGCCCCACCAGCGTGCGCAGTCGCAGTCGGTCCCAACTGCAATCGGGTCGGCGCAGTACGTCGTAATAAAAACCGTCCTGATCGTCCCAAAGACCTAAAGAGTCTTCGCCCATGTTAGCCAGGGAACCTGCTATGTATAAAAAGTGTTCGGCAAACTTAACGGCCATACTTTCATAGGCCTTGTTATGCAGGGCCAGTTCCAGGGCAATGCGCATCATGTTGAGCGAGTACATGGCCATCCAGCTGGTACCATCGGCCTGTTCCAGGTTGCCGCCACCGGGCACAGGTGCACTGCGGTTAAATACGCCTATGTTGTCCAGCCCTAAAAATCCGCCTTCGAAAATGTTATTGCCTTCGCTATCCTTACGGTTTACCCACCAGGTAAAGTTCATGAGTAGCTTTTGAAAGATCTCTTCCAAAAACATCAAATCTCGTTGGCCGGTTATACGGCGGTCGGCGGTGTAAACTTCCCAGGTGGCCATGGCATGTACGGGCGGATTTACATCGCCAAAATCCCATTCATAGGCAGGCAACTGTCCGTTAGGGTGAACGTAATTGGCGCTTACCAGCATCCGCAGCTGCTTTTTAGCAAAGCCGGCATCAAGGGGTGCCAGGGTAATGCAGTGAAAAGCCAGGTCCCAGGCGGCAAACCAGGGGTACTCCCATTTATCGGGCATGGAAATTATATCTTCGGCTACAAAGTGTTTCCAGCGGTTGTTGCGGCCATCCTTGCGTTTACCGGGTGGTGTAGGTTCGTGTGGGTCGCCGTCCAACCAACGTTTCACGTTGTAATTATAATACTGCTTGCTCCACAGCATACCGGCCCAAGCCTGGCGTTGTACCAGCCTTTCATCATCTGTCGATTTGGAGGAATGCAGGCTGTCGTAAAAGGTATTAGCTTCGGTTTGGCGTAGCTTTAGGGTCGAATCAAAAGCTTCGAATGGTTTAACCCGCTTGCCTTTGCTTAAGCGCAGGCGCATCACCACACTGCCTTTGGCCGGCACAGTTACCTTGTGCCAGAAAGCCGCTTTAGTACCTTCATGGTTAGGATTTACTGCTGCGGCATCATTATTTACAACTAAGTTGTTAAACCCATCTTTTACATAAGGCGTGTCATTACCCGAATTATATAGCCGCTGTTCATTGGTTTCGTTATTGGTAAATATGGTTTGTGCGGTGCCATCGGCGTAGCAATAATACTCGCCAAGCTTTTCGTGATGCAACAAGAGGGTATTGTTGCCCTCGTAAAGAATGTAGGGCTTAATGCTGCCATCCAACCAAGTGTTTCTGAACCATAGCTGCGGCAGTACATGCAAATTAGCTTCGGCCCCTGCACGGTTATGAATGGTATATTGAACCAGGATATCCTCTTCTGCATTTTTAGCGTATTCTATAAATACATCAAAGTATTCGTCCCGGTCAAAAATACCAGTGTCGAGCAATTCAAACTCTGGTTCGTGTTTGCTGCGGCGTTGATTTTCCTGCACCAGCTGATCGTATGGGTAAGCCTGCTGCGGATACTTGTACAGCATTTTGAAGTAGCTGTGTGTGGGCGTACTATCCAGGTAATAATACAGTTCTTTCACATCCTCGCCGTGGTTGCCTTCGCTGTTGGTCAAACCAAAAAGGCGCTCTTTCAATATCGGGTCTTTGCCGTTCCATAGGGCCAGGCTCAGGCATAGTTGCTGCTTGTCGTCGCTTATGCCGGCTATTCCTTCTTCGCCCCAGCGGTAGGCCTTGCTGCGGGCCATATCATGAGTTACAAAGTTCCAGGCATTTCCATCGGCACTGTAATCTTCGCGTACGGTGCCCCATTGCCGTTCGGAGAGGTAAGGTCCCCATTTAAGCCAGTTGGTCGTGTCGGTATAATGCTCCTGTAATCGTAATTTTTCAGCATCCATAAGTAAAGGTTGAACAAGGGTGGTAAGATAATAGTTTACCATCATAAACTTCGCCGTGTAGGTAACGCAGGCAATGTTTTACTTTGAACAGATATTCTATCAAAATTTTGGTGATATATTTAAAGTATTACACACGTTAATATAAAGCATCTGTTATACTAAATTTTTGACGATGACAACCATAGAACAACAACGGCACAACTGGCTGCTCAAACTATACACCACTGCTTTCCCGGCGGTGGCGCAATACGTAAGCAAGCATGGCGGAAACCTCTACGAGGCCAAAGATATTTTTCAGGATGCCCTGGTGGTGTATTATGAGAAAACCGTAGCCGGTAACTTACAATTGACGCATAGCGAAAAGGCTTATCTTTTAGGTATAGCTAAGCACCTATGGTATCATCAGCAGCAAAAACAAAGCAAACATGTAACCGATGATGTGCTGAATTATACCGAACTACCTCAAGACGATACCTCCATACCATCAACCAGCCGGTTACTCCGTTACCTGGAAGCGGCTGGCAAAAAATGTATGGATATGCTGCAAGCGTTTTATTACGACAAGCAAAACATGCGCGAAATAGCCGAACAGTTTGGCCTCTCGGGTGAGCGCTCGGCCACGGTGCAAAAGCATAAATGTTTAGAAAAGGTACGCGATAAAGTAAAAGAAAAAGCCCTTACTTATGAAGACTTCTGCATCTGATACTGCGCATATTGACGGCTACCTGCTCCGGCAATTACCGGCCGGAGACAAACTGGTGTTTGATGCCCGGCTCATGCTATGCCCCGAATTGAAAGACAACGTAGAATGGCAGCGCAAGGTACACCAGTTGGTACAGCTACGCGGCAGGCAACAGCTTAAAGCACAAATTAATGGCGTGGAGCAATTGGTGTTTAGCCAGCCCGAGTATAGGGGCTTTAGGCAAAAAATATTACGCCTGTTTGGAAAGTAAACACCTCTACTAATAAATAAGCAGCAAGCTGTTGCGCTTTATTAAACATACCCCCAACCCCATCTCAAGAGGGGAATGAAAGCTGCGTTATAATAACGCAGCTTTAAGTATCAGCGCCGACTCTTTACCCCAATCGCCTGTGGCGGCTTCAAGTGTGGTACGCAGTGTTTTATTGTTTAGAGGTTTACCTTTAGTTGGCGGTGCCAATTTGGCCGGCGGTATGCTTACATCAGTTACCTTGGTGGCAAACCAGGTGGTATTATCGTGTGGCAGGGCAACTCCTAATATCATGCCCGGCAAACCGGTAAAAGATTCAGGACCGCCCGATACAGGGATCTCCTCGGTATAAAACGCCACTACGTAAATAGAATCCATCACCAGGGCATTAGCCCGGCGGCAGTTAAAGCCTGCCACTTCGCGAAACTCGTCGGTTATTTTCCAGTTGATCTTACGAAGGCTGTCTTTCACTAAAAAGATCTCCTCAAAAATCTTTTTCTGTGTAGTGCTGCTGCCGGTAGCTAAATCGGTGGCAATGGTGTTGATCTGCGTATTGATAGGGCTGCTTCCAAAAAAACCGTTGCTCGTGGTTGCATCATCTGGCAGGGGCGTGTATAAAACCTTATTATCGGCAAAGGTCATAACGCTTTTCATCTTTTTAAACTGTGGCTGCGTTTTTTTGTACTGGTCAAAAGCCGGGTTAAAATAGCTTTCATTCTCTTTAGTAATCATTTTTTTGATGATCGCGTACATGTTGATGCTTTTTTCAAACTCAATGGTGCCGCTGGTGGTAAAGTGGGCGTTTTGTGCCATAACCATATTACCGGTTAAAAGCAGGAAACAAAGTGTGATAATTGTATATATGCTTTTCATGATCTTTTATTTTATTTCGGATGAGCCACCCATTTTACTGAAATCGTAAACTAATGACAGCATGAAGTACCGCTTAATGGTAGTATAGCTGCTTTGTGTAATTAAGTTGCCCGATGCACTGCGGCTAAAGCCGGTGTTTTGGTTAAATATATCGTTTACGTTGGCTTTAATTTTCAGGCTTTCGGTTTTAAAGAAGGCTTTTTGAATATAGGCGTTTACCAAAAAGCGGCTGAACGATTGATCGAACGATTTAGTAGGTGCACGGTATTCATAATTTCCATCAGTGCCTATTTGTACCTTGCCAGGAAGGTAAGCGTTTAATTGGTGGTACGTGGTAAAACCGGCACCGTTGTTATTGATCTCCGGATTTAATGAAGATACGCTGTAGGTATATGTTGGGCCAATAGTGGCATAAGCATCAAACTTTTTCTCCTTATACTTTTGCAGGTTAATAGTGGCCGAGTAACTATTAGAGCGGGTGCGATTTACAACACCGTTTACCATGTTAAAGTAAGTATTGCCATTAGTGTTTAATCCTAAGCCAGCGTTAATGCCGTATAAAAACTTGATTTTACTGTCTATTGAACTGTATAAACTAAAGTTAGATGGAGTTTCGCCTGATAGGTTGACCGATTGGCTGGTGGTAAAGCCGGTGTTTTTATCGGTGATTACGTTGCTTACAATGGGGTTGGAGGTAAGCCCGTAAGAGGCGCTTATCCAAATAGACCGGTTGCTTAATACCTTGTACGAATTGTAGGAGATAGAAAAACGGTTAGTGAACGATGGTGTTAAATTAGGGTTACCCACTACCTGGTACAGGGGGTTTGTGTTATTTATAATAGGTTGTATTTGGTCAATGGTGGGCTGCCGGGTGCTACCATTGTAATTTAACCTGAATGATTTTTGCTGTGAAAAACGGTATTGGTACGTTGCCTGTGGGTTCCAGTTTATAAAGTTACGGTCAAACTCGTTTCCGTTGATTTTATTTAATTGTTTAAAATTTACTGCAGCTACCTTGGTGCCAAAGTTAAAGGTGGTTTTATCTTTTTTATAGTTAAACACCAAACCGCCCTGGTTGGTAAACTGGTCTAACCGGTAGTTGTTGGTCAGCGAGTCTATTAAATTATTATACAAGCCAAGATCCTGGTTCCGGCCAGGATTGGGCAACGATGGACTGTAGCTTTTCCTGTCTGCTGTACTGTTGCTCACACCAATGCCATAATTGGCTACTAACGAGAACGTTTTAGAAAATGGCTCAGTGTATGTAATATTACTGTTGAATATAGAAGTCCCAATCTTGTTAACCTTGTACTGATCGGTCAGTAAGTTCCGTTTTCCGGTTACATTTGAATATAGAAACCCTTTGTTGTCATTTTCATCCACCGACTGGGTTAAATTTACTGATAACGTTCGCCCTGCTTTTTTTAATTTTTTGGTATAGAAAGCAGAAAAGTTAAACGTCTTTTGATCGCCATCTGTATTGGTAGCCTTAATTTCCTTATTAATAAGCTGGTTGTTTTCATCAACGCTTAGCGTGTTGCTGGTGCTTCTGCTTTCAGTGTTTTTAAAGGTACCGTCAACTGCCAGTTTTATGTTTGAGGTGCTGTCTATCTTCAAATTATAGGTGGCATCGGCCTTTTGCCTGAATATATAGTTATCAAAATGTTGGTCGGTGTTGGTATTCAGAATACTTGTAGCACTGTTGTTTTGATCGGCAGGTAGGTTGTTTTGTGTTTGGTTATTGCGGTCGCCCACTACGCTTAACGAGCCTATCTTGTAGTTGCCGTTAATGGTTTGCTTATCGGCGTTCCACTTGTTATCATAATGTGCACCGCCGGCACGGGCCACAGGGATACCCTCTCCGTTATAGCGGCCACCCCATCCTTCGAGGTCATCACCACCGCCTCCCGAAAATATGCTAATGCCGCCATCCACAAACTCTACATTGTTGCCCGAGGTGCCAAATTTATTGGCATCTTCCCAGCCCAGGCCCGTTTTGCCAGTATTGGCCAGCGTGCCATAGGCCGACATTTTTTCCTTACCGGCAAACTTATTCACAGCTACCTGTGCCTGGTAAAAATCCCGGTTACCTACGCCAATATCGGCCTTGCCAAAGTAACCGTTCTTTTTATCTTCCTTAAGTTTGATGTTAATGGTTTTAGATTTAGTGCCATCATCTATACCGGTAAAGGCAGCCTGGTCGCTGGCCTTATCGTATAACTGTACCTTGTCAACCATATCGGCGCGTAAGTTTTTAGTCACCAGGGTAGGGTCATCGCCAAAAAATTCTTCACCATCTACTAAAACCTTGTTTACGGTTTGGCCTTGTGCGGTTATCTTACCGTCTTTATCTATTTGTATCCCCGGAAGCTGTTTAAGCAAATCTTCTACTTTAGCATTAGCTTGTACGGTAAAACTTGAGGCATTAAATTCGGTGGTATCGCCTTTTATTTTAATGGCAGCACGGGTGCCTTTTACAATTACCCCTTCTAACAAGCGCGATTTAAGTATAACACTAATGCGGCCAAAATTATGCGTGGTTTTTACAGAGTCGAGTGTAAAATCTTCCACGTAATCGGCATACTTAGGATAAGTTACCAGCAAAATAAATTTGCCTTTGCCCAAACCGTTAATATTAAAGCTACCATCGGCCCCGGCCCGGGTAAACTTGCGGAGGGTAGAATCTTTAGCGTTTAACACAGCAATACTGGTATTAGCCAGTTTAACGTTGGCGGCAGTATCGGCAACGCTTCCTTTAACAGAATAGCCACTTTGGGCAAACGATGCAGACGTAATCAGGCAAAATAAGAACAGTAAATAATATAGTTTCATGAATAAGGTTTGTGGGTGTTAAGATATAAACTAAAAATTTAGTATTAAAATGAAAATGCGTTTAAACATCAAAAAACCAATTATTTAACATTTCTTAACAGAAATTAACATTAGAAGGAGAGTAGTAATTGTAATGATCGGGATGATTAAATTACATGAATGCGTTAAGCTGACATCATTTAACCGGATTAAACGAATCTTGGATTAACGCTAAAGTTGGGCGATAAGAAATTCAATTTTAGATCAATTCTGTATGTTAAAATCAAATTCGTGTTCACTTCAATTGGTTTGAGCTAACACGAATGCCTGCCCATAAAACAACAAATTAAACGGGTGTTTATTAATGGCAAAAGAGGGACGTTGTAAATCAGTGGAATTTGGTTAAACCTATTTCGCCTCCAAGACCATTTATTTTCATGCTTTAATTTAGGGTAGTGTCTTAGTTTAAAAAACAAAAAATGCTTACATTAACATTAGCCTTATAGACTATAAATTTAGACCATGGATTTTTCTGAAAGTACGCAGTTGATACAAAGTAACGGCAAGGAATTTACCGTAAGCATATTAGAAGCCAGGCAACCATCATGTGTAGGTATTTTTGCAGCAGGGCGTGGCGGAAGCCCGGTTCGACACCTTCCGCTATTAAGGGCTTTAGCACAGCAGGGCTGCACCATAATTGCCCCTCATTTTGAAATGCTGATATCTTTAACGCCCGCAAAAGAGGAACTGGATGCACGCGTTGAGATGCTTGAAATTGTTTTGAGGCTGTATTCACATGTGCATCAAACCATGGTAGGCATAGGACACTCTATAGGCGGTACATTATTGCTCGCGCTTGCGGGAGGCAAGGCGTTAACATTTTCGGGGCAAGACCTTGGTCGCCCCAATTTAATTTGGAAGTTTGAACGGCTTGTCCTTTTAGCGCCCCCGGTTGATTTTTTCTTGCACCCTGGCGCATTAAAATCAGTCGATACGCAAATCTGTTTGCATTACGGTGGTAAGGATACTGTTACTCCGCCTTCCAAAGCATTACTGTTGAAGCAAATGTTTGAAAAGCAAGGCCAAATAAAATTTCTTTTGGATGAGGAAGCCGGGCATTTTAGTTACATGGATGAACTGCCTCCTCAAATTGAGGATTCGCAGCCCAACCGAAAAGCCTTTTTAGTAAAGTTGGCCAATAATATAGCTAAATATATCACCTCATAATAGAGCCTAATGTTAACTGATGCAATAAGTATAAGTTAAGCTGAAACACCACCTAATTTAGCTGTTCACGTGGCAGCATACTTTACTACATTTGCATACCATGAACCGCATCGACCGTATATCGGCTATATTAATCCATTTGCAATCGCGCAGGGTGGTTAAGGCACAGGCTATTGCTGAGCGGTTTGGTATAAGTTTGCGCACGGTATACCGCGACATGAGTACTCTGGAAGAAGCAGGCGTACCTATAATTGGTGAAGCAGGTGTGGGCTACTCTTTAGCCGATGGTTACCGCCTGCCGCCCATTGCTTTTACGTTAGAAGAAGCTACAGCTTTTATTACCGCCGAAAAATTGGTGGAAACCCTGACCGATGAGGTGAACGGAAGTAGTTACAGATCGGCCATGTATAAGGTAAGGGCCGTGCTGCGCAGTGCCGATAAAGATTACCTGGCCGGGATGGATAGCCGTATTGAGGTGTTGAAGGCAAAACGCCCGCCCCATATGCAGGCAGATTTAAACCCGCTGCAACTTATACTAAAAGCTATTGCCGAAAGCAAGGTATTAAGCCTTGATTATTTCTCTTATTACCGGCAAGCCAATACGCAGCGTTGTGTTGAACCGGTGGGTGTGTTTCATCTCGAAAACTACTGGCATCTCATTGGCTGGTGTAAGCAAAAGCAGGATTACCGCGATTTCAGGTTCGACCGTATGCTGAACGTGCAGTTGACCGATGAACGGGTGACCACTAAGCATCCGCCACTTAAAGACTACCTGGATGGCATTTACCGGGAACGAAACCTGATCAAGGTTGTGTTATCGGTAGAAAAAAAAGCTTCGTTGCACTTGGGGGAGCAAAAGTTTTATCATGGTTATATTGGCGAAACGGAGAAAGACGGAAAGGTAGAAATGTCATTTCTGACTTTATCGCTCGAAGGATTTGCCCGCTGGTATATGATGTTTGGCGATTGTGCCCGTATTGTTGAACCTGATGATCTGCGTGAGCGTGTTAAACTGATTGCAGAACGGCTTTTATCTGAACTTTAATTTTTCCTGCTGACATAGGGCTGTCATTAGCCGGTGGTTTATTTGTATCAATTAAACAAATACAACCATGAACATCATCGAATTATTAGTAAAAGAACTGGACCAAGAAGCGGCCATTACCCGTAAAATGCTCAATTGCGTATCAGACGACGATTACGACTGGCAGCCACACCCTAAAAGTATGACCGTACGCCGCCTGGTTACTCACCTCGCCGATTTAGGTAACTGGTTCCCCATGACTTTAAATACCAGTGAACTGGATTTTGAAACTACCGATTGGAAAGAAGAGGTAATAAATGATACGCCTGCTTTGCTGGAATATTTTGAAAGAAGTATGACCAACGGCCGTAACACTTTAGAGAAAGCCACCGAAGAACAACTACAGGAAATGTGGACCTTGCGTAGCGGTGCCCATATTCTAAGCAGTTCTACCAAGTACGAAATGATCAGGATCATATTTGGGCAGATGATACATCACCGTGCACAATTGGGTGTGTTTTTGAGATTGCTGAATATCCCTATCCCCGGCACTTACGGGCCAAGCGCCGACGAAATGCCTGCCGAGCCGGTTGTTAACTTTTAATAAGCTTGCCACGTGCTGTATGTGCTTTAACAGAGTGCATGCAGCACGGTTTTATTTATAATAACCGCTCGACTAAAATGTTTTAACAAAGCTAAAGCCTGCTGTACCGTTATTGTAGGTCGGCAATAACAGCGTAGCTTTTTTATCGTCTTTAGCGTTTTTGTTGCGGAATAAACCGTTACGTATGTAAGGATAGATTAAATATGCAGCCTTGGTAGACAAAATACCAAAACCAGCTCCGGCTATGATATCGCTAAACCAGTGATCATTGTTATACACTCGCAGTATAGCAGTTGCCGTAGCAAACGAGTAAGCGTATACCCCATACCAGGGTGATAGTTCACCGTACTCCTGCGCCATAAACTCCGCAGCAGCGAAAGCTGTGCTCGCATGTCCTGAGGGGAAGGACTTATCATCAAAACTATTGGGACGCTGACGGTTAGCCGCACCTTTAATTACATTTACCACTCCATATCTGATAGTTTGCGATAGCGCGTATAAAATACTGCGATCGATAAAACGGTTTTTACCTGCCACTCCCGCCAGGTTTAAAGCGTATACGGTAACTACCGGCGCAAACTGCAAATAGTTGTCAATATTGGTATGGAAATCGGGGTGATCTTTTCGCATGTCATTATACACATGGTAATCTATATCGCGGATTGGCTTTACGCCTAATGACAGTAAACCATAGCCCACAAATACTGCTGGAGGGATGAACGATGCAAATTTACTTTCCAAGTGTTTCACCGTATCAGGAACCTCTAAAATATGCTCAGCCGAATCTGTTCTGATGCTGTCTTTTACCTGGGCGTTTAATTGAGCCGGGTTTGCAAAAATTAAATACAGTAGTAAAGTAAGTGCGTATTTCAATGACGTGTAATTTTGTAATATGATCGAATTTAGTTTAAACCTTAGCATGATAATAAAATCATAAACCGAAATGTTTTACAAAACAAATATTTTGTTGTCAATAAACCAGTATTTCATCCGATGTGGAATAATGAAGTTTTATGAAGTATTTATGAATTTTTTTGAAGAAGTTTGAAGTTTCTTGAGGAATTTTAAACCGATAAACCCGCAATAACCGGCTCAATAATTAACAACAGGCAATATGAAATCAATGTGGCTTTTAGGTGTGTTTTTTGTTTTGATGGTTCAGGCTAATGCCCAGAATAAAGCTGGTATTACCGGCAAGCCCGATACTTCTTATACCACCTATTCCGCTTATAAAAGTACGCTAAAAAAATACCCTGATATCACTGTAGTGCCCGAAATACCGTCAATAGGTGTTAAAGAAAGCCGTGACCTGGTGTACTGTGCAACAGGCGGCCGCAATTTGCATATCGATGCCTTTATACCCGTTGCACAGGCTAAAAAAACTAAGCCGGCAGTATTAATTATTCATGGCGGCGGCTGGCGCAGCGGTAACCGCTCCCAGCACATCCCCCTGGCTCAAAGGCTTGCCCAGGCCGGGTACGCCGCCTTTACAGTAGAGTATCGCTTATCTACCGAGGCGCTGTATCCGGCTGCTATTCAAAATGTTAAGACGGCTTTACGGTGGATACATGCTAATGCGAAAAAGTTCAATATTAACCCTGATAAAATTGCGGTGCTCGGTTTTTCGGCAGGTGGGCAATTGGCCGCCTTGGCAGGGGCAACATCCGCAAACCCCATTTTTGATGCCGGCGATTGTGCGAAGAGTTATCCTTCTACCGTACAGGCCGTTGTTGATATTGATGGTTTATTAGCTTTTAACCACCCGGAATCGGGCGAGGGGGATGACAGCCGGTCTACATCGGCCGCTACTTACTGGTTTGGCTATGGTAAAAAAGAAAGTACCGCACTATGGGATCAGGCCTCGGCATTAACTTATGCCCATGAAACTAAAGTACCTTACTTATTCCTCAATAGCAGTGTTGACCGTATGCATGCTGGTAGAGATGATTTTCAAAAGATATTAGCCCAAAATAATATTTATACCGAAGTACATACCTTTGAAGGGGCGCCGCATTCTTTTTGTCTTTTCAATCCATGGTTCGAGCCAACAGTTAACTATATTCAGGCATTTCTGCATAAGGTGTTTAACCAATAAAGTGAATACTAAATTTCAGTGTTTAGGTTCATTGGTAAGAGCATCATGACCAAGCTGCTTTACCTTTATCGGCCTGTTTGTCAAACTATCTTCGCTATCAAAATCAAATTTGACCACTGCAATCGTTTCCGGGAACGATTGCCCACTTTTTGTAACGTTTATACTTCATTTTATTCAACAGAGTGGGTATACTTGTTCAGAAATAGGAATTTTAGCCGATAACCAATGCGCTTTAATTCAATACCAATTATAAAGTTTTAGCAACATTCATCATTTACAGGCATAGGCACTCTAAATGATAGCTTATTGTTTAAACAGCTTTTATTAAACCAATTAAATCAGAAATGAATAAACTTTTACTTTCATTTTTCACATGGCTATTGCTATGCGGATCCGTTTTTGCCCAAACCCGATCCATCACAGGTAAGGTGTCTTCGAGTACCGGAGATCCGCTTGTTGGGGTTAGCGTTGGCGTAAAAGGTACCTCTATCGGCGGAAGTACCGATGTAAATGGTGCGTTTAGACTCAACGTACCATCAACAGGAACTGTAATATTAACTATAAGGTACATTGGCTTCAAATCGCAGGAGGTTACAGTGGGTGCGCAAACCCAAATCAACGTAACGCTGCAAGAAGATGCTGCCACACAGCTGAGCGAAGTGCAGGTAGTTAATATAGGTTATGGAACGGTATCACGTAACGCACTTACAGGTTCTGTATCATCAGTAAATGCCAAACAGTTAAAAGACATACCGGTAAACTCCACATCTGAGGCTTTGGCGGGTAGGCTGGCGGGTGTGCAAATAACGCAATCAGAGGGATCGCCAAATACTCAGGCAACTATACGTGTTCGCGGCGGTGCTTCTATATCTTTAGAAAGCACACCATTATATGTGGTTGATGGCGTGCAGGTTGAAAATGCCCTAAACGTTATTGCTCCGCAGGATATTGAAAGCATAGATGTATTGAAAGATGCCTCTTCAACCGCTATTTATGGAGCGCGCGGAAGCAATGGCGTTGTTTTAATTACCACTAAGGGGGGCCGCGTACAAAAGCCTTCGGTTACCTATAACGGTTTAGTTGGTATAAGAAAGCTCCGCAACAAACTGGATGTGATGAGTCCTTACGATTTTGTAAAATACCAGTATGAAAGAGCTTTATTGAACGGTACTACCGAACTAAATAACTTTACCGGGCAATATGGTTTTTATGGCGATTTGGAATTATACAAGGATGCCCCTTTTGTTGACTGGCAAGACCAGATGTTTGGGCGCAATGCTTTAATGCAAACACATAATTTAAGTTTATCCGGCGGTACCGAAACCACCAAATATAACCTGAGTGTATCTTCAAACGGTGAGGAAGGCATACAGTTAGGGTCTGAATTTGACCGTAAAATTGTAAACTTCAGGTTCGATCAAAAAATAACTGATCGTTTGTCGGCAGGATTGACTATTCGTTACAATACGACCAGCGTGTCTGGTGCAGGCACCTCTGATGCAGGTTCCTCTTCTACTAACAGATTGCGTCAGAGTGTACGTTATCGGCCGTTATTAAGTGCCGGTCAGGATCTGTTAGATTACGACCCGGACTACGCTGCACAAACCAATGGTAACAGCTTAGCCCTGGTTAACCCAATTTTATTAAACGAGGCAGAGTATCGTCGTAACTACAGTAATGTAGCCAATTTTAGCGGTAACATTAATTATAATTTTAGCAAGGTAGTATCATTCAGAACCACTTTTGGTTATGACTATACCAGCACCAGGGCCGACGCATTTAACGATTTAATAACCAGTATCGCGCGTCAAAATTCTAATTTGCCAACGGCTTCTATCGGCACTACCAACCGCAGGCAGCTTAACAACTCCAATGTATTTACCATTAACATGGATAAGTCTGGATCAAACTTCAGCAAACGTAATAGCCTGAATATTATTTTAGGCCATGAGGTGTTTGATGACGTAACTAAGGGCTACAATATCGAAAGCCGTTTTTTCCCTGCAGGCATCACGGCTGAGCGTGCTTTAGGTAACTTTTCCTTGGGCGCTATTCCGGCCGGGTCAGTAGGTTTAACGCAACCATTACCTACTTCAAGCGAGCAAACCAACCGCATTTTGTCTTTCTTCAGTCGTGTAAACTACAGCTTTGATAATAAATATCTATTTACTGCTTCAATCCGTGGAGATGGCTCTTCTAAGTTTGCGGAAGGCCGTAAATGGGGCTATTTTCCTGCAGCTTCTGCCGCCTGGAGAATTTCAAGTGAAAAGTTCTTTGCAGGGTTAAAAAACACATTTGATGATGTAAAACTGCGTCTTAATTACGGACAATCTGCAAATAACCGGGTGCCTAACTTTCTATACCTGCAGCAATTTGTAGCAAGCGGCAGCGGCACTACATATAGTGTTGGCGATCAGCTGGTTGTTGGTTTTGTTCCTCCGGCATTGGCTAACAATCAACTTACCTGGGAAACCTTAACTTCCCGTGGTTTAGGTTTGGATTTCAGTATCTTCAGAAACCGTTTACAGGTGAGCGCCGACTTCTATAATAATAGAGTCGACAATTTGTTAGTTGCTGTTCCGCAAACAGTGGCCACAGGATATGCTGAGCAGTTTCAAAATTCAGGATCTATTTCAAACAAAGGCGTGGAACTGCAATTAAATGCTACACCGGTTACCGGCAAAAATTTTAATTGGACAGTTAATTTCAACATTTCGTACAACAAAAATAAAGTAGAAAGTATTGGACCTGGTGTTACCTCACAACTACGTTCGTCGGGATGGGCAGGAAGCAATCAGCCATCTGACTTTATTTTACAAGTTGGGCAACCGGTAGGTACAATTTGGGGTTTGGTAAATGATGGTTTTTACAAAGTTGAAGATTTTGACTTTGCTAACGGGGCTTACACTTTAAAAGCGGGTGTAGCTAACAGCAGTACGGTATCAACCACACCACAACCAGGTACTATTAAATATAAAGACTTAAACGGCGATGGTACCGTTGATGATAAAGACCGCACTATTATAGGCGATACGCAACCGAAGTTTTTTGGTGGTATAAATCAGCAATTTACTTATGGCAATTTTGATTTAAGCGTTTTCCTGAACTATCAGTTAGGTAATGATGTGTTGAATGCGAACAAGTTAGAGTTTAGCAGTGGTTACACACCTAATGCAAATTTAGTAAGTGAAATGAACGGTCGTTTCCGTAACGTAGATGACAATGGTGTACGCGTAACCGATCCAACTGCCTTAGCTGCTTTAAATGCCAATGCTACAATTTGGTCACCAATTTTAAACGCTAACTCATTCTATGTAAACTCCTACGCGGTTGAGAACGGTTCATTTCTGCGTATCAATAACATCACTTTGGGTTACACCATTCCTACATCGTTGTTGAAGAGAATTAAAGTTAATCGTTTAAGGGTTTACGGTACAGTGAACAACCTGGCTGTAATTTCGGGTTACTCAGGTTACGATCCTGAAGTGAATACACGCCGCAGTTCTCCGGTTACACCGGGTGTTGATTACTCGGCCTACCCACGCAGCCGTGCCTTCATCTTTGGGGTTAACTTAACTTTATAATCAAAGCATTAAAATATAAGAAAATGATAACTCAAAAAATCATTAAATATACGTCAGGTGTTGTTATGCTGGCCGCTATGGTAGCCTCATTTACATCTTGTAAAAAATATCTCGAACTTGATCCAATATCTTCTTTTGGACCCGATTATGTGTTTAACAGTACTGCCAATGCAGACAAAGCTGTAATTGGAGCTTACGCGCAGTTAGGCGGCGACCAGGGTTATGGTATTCGTTTAAGCATGTATTATCCTTTAGATAATGATGAAATGATGGGACAGGGCGGTGGCGACCCTTTAACCGGGGATAACGAGCGCCGTGACATTGCTCATTATTTTGTAAAGCCAAGTAATACACAGCTTGCTGGTCCTTTTGGTCAATTGTACAAAGGTGTTGAGTACGCCAATCTGGCTATATATTATATCCCTAAAATGGATTTATATAACAGTGGCAGCGACGCTGATAAAGCCGCCCTAAAGCGATATTATGGTGAAGCCTTAGCATTAAGAGCGCAGTTTTATTACGAACTGATTCGCAATTGGGGTGATGTACCGGCACAATACAACCCGTCAGCTTTCGAAACAGACCTTTTCAAACCCAAAACAAATCGTGATAGTATTTACGACCACATCTTGGGCGATTTAGCAACGGCAGAAACTATGGTGCCATGGCGCACGGAAGTTGCTTATACCGCTGAAAGATTTACACAGGGAGCCGTTAGAGCCTTAAGAGCACGTATAGCCTTGGCTCGCGGGGGGTATTCTCTCCGGTCTAACGGGCAAATGAGCCGCGATGAGGCTAATTACAAAAAATACTACCAAATAGCCCGCGATGAGTGTAACGCTATTATGCAGCGCACCGCCGATCATAAACTTAACTCAAGCTACCAATCGGTTTGGAAAGATTATGTGTGTAAACATATCAATGAGCCCAATGGTGAAATTTTATGGGAAGTAGGTATGTCTGGCGGAGGTAGTAATGTGGGCGATAGTAAATTAGGTTATTACAATGGCCCGCGTTATAATGGCCTTGGTAATAGTGCTTTAACGGTGCTCCCTACTTATTTCTATTCGTTTAATCAAAGTGATACCCGTCGCGACGTAATGTGTGCGCCATATAATATTAACATCGGACCGGTGTTAGCTGGTACTACACTCCAAAGTATTTTTGACGGTAAGTTTAGAAGAGATTGGACCAACTCCTTAACCTCTGAGGCACAATACTTAGGTACTAACTGGCCGGTTTTACGTTACTCAGATGTTTTACTGATGTTTGCCGAGGCTGAAAATGAACTTAATGGGCCAACTGCTGCTGCCATCAGTGCTTATGAGCAGGTTCGCCGCAGAGCTTTTGGTGCTGCCTCTATAGGGGTTACACCTACCAATAAAGCCGATTTCTTTACTGCTATAGTAAATGAGCGGGCCTGGGAGTTAGGTGGCGAGGGTATTCGTAAGTACGACCTCATCAGATGGAACCTGTTGAAAACAAAATTAGATGAAGCTAAAGCTCGTTTAAAAGCTATGTATACTGCTTCTGAGCCTAATAAGTACATTTATCAGGGGCCGGATTATTCGCAAGTGCCTTACGCCACTGCAGCAAACAGCGTTACCGATTATACCAATTTACCGGCAAACATGTATTATGTTAATGGTTCATCGTCGGCACCTTTAATTTATGCTAACTCGCTGTATGCACCGGCACCAGCTGCTGCGCCCGCCGGTACCACCGGTGTGTCGTGGGTATCGCGTGCGGTGGAAGCAAGTAATCCATTGTACACGACTATTGGTAGGTTCCTGGCCTATGGCTTTACTCCGAACAAGAGCGAGTTGCTGCCATTCCCTCAAACACAAATTGATGTAAACCCTAACCTGAAACAAAATCCAGGTTATTAATCATAAAGTATAACATGAAAATCATGAAAAAATATACATCATGGCTCGCAGCACCGCTGTTCTGCATCATCATGCTGGCTTCGTGCAAAAAAAATAATGAGGTAGGTACACTACAGCCTACCAGGGCATTTGTACCCACCACTATAGTTACAACTCCAACAGGTGCATCGGTAAAAATTGACTGGAAAGCGTCGCTGTTTTCGGGCGGTACAGGTATTACCTATACAGTTGATCTGTCTCGTAATCAAAACTTTAGTACCATTGATTATACCAAAACTACCGATGCGGTAACATTATCTTTAACAGATGAGCAGCTAACCGTAGGTCAGCCTTATTACGTACGTATTAAAGCTAATGCAACGGCTACTACGCCCGGTTCAATCGCTTATGTAGTAACTACTTCGAGCTTTACTATGCCCGGCGTTCTGCAAGCAGTGTCAAATGCGGATCTAAGTTCAAGAACAGCGTTGTTGAAATGGCTAACTGCACCGGACGTAACTAAAATTACTATCACACCGCCAACTGGTGGTGGGGCGGCCTTTGATGTTATCTTAACTCCGGCTGATATAACTGCCCAGTCAAAGCTAATTACCGGTTTGCAGCCTAATACAGCCTACCGCGCCGATATCTACGCAGGTACACGGGTAAAAGGGTTTACTACCTTCACTACTCCGTTGTACACACGCGAAATCAGCACAACAGATAACCTGATTGATGCAATCAATGCTGCCGTCAATAACGATGTAATTGGTTTAGCCGATGGTATTTATGAGTGTAAAGATGCTACCGGCGCGCTTGTAAATATGGTGATATTGCAAAAGAACATTACCCTGCAAGGAAAATCGGGTGATCCTGCTAAAGTGAAGATCAGGTTTAAGCAAATTGATATAAAAGGTACAGGTGCTGGTTTTGGCGCTAAGAGCATTAGCTTTGAAGGTACCGATGGTGTGGTAGTTACCGGCCCTAATGGTCCAACTACCGGTCCGGCTCCATATTTCCTTAACCTTGTTGGTTTAAACGCTGATGGTGATAACGCAACCTTTACGAACATCAATATCGATGGTTGTACAGTAGATAACGTGTTAAATGCATTCATCCGTGGTAACCGTGTATCGGCAACAAATGGTTTTGTGATCGGTAATATCAACGTTAACAATTCTGTAATTTCAAATGTGAATGCTGCTGCAACCTTAGGTTTCAACACCATTGAGCTTTCGAAAGTGCAGTTTGCCCAGTTGAACCTTACCAATTCTACATTCTATAATTTTGGCCGTGCATTGGTGGTTGCCACAACCTTATTAAACGCAGGTACTCCGATACCGGCGGTTAAAATTGATAAATGTACCTTTAACTCTTTTGGTGGAAACAACATGTTTGTGCTGGTTGATGCCAACACTAATTTCCTGAACACTACAGTTACCAACAGCATAATAGCTAATATTCCAAAAGTAGCTACAGGTGCACAAGGTTTATTAAGAGGTACTGGTGCGGGTAGCACTTTTACCTTTACTAATAACAATGTGTTTAATGCAGTAAACGTTGCCGGTGCCACATTGCCGGTTAGTAATAGCAGTACTAACGTTACAGCAGCCGCTAATACGGCTATTGTTTTGCCATGGACAGGCACTGACTTTACCGTACCTTCAGGTTCGCCTTTACGTACTGCCAGCACCACAGGCGGCCCCATTGGCGACCCGCGCTGGGCTAAGTAAAAGCAAATTATTTCTATATTTAAACACGAAAAGACTGCTTGCAGTCTTTTCGTGTTTCGTACCAATATAACCTCTATATGAAGCAGTATCTTTTTACAGGCTTGGCCATTGCGGTAAGCACATGGGTTTGTGCGCAGGACAGCAAGCCTGTTGCAACCGGTGGTAACTATGTGTCTAAAGTATGGGTGGCCGACCAGGGTAATGGCACATACAAGAACCCAATTTTAAATGCTGATTACTCTGATCCGGATGCCATCCGCGTAGGCAACGATTTTTATATGGTGTCGTCGAGTTTCGAAGATGTACCGGGTTTACCCATATTGCATTCAAACGATCTGGTGAACTGGAAAATTATTGGTCACGCCCTCTTAAAACAGCCGCCTTTTGATCACTTTGATGTGCCCCGTCACGGCGAAGGTGTTTGGGCACCTGCCATACGCTATTACAATAACGAGTTTTACCTGTATTACCCTGATCCGGATTATGGCATTTACCTGGTCAAAGCTAAAAACCCGGCAGGCCCTTGGAGCAAACCGGTTATGGTAATGGAGGGTAAAGGTATTATTGACCCTTGCCCGCTTTTGGATGATGACGGCAGCATGTACCTGGTGCATGGCTATGCGGGTAGCCGGGCGGGCATAAAAAGTGTTATTGCCGTAAATAAGCTTAACAAAGAAGGCACCAAAGTTACCGACGATGGTATGATTGTATACGATGGACATGAAACGGATGCCACTATAGAAGGCCCCAAATTTTACAAGCGGAATGGCTACTATTACATTTTTGCCCCTGCCGGCGGGGTACCCACCGGTTGGCAGCTGGTACTGCGCTCCAGAAGCATTTACGGCCCTTACGAGCGCAGGGTGGTTATGGATCAGGGTAAAAGTGCCACCAATGGCCCTCACCAGGGTGCCTGGGTAAATACTCAAACAGGACAGGATTGGTTTCTGCATTTTCAGGATAAGGAGGCCTATGGCAGGGTAGTGCATTTGCAGCCCATGGTGTGGAAAGACAACTGGCCGGTAATTGGTGTTGACAAAGACGGCGATGGCAAGGGTGAGCCTGTAGCTACCTATAAAAAGCCGGATGTGGGCAAGGTTTATCCCATAACTACACCGGCCGAAAGCGACGAATTTAACGGAACTGCTTTGGGTATGCAATGGCAGTGGATGGCCAATCCTAAGGCTACCTGGATGTACCTCAATCCATCTAAAGGAGCTTTGCGCCTGTACAGCGATAAAATACCTGTTGATGCGAAAAGCTTATGGTACGTACCTAATGTACTGCTGCAAAAGTTTCCGGCCGACGAGTTTACAGTAACCACCAAACTAACCTTTACACCAAACCCCAAGTTAGAAAATGAAAAGGCGGGTTTAACCATTATGGGCTTTAGTTACGCCAATGTTGCCGTTAAAAGTAAGAAAGACGGTATTTACCTGGTGTTCACCGTAGGTAAGGATGCTGAAAAAGGAAAAGCAGAAAGCGAACAGGTTGTTACCAAGCTTTCATCGCCGACGGTTCACTTACGAGTTAAGGTAAGTAAAGGAGGCAAATGCGATTTTAGCTACAGTACCGATGGTGCGATTTTTACCAATACAGGCAATACCTTTACGGCCGAGGTTGGCCGCTGGAAAGGTGCTAAGGTTGGCTTATTTTGTACGCGCGAAACACAAACCAACGATTCAGGTTATGCCGATGTAGACTGGTTTAGGGTTACTGCAAATCAATAGCTAAAAATCACCTCGCGGTTTCCCATAAATGTAACTTTAATCGATTGTGTTTAAATGAAATATTTTAAGCAGATTTGGATTATAAGAGATGAAAAAGCCGGATAAGGATGTAACCATTTACGATATTGCTAAACGCCTCAACATTTCTGCTGCAACGGTGAGCCGGAGTATGGGCAATCATGCCGGGACCAGCGAAAAGACAAGGCAGATGGTTTTGGCTATGGCTAAGAAAATGGGCTATAATTCTAACGCATACGCCAGTAACTTACGCAGTAAAAAAAGCCATGTAATTGGTGTAATAGTACCGCGTTTGAACAGTAATTTCATTGCTGAGGTTATTGCTGGTATAGAAGTAGAGGTTAACAAGGCAAATTATACGCTTATTGTAAGCCAGTCCTTAGAAAAAATGGCGCACGAAATAAACAGTACCGAACTTATGACCAGTAACCGGGTTGCCGGTGTGCTGGCATCGTTGGCTTACGATACTGGCAATGTTTCACATTTCGAGAATCTGACCAAAAAGAATATACCCGTTATATTTTTTGATCGTGTACAAAAATTGGAAGGCGTACCTGCCGTTTTTATAGACAATGTAAAAGCAGGTTACGAGGTAACTGATCATTTGGTTCAACAAGGCTGTAAAAACATCATGCACGTAACAGCAAGTCAACTGCAAAACGTTTATGCCGATAGATATAAAGGCTACAGGCAGGCACTTGCCAAACACGGGTTACCCTTTGTTGAAGGAATGGTGGCCATTACCAATTTGAGCGGACAGGATGGCGTGGAGATAGCCGAAAAAATTATGAAAATGGCGGTTAAACCTGATGGGATATTTTTTGCTAATGATACTTGTGCCGTTAACTGTATGGTTACGCTTAAAAAGAATGGTATCCGCATTCCGCAGGATGTTGCCATTGCCGGTTTTAACAACGATCCTGTAACCTGCCTGGCCGAACCCAACCTTACAACTGTTGACTATAATGGATTTGCCATGGGTAAATTGGTGGCCCGAATGTTAATTAACCACCTAAACCATAAGAGTAGCTGGCAGGATATGGAAAGTGTTATTCTGAAATCTAATTTAATAGTGCGCGCATCATCATTAAGAAACCCTGAATGATGACTCTCGGCAAATAAGCTCAGTAGCTAAAATTTCAGTGGTATTAGCTTCTGCAGGGTGCTTGCGCTCAATGGTTTTGATAAGTAATTCGGTAGCTATTTGTCCCATTTGAAAAGCCGGTTGCCGTACTACAGTTAAGGGCGGATCAAAAGACTCCGCCACATCAGAGTTGCTAAATCCTGCTAACGCAACCTGATCAGGAACTTTATAACCTA
>Ga0265798_10003397_pt1 | contig 22650 bp, 13 predicted proteins | sample P3T30metagenome_FD_192430 | JGI IMG/M metagenome (GOLD analysis project Ga0265798, IMG submission 192430) | Plant litter microbial communities from East Loma Ridge, Irvine, California - P3 T30 | ecosystem: Environmental > Terrestrial > Plant litter > Unclassified | place: USA: California... | reverse complement strand
TGTGTGGTTCAGAGTATACATATACATATACATATACATATATATATATGATAGATTTTGCTACAACACATGTATGTAATAATCAACGAGAGTGAGTGAAAAAAAAAGGTACCAAAAAAACAACCAATACAACGTGTTTACATATCCATGGGACACCAAAGAAAATCTAAAGACCAAGCAACACGCATATGCAGACTGACCCGTCCATACCGAGTGATCGAAACAAGGTGAATAGCGCTTAAGCGCCGTTCATCATACCCTGATCATGCTTCATCTGGGCCAGGAACTTGCCAACAGCAGGTCCCATGATGGCAAACACCTCAAAGAGGATAACATGGGCCAAAACGACCATAATGGCCATCATGATGAAGAAGGTCTTGGCGAAGAGCTTGATGAGACGGCGACGAGCCTCCCAGTTGAAGGACCTCCAGGCATCCAAGAAGCCAACGACGCCGGTACCGCCCATCATCTGGCTGACAACCTTGCCGCCGAAAGTGCGGTCAAAAGGAATAATGGTGTCCTGGTCCTCTGGGAGGATGGAAGCTTCGATGCGGACAAGAGTGACCATGGCGGGGAGGCAAAGGAAAATGGTGCAGGTAATAGCGAAAATGGCAATAGCAGCGAAACGGGCAATGAGACCCATCCACTGCGAACAGGTGGTGATGTTCTCGTTGTCCAACTTGTGAAGACTGAGGAGCATGCCAACGCCAGCGGTCAGATACAGGCTGATGTATGGCATGACGGATGCGATAGCGGCGGGGACCGCGAGCGTCTTCCAGTGGCTCTTTGAGGGGATACGCTGCCACATGCTCTGCTCAGTCGGCATACCGACAACCTTGTGTGTCCATGCTGCGTGGACGTTTGCGAGGACCGCACCAGTAAGACCGGCGCTGAGGACAACCATGCCGGGCACGTCTGGGAGAGCGCCGCTGAAGAAGGTGGCTACGGTGCTGGCGAGGATAGAGTACAGGGCGTGGACGCGGAACCCACGGAAGCGTGCCCAGCGACCGGCGTTGGCGACAAGGTGACGGAGTGTACCGCGGATGCTGGAGGTAATGGGCTTCTGGTGGACGAGGGTGATGGTAGGGCCAGTCTCCAGGAGGCGCTCCTTCTCGCCGTCTTTGTTGGATGATTCATGTTCAGAGGGGGAGACGGTGATGGCAGCGACGGGAGACTCGACCATGCACAGGGTGGTGACGACTTCGTTGAGCATGTATGAGATCTAGTACGGCGTTGTTAGCGCAGCCCTCATGCTTGACATGGCGATGCAGCCTAGGGGAGGTGACAGTATGAGCAACAAAGGGCACTTACGAGGCTCACAGCTACGCTGGCAAGTAAGATGGTCACATAGACCACAACGACACCCCAAGTCGGCACCTCAATCTTCTCTCCCTCGCCATACTGAACGGCTACGGCGCGCTTGACAAACGTCGCTGTATGCGGATGTGAAACTGCGCGGCGAGCGAGCTCGGCGAGCATAGACATGTTTGCGCGTGGTGATGTCAAAGTGTAAAGTGATCTCTAGTAAATTGAAATCAAAAAAAGGCGAAGTTACAAATGGTAGTGGTAAAGAAAGGAAGCAGGTTACGAAAGGGAAACAGCGGCAGAAGGTTGACAGCAGCGGGAGGCTTGGGTGATCTTGAAGGTTCCACTGTTGCAGCTGGCGCCTAACAAGGAGGAGGCGAAGCCGCCCGTTGATTGACGCAACCACGTGCAACCACGCCTGCCTAGCGCCTTGGCCAGAGTTGGCTTAGCTGCCGATCTATAATTGGTCTTGTCTCAGCTTGGATACACTGAGGAGAAGGATACATGTGCCGGACAACAAGGCCATACATTTTCTTTCCACTCATATTTCTGATATATACCTTGTCATGTGGTGGGTTTCCTACTAAGGTTGCGCAACATACACATGGAGATACGTGCGTCATCCCCCATTCGTGCCCACGGCGGGTACGTATCTGAGCCAAGGTCAGTATCCCGTGAGAGGCACAGCAACACTTTGTTGGCTGAAATGCAATAGGCCCGTGTTTAGAGACCGGGGCGCTTCGTATCGCATCTTCATGCAGCAACATCACAGCACGGCACAGTGCATGACATGCCCAAGCACACAATTTTAAAAAAAGGCAATATTTTCATTACAAATCCCCTAGCCCATCTGGAAGGGAAACACAACTCCTAAGTTACCGTGATGGCCAAACCGAAAACCCGCCCATGACAGACAATGCTGCTCTGAAAAAGGTGGTGAATGCAGAGGGAACACATAAAGGCGCTAGAATAGAACAGATAAGACGCTTTGAGAGAGAATCGGGATACATGCGTAGGGGTGATTTTCCAATTTCCGGCTCAGTGAAACTGGCCCTGGAACTGAGCGTAAGTCGTCATCCGTGGTCATCGTAAAGATGTGTACTTGTTAGAGGTTGATCGCAGCGTATTCGAGGACGTGGAAATGCGGGAGTCTCTGAGCTCGGACTAAGCGGAAGGGCTTCGCGTCAGCTTCGCCAGAGGGTAAGCTTAGGTGGCGGGCTGCGCGAGCGGCACACTCTCGTCTTCTTCCTCTTCCTCGTCCGACAACTCAGCAGCGGGTGCGTGGCTAGGGGCAGAGGGGAAATCGGCCTTCTTGACTTCTGGTGAGGTGGAACGACCGCGGTACTGGTTGACAGTCTCCTGGGCCTTTGCAGTGGCTTGTTGGGTGTAACCCTGGACTGTCTTCATGGCGTTTCCAGCATGCTGGTTGGCAAGGCCCTTGACCTGCTGAGCCTGCTGGTTGGCAATGTTGTAGCCCTTCTCCAACTGGGCGTCGATGACGTCCTTGTTCTTGATGTAGATCAGAGGGCCGAGGAAGGTGATGACGGTCGAGATCAAGGCCAAGCCCCAGAGAGGGACAAACTTGATCAGGAAGTAGGACAGGAGGGATGCGAAGAAGGCCTAGTGGGAGAGAAGAAAAAAGCAACATGATTAGTCATGGGGTCCTGGTAGTTTGGTAGAATTGACTTACAGTAACGGTGACGTAGACGTTCTCGGCGAATACAATGCGCTGGGATTCAATCACGAAGAAGTTGACGAGCTGCTCCAAGTCGTCCGTCATACGCTCGAGCGAAGCCTTGGGAATGGTGAAGTACTGTCGCGGCCTAAACTGCGAGGTAAGGCCACGTCCGATGGTTGCCTGTCCGGCCACCTCGGCAGCGGCGGTAAGACCAAGGATCATGTAGGAAGCCTTGAAGATGTAGCGGATGAGGTTCAGGTATCGCGCGGCGAAGATGAAGACGACTGTGCTGGCAAAGGCGATGCCGGTGGCGCGGGGGTTCTTCCAGCTCAACAGGCGGTAGAACATGCTATGGTAGTCTGTCACACGTTAGCCATCTAGTCCAGCAGAGTGCTCATATGGAGCTTACGCGTGAGGTTCTGGCCAGTGGCCGTCTTGTGGTCAGGGACGGTCCTTGAGTTTACGAGGTCGGCGAACTCGTCGCGAGTCTTTGCGCCCTCTGCCATGACGTTCTGTGCAACGGGTCCTATCAGGTTTAGCAATGGGTCGTGTGCAGACAAATTCAGGCATCTACGTCGTGGGACGACCGTTAGCAGCTGTTCCGAGGGTACCGAGCAGGATCCAAGTTACATACCTTACCGTTCATGACGGTGTCCTTGGCGTTCTGCACGCTGGGGTGGTTACTCGCGGCACTCATTGCGTGGGAAGCTGCTGTGTGGGTGTAAGTTCAGGAAAACGGGAGTTGTGCGGGATGCAGATAAGACGACTGTGATGTATTGCGTTAGCCTGCGTCTCGGCTAGGACCGAATACGTGTTGACCGACTCACCCTACTCTCCAGAATGCCGTCCTTTGCCTTGATTGCACTGTTTTGCAGATCCGAGGTGCCGTTGCCGTTGGAGTGCGAGGACATGTCGGCATCCATTTCAGACACGTTTGTCGTTCCGTTGGTGTCGATGTGGTCGAAATCGGTGTCAGTGTTGGGCAGCTCAACGCGGGGAGCCTCTGACATTGCTTCTGTGGGTGCAGCTGGGCAGGTGCGGATCGACGAGGGGGCAGGGGCGTGTAAATACAGTGGGAAGGAGCAGGGGTATGTGGCAGAGGGAGGAGAGGGAAGAAAGATGATGTCGTGGTTTTGTTCTGGCAGTGTCGTGTGCGCACCAGTTTGTTGGGTTATTTGCCAAAACGTCATTGCTCCACACTGGTCTGGCCATGATTTGTTTGCGCTGCACGACGACGCGCATCTGCAGCATACAGGTTTCACTATGACCAAATCGTCATTGCCATGGACATGTAACCAGCACTCATGCCATTGCTGAGACAGTATTGCTGCCCGCCGACGTGCTCGTTGCGTGGGTAGGAACGGGATGTGCGGGTTGGCTGCCAGGCCGCTTGGCTTGGTGTGGTTTCACATGTGAAGATGGCATCCGCCCCTCTCACATGACGCCATAGCATGGCTAATAGCTACACCTCGCAATCGGGGCGGGCAGCCTCAGGCATCATGGCCCCCCGCCCTTGGAGGACTCGTTTGTTTTTACAGTTTGTATTTGCATCGACTTTGTCCCGGATCCACTCTGGCCATGTCAGGTCCCAATACCGCTTCCCCCCTTGCGCAGATCACCCTCTCATCGTGTGCTGTATAAGTAGTAAGCAGTGCACCAGCTCGCACAACCGCATCCCCACTCTCACCGCAATCGAGGACGAGCTGAGGCAATTCTGGACAAAGACGGACAAGCACTGCCTGAATGGCCGTGGACTTTTGCAGCCTTGTTTCACCATGTCGGAATTGCCACGGAGGACGCTGGGCGAAGGACTTGGCTGGAGGCTGTGGCCTGTCCTGTGTTTGTCCACGGATGCGATGCCATGTGACGGCCAACTCAATGTGCGCATTCCGTGTCGAATGCACATGTCAGCTCGTGATGCAAAATGGTGGGCGCTGCACACGGTGAGGTGCTCGGTCTCTTTTGTGCGCCATGTATACATGGGCCCGGTCCGCGTGCGGGACCACGAGTCGATGAGTCGACGAGGCTGCGGGCTGGGTAGTATTGCGGTACTGCATCACGGCGACGAGTCAAGGTCAATTTTCTAATCTCCGCTGATAAGTCGGTGGTGCCTATCTTGGCCATGGGCAGGGACAGCTCTCGCAGTAGGAAGGAGCGCCCTCGCAAGGAGCAGGTGCGAAACAGAAAGGCGGGGGTTCAGGGTGCCAGGGTCTCACATGCTGCATGCAAGAATGCCAGACAGAGAGACAGAGAAGCGACAGAGAGAGAAGGCACGCACGGGGCACTCGACCACGCGACAGTGACCACACTTCACCGGTGGGGGGTCGTCGCGCCCTCGCCTCGTCGCCGCCTCGCCGCCGGCCCTGCTGCGCACACTGCGCTGCGCTGCTCTGCTCAGATGCGCGCAGAGCAAGACTGCCATGATGCGCACTTGTCCTCCGACTAGCCACACAAACCGCCTAACCCGCCAGCCTCGAACCCGGCACTCGGGTCTAGTCGTGCACACGACCCGGCCGCCAACCAGTGTCAAAGTCAGTCAGCCTGTGGCCTTGTCCGCTGGCGTGCCGAAGCTGCCAATGCCTACCAAGCGGTCAGCGCCGGTGCCGTTGCTGGACGTCTGAGGGGCGTTTGACGTCCCGCCTCCACGCCCACATCGCCCTTTGTCCAGAGATGGAAGTCAATAAGCCCCAGCGTCGCCAGCCTACCATCTGCCTCCCAGGGCGGCCTTGTGCGAGCATGTCGATTGTGACGGTGACTTGCAACTTGTCCAGCTTCGCAGCCTTGGCCATTCGTGTACTTGAATTCACACTTGCATCTTATGCACCTTGCCGCGCCGTCAAGAAACGCCTATCACTACGTGCCAGGCGTCGGCTCCAAGGACGCTGGGGTGTTGGCAGCGCGTGGCAGCGTCCAGCCCGCGCGCCTGTTGGTGATCGAAGCGGCCTACAGCGAATTTGTGGCGTACCTCCGAATCCTGGCCAAGGGCTGCCGTTGCGATAACGACCCACTCACTTCGCACTGCCGCTTGGGTTATCACACCTCCCAGCCCGTGACCGGCCTCTTTTCCTCTTCATCCTCACTTCACCGCACCCTCGCCTCGTCCCCCGACACGGCCGACAAACTCTGCATGCAGTCGAGCCCATTTCGCGGATACTCACACTCACACTCACACTCACACACACACACTTCCCGGGCCCTCGGTTCGACAGCAACGTCACCCAACCAGAGCATATAGCGACATGGTCAAAGCGCTCACCTATCGTAATCGGGCATTCGTCACCACAATCGCTACGCCCCCAAATTGTTGCTGAGCACGCGACTTCCAAACAGCTCCCCCTCTACGGAGGCGAGAGTCTGTGAGGACTGCTCAAACAGCAGCATGATAATACCGCGCCATCTGTACAACACTGCTCCCCCAGACCGCCGGACTCGCCTCGCCAACAACCCGACTCTCCTGTACAGCTGGTGGTGCACCGTCTTCTCTGCTGCCATCATAGCTATCCGTCTGACGGGTCGCTACATTCGCAATGAGCGCCTCTTCCGCGAAGACAAGATCATGGCCCTGAGCATCATTCCCCTGTTTGCTCGCATGGCGTTTGTTCATGTCGTTCTCATATACGGCACAAACAACGTCGATGTTTCGGGTTTGACCGACCCCGTCGTCATTCGCCATCGTGAAATCGGTGCCCGCATGGTGCTGGGAGCGAGGATATTCTACGCAATGTTGTACGTACCCTGGTCAGCTTCCTTTTTGAGCTTGGCTAATGTGCCACACTAGCATCTGGATGGCCAAGTTCACCGTTTCCGAATTCCTGAAGCGCCTGACAGAACGCTTCTGGAAAAAGGGATACGATTGGGGACTGCGCGGCATTCGCATCTTTCTCGCCGTCACCTTTCTCATGGTCATCATCTCCACATTGGCAGAGTGTCGCATCATCTCTCATTACTGGCAGGTCATCCCGGATCCAGGACCGCAATGCCGACAGGGTTACGCACAACTACTCACCATGGGCATCACTGACATTGTGACCGACATCTTCCTCATCGCCTTTCCAATCCCCATCATCGTGCGTTCGAGCATGCCTTTAAAGCGGAAGATTTCCCTCACTGCACTCTTCTCCCTATCCATCGTCCTCATCATCGTCACGGGAACTCGAATGCCTCTGGTCATTGAACGACAAGGGCTACAACAGTTCCGCACCGTCTTTGCCTCGTCTGAGATCCTGGCTGCAGCTATCGTGGCAAACGCCATCATACTAGGATCGTTTCTCCGCGACCGTGGTGTCAAGAAACCAAAGTTCAAGGCACCATCCACCACAGACAGCATGGAGCGCAGAGGTTCGATGCGCCGGTTTACCGACCAGACGTGCAGCAGTGACGAAGATCTTGCGCGCTCGCTAGGCTACCGCACCAAACCGGAGCTTCTTGAAAGCCCTTCAGCTGTGCCAAGGCCGGCTCCCGTCGCAGATCTCGACCTTCTCTCGTCAAGCCGACAGCCCAATGCCTTCATCAACAACAACTGGAGATTTCCTGACGAAGAGTCGAGTACGCTGCAAGATCATGAACACTCTAGCATAGCCGGCGAGGATATGCGAGATCCGATGCCTAGCCCGCGCTGTGGGAGACGCGTATCGTGGTTCGATGTCGGTGGCTTGCTTGAGAATCCAACCGTTTCCTCTTCACCCACAGACTCGGTCATTGCCCATGACTTTGCGACGCAGCCGAGGCGAGGCTCCAGAGCTTCTACTACCATCATGTCAAACGGTCGCGCATTTCTCCCACAGGCACGGCGAAACTCTCGGCTTTCACAACAGTCCGAGGACTATGAGATGTCTGTCCGACCCACCCACCAATTGCAAGATTTGGGTGGTCTACTCTCCGAAGACCGCGAGCAAGAAGAAGCCCAATCAAACACGTCACCCCACTCGGGTTCTTTTGCCGGCCATTCCGCTCGCAACGAGCGGACACCGACTATGCACCGCACCTCGACGCGTTCAACGCGAGCGAGCTACGATGTGCCATCTCTGCAAGACGCTGGGGGCTTGCTCTCCGGCCCCCCACCTACACCTACCCGACGCACCACTACACGTCAGAGCCGCGATATGCCATCCCTGCAGGATGCCGGCGGTCTTCTCAGTTAACGACATATTCCTATTCCCTATTCTAATGCGTGATACCCCGGCCTTCGAGGCCTCTTTGCGTTCGCATCGCCTGCCTATTGCTTCTGCTATGTTATGTCCCTTTTGCTGCTTTTAGTCCTTTTTTTTTCACGACACGTTTCAGGTCACTGGTCTACGAGTTTAATGGATGACAACGACATGATATCAGAGATTTGCAGTGGAGAAGGACATTGGCCATGTAAGGTTGGGCAGCGACACAGCTGTACAATATCACTATATCCGTGCTTGACGTCGTCATGGCGCACGTCATGCCCACCATATACGTACAGATCTATAAATGAAATTAATGTGCATCCTCGGCTCCTTCGCTCTGGGTACCCGGCCAGAAAAAGCACATGGACCCATGCCAAGTAACCTTGCCGAACACGTGGTTCGGCGTTACACAACGGCTTGTATAGTGTTCGCGTATCATTAACTTTGTCTTAGCTCAACAACGGCGCGGGAAGGAAGCTGCTTATATGGTCATAGCTCGCACAATTACCAACAACATCCCGCAGCAATCTTCCTACTGCGCAACCGCTCACAGACACCAACAACGCCACAAGTTTGGCGCGCTTCGAAATGACTGAAAATGCGCCCACGCTTGAGGAAATCACCCAACTAACCCGACAAGAGCTTACCACAGTACAGACAGCCGACCCAATTCGTGAATGCGGCCGCGCCGCACTGTCGCTCCTTCCCAACGATCCCCATCTCTGTCTGAAGCTAGCATACCAGAAGCTACACGATGTGCCTTACAAAGACGTGAAGAAGTGTTGGCGGAGACTGTACACAGATGCGAGTCTATGGCAGGTGTTGAGGCTAGCCGAGGGTGGACATGAGATGGACGAGTAAGTCTTTGAAGGTGGAACAGAAGTCCAATCGAGAAAGCTTAGTGAGGAATGTTAGGGTCGATCAGGTTGTACGGTTGTTGGACATGGCACTCATACTGACGGGGACGCCTGGCCGGGAAGAGCTTGTGGAGTTGTGGTTTGCAGTCCTACAGACAGCTTTGACTACTACTACCACAGCGCCACAAGCCGAAAGTAACGATTCAGGAAGGCCATTGAAGCGACGGAAGCTTTCCTCGTCGTGTCAAACCTTGTGCACCCCGTCAAGCTTCCCCACTGATCTTCCCGAGCCTGCGCCTACCCTTCGATACCCCATCCAGCGAACGAACGAGCTTAGTCTGTCTGCCTTCCAGAAGAGAATCTCCAGTACGGAAACACATACACCGCTGGTCATCGAACGCGCAATACAACACTGGCCTGCGCTTGAAGAGCGACCGTGGAAGAACCCAGGGTACTTGCTAGAGCAGACGCTAGGGGGCAGAAGGCTGATACCAGTCGAGGTTGGAAAGAGTTACACAGATGAAGGATGGGGTCAGCGCGTCATTACTTTTCGTGAATTCATGGAGACATATATGCTGGACGAACCCGCTGAAGCCACGGGGCCTACGGAAGAAAGTCACAACAACGAAAGCCATGGCACGTACGACAGCGAGGGCGACACCACACCACTGAGCAGAAATAATGCACGAGAAACACCCATCGGCTACCTCGCCCAACATGACCTCTTCGCGCAAATTCCCTCTTTGCGCGCCGACATCAGCATTCCTGACTACTGTTACTCCGAGCCAGCATCCTCACCCCACCTCACACATATCAAACCTGTTGCCAAACTCGACGAACCGCTACTCAATGCTTGGTTCGGCCCTGCAGGGACCATATCCCCGCTCCACACGGATCCTTACCACAATATCCTTGCTCAGGTAGTAGGCTACAAGTATGTGCGCCTATATGCCCCACAAGAAACACAAAACCTGCACCCAAGAAGCATGGACGAGAATGGTGTAGACATGAGCAACACGAGCAAGGTCGACCTAGACGAAGCCATGAAACTGTACACGGAAATTTCGTGCTGGCAGAGTGAGCGTGAGAATGATAACGGCCAAGCCTCATCGGAAACGATGAGAGAGTTTGAGCACGAGTTCCCCGGCTTCAAAGATGCAAAGTATACAGAAGCCATTCTCGGCCCAGGCGAATGCTTGTACCTCCCGGTGGGTTGGTGGCATTATATCCGTAGTCTTACACCTAGTTTTAGCGTGAGCTTTTGGTTCAACTAAGAAGAAGAAGAAGAAGAAGAAGAAGAAGAAGAAGAAGAAGAAGAAGAAGAAGAAGAAGAAGAAGAAGAAGAAGAAGAAGAAGAAGAAGAAGAAGAAGAAGAAGAAGAAGGGAAAGCTAGTGTATGTGTGTATATTACGTCATATTTTTGGGGGGTTTTCGAAAAGTTTGACACGAACAACATATCACGAACAGCACAACACAGCACAGCACGCAACAAACAAGTAAAGACGAAACTAATTCAAAACCAGGAAGAAAAAACTCCATTGCCTTTGTACAGCCAGCCATGTGCTGATGATGATGATGATAATAATAATAATAATACAACCTGTGCATGCATGGTCGTTTGTCCTGTCACTTCATTTTTACACAGCGACCACGTTTTTGAATCCCTCGACCCATCGTCCGAGGACAAAGCGATAAAACCGTACATGATATAACGTAAGGAAAGAGAAGTAAGCAAGTAAGAAAGAAATAAGTGTTTGTTCGCATGTTGTCATTCCCCTCCCCCATTAAATCCATGCAAACACCATCCATGCCCATTCTTTCATATCATCTTGGTTTTGCCGCTTTACTCGGCATCAGCCTGTGCGCCACCACCACCACCACCGCCGCGTCCGCCACGGGCACGCTTCCCACCTCTGGTCGCAGCGCCATCGCCATCGTCCTCTGCACTACGCTTCTGGCCGCGTCCACCCTGTTGACCACCACCCTGCCCAGGTGTGAAGCCCGGAGCATTGGCGTTGAGGCTTTGCCGAGGAGAGTTGTGGTTCTGATTCTGGTTTTGCTGGCCACCTCGACCACCTCGACCGCCGCCTCGACCGCCTCCACGACCGATTTGCGAAGCAGCTTGGCCTTGGTTTTGGGGCTGGGGCTGCACCTGGTTCTGTTGCTGCTGTTGAGGCTGGTTCTGCTGGCCTCGTCCGCGACCACCAGGCATGGGGATGTTGCTTCCGCCGCGAGGAATGTTGGATTGCAGGGCACCACGGGCGGCCTGTGGTAGACCGTTGCCACGGCCGAGTTGCTGCGGCTGTTGCTGAACCTGGGGTAGCTGCTGGCCTGGCATTTGCCCTGGGTAGGTGAAACCTGGCTGGGGCAGTCCTCGGCCCATCTGGTTCTGCCCTTGGAGGAATGGGTTTACTGGCGTGCCATGGCCAACAGATTGGCTGAATGGGTTCGCTTGAGCAAAAGGCATGGGCTGGGATACCTGGCCTGCGGGCATGTTGTTTGTACCATTCGCCTGAGGAGTGTTGGCCATCAGAGGTGTTGCTTGCTGTTGCTGTGCAAATGTAGGCGGTGCACCAGACTGCGACGGTGTCGATGTATTTGGTGTTTGGCTCTGACCTCCAGGCTGTACCGCGTCCTGCTTTGCAGGTGTGGCAGGCTGTGCGACATTCTTAACTTCAGGCTTTTGAGTCATTGCAATCGCATACACCTTCGCAACCTCCTCTGTCGGCGTCTCTTTGGCAGCCTTGTCAACATAGGCGAACCGGGCTCGGACAAGCGCGAGCTGCGAGTCCTTGACCTTGGACTTCATTTCAAACGTCTTGGTCAGGCTCACTTCCTTCTCTTTCACCTTCTGCTTCAGCTTTTCCTCCCAAGCGGCTGTAACCTCTGGATCCTCGCCCGAGCTCGCAGGCTTCACCTGTTCCGGCTCCTGCTTGACACCTGTTATGCCATCAATGGCCTTTTGGGTACTGAGCTGTTCAATCTCTTGACGGAGATTGGCAATCGTCTCATCCCTCCCAACCATTGCTTTCTTAAGGTTGGTCTGTATTTGCGTCTTGACCAAACTATAAGCGCCCGGGTTGTGCTTCAACCACTGGGCGAGTTGGTTGTTTGTGACGGTAGGCCGCGGTAGGTCCTCCGTGTTAATCATGCCATCGGGTACAGCGGCTGCTGCGTCGGGTGTCTGTTGTTGAAGTTCCTGTGTAGGAGCAACGTTGATCGATGCTGCATTGCTCTGTTTTTCTTGTTGAAGACGTTCGACCTCAGCTTGGTGCTCCTCCTGTAGAGTGGCAATCTTCGACTCGTACTCCTTTTTGAACTCAGCAATTTTCTTGTTGGCCTTGACTTTGAGATCTTCGGATCTACCCTCCCTCTTAGCGACTGCGTCTTGACGGACGTCCAGATCTGCTTCACGGGTGTTCAAGGACGCTTCGAGCGCCTTCAGCTCCGTCTCTCGTTGATCAAGTGAGGCTTTGATGGCTGCGATCGCTTCATTGTCTTGTGAGGCTTCCGGTCGGGCCTCTCCTGTGGTGTGCTCAGCCGACTTTGCAACATCAAGCTCAGCCCGCAGATCGTCGACCTCCTTCGCTTTGATAGCAAGCTCCTCCTTAAGCTTCTCTATCTCTGCTTGCATAGTCGAATCAATGGCAGGAGCCGGGTTGGTTGTAGTTTGTGGATCCTGAGCCTGAGGGCGGGAGAGTTGCTGTTGAAGTTCAACGATGGTAGTACCCTTCTCAGCCTGTAAACGTAAGTGGTTGGTATATTGTAAAGAATGCGGGTGGCTTACAGCATCCTTCTGTAGGCTCTCTAGGCCATTCTTTTGTGCCGAAAGTTGGGCTTGCAAATTGGAGAGTTGGTCAACTGCCGCGGCCCGGTTGTGCTCTGCCTCTGCAGCCTTCTGCTGGGCTTCTTCCAGTTGCTTCTGCAACTCCGCAAGCCGCTGAGTTGTGGCGTCATGACTTCCCTCGTTGATTTGGCCTTCTTCGCCTCCATCTACATCTCTCGTCGGTTGCATTGATGTGGCTGCCTTGGCCAAGGCTTCATCACGAGCAGTCTTTGCAGATTCGAGATCTCGCTGAGCCGTCGCAAGTTGGGCGCGGGTCCGTTCCAGCTCTTTCTGCAGTGTTGCCACCTGCTCTTGTGAGTTTGCAGCGTCCGTGTGTGCCGTGTGTGCATTTGCGAGCTGCTCTTGAACACCTTGGAGTTCCTTCCTCAATTCTGCAACCTCTTGCTTCTTCTCACCCATCTTTTGGCTGTGTATTCTGTTGAACCTTTCTCGCGCATTCGCCACTTCGGCATCTCTCGCAGCTTGTATCTCTTGATTCTTCGTTGCAATAGCTGCCTCCAACTTTGCGGTGGCATCAGCTAGCTGTTCATTAAGACTGTTGACTTGCTCCAAAGCTTGATCTCGCTCGCCCTTGTATTCTTCGATCTGCTTCTTCAGATCCTCAAGTTCCTTGGGGTCGATACGGTCGTAACGTTGGAGTACATCCTGGTGACGCTTCTGCCAACGGTCGCGATCCTCTTCCACGGCCTTTAGATGACCGTTGTTCAGCTCAAGCTCGCCCTCGAGCTCGGAAACACGAACTTGTAGAGGTTCCAGTTCGCTCTGCAGATCCTCCAATGCCTTGGCCTTTTCAGCAAATGAAGCTTGGAGACGCAAGTTTTCGTTTCGCAAAGTTGCGTTGCTTTCGCGGTAGACATTGAGCTCTTCGAGGTTCTTGTTGAGATGAGCAAGGCTTGAACCGTTTTGTGATCCTGAAGCCTTGGCTTGCTCCTCCAGTAACTTCTCGCGCGTTTGGTCCAGTTGACCTTGGGCATGCGCGAGTTGTTGCTCCAGACGCTTGGATTCCTGTACCTTGAGGTTTAACTGGACTTCCAATATCTCCTTTTCGCGACGGAGGTAAGATTCAATGTCTTGAAGGTTAGTCGAACCTGCCTCCACACTGCCTGCATCGCCTGCCGCTGCTGACGCACCGCGATCGCTCTTTAGGCTGTTGATTTGCTCTTTGTACTCGTCGAATTGCTTGAGCAACGTCTGGTTGTACTGTTTCAAATCGTCATGGCGACGCTTGGCTTCTGCGAGCTGCTCCTCATAACGGCCTTCTGTTGACTTCCAGTGCTCTTGGCTCTGTTCCAGTGTAGTGCGGGCAGCTTCGGCTTGTGTCTTGAATTCCGTGATCTGAGTGTGGAGTTCGTTGTACTGGTCCCGTACTTCTCGAAGTTTCTTCATACTCTCGGCGTGCTTCTCAAACTCATGCTCGTAGTCTTTCTGGGCGCGCTCAGCAATGTCAGCTTGGGTCTTGACATACTGGGTTTGGTTCTCGGCCTCGGCCTTGTAGTCAGCCACGTCGTTTTGAAGGCGAATGATCTCTGCCTCCAAAATCTCCTTCTCTTGCTTGAGTACCAAAGTGTCTTGCTCATGTTGTCCTCGCAGTTCGGTGAGCTCAGTGCTGCTGGTAGCAAGTTCAGAAGATATATCGTTGACACGCTGCTGTAGGTCGCTGATAGTAGCATCCTTTTCTTGTTCTGCCAAATTGAGCTGCTCTTGAAGGCGCTCATGGGCCTCGACAAATGACTGTAGTCGGTTCTCGGCATCCTGAGCGATGTCTTGGAAGCCTGCAATCTGAGCCGTGACGGCCTCAAGCTCCTCCTCTTTGCGCTCAAGTTTACGCTTGAGCTCCGAAACCTGTGCAGTGAGTTCTTCTTCACGGCTGGCCGAATCTTGTTCCTCAGTCGAGTTGGGGCGTGGTTGAAGCGTTGCTACACGCTCCTCGGCTGACTGAAGCTGGCTTTGTAGATCCTTGATGCGTTGTTCAAGCTGTTGACGGGTTGAGTCGGCAGTGACTGCCTTCACTTCTGCACTGTTGCGCGCTGCAATGAGATCATCTATCCTTCGTTGCGCTTCCATACGCTCGTAGTCCCGCTGTTGGGTTGCCCTTTTGTGTTCAGCAGATTCGTCTTCCAGTCTGCGTTCGGCAGTCTGCAGGTCCATCCGAAGCTTGTCAACGCTGTTCTGTAGCTCTCGCCTGCTCTCTGCAGTGGCCAGTTCGGCTTCGTTACGTAGACTTTGGATGGAGGACACCATGCTGCTTAGCCGGTCTCGCTCCGCCATCAACTCTTGGTTTCGTTCCTTGAGTCGTGCTTCAATCGTCACAGACATCTGCTGAGATGCTCTAAGTTGAACCATTTCACCCTGCAAGCTCTGAAGACGGGCCTCAGCTTCAGCCGCATTCTGAGTGGCCTTGACAAGGTTATCGTCCTGCTGGGCCATGGTGGCTTGGACCTTGTTGTAGCGCTCCTGAAGAGAGTCCTTTTCGGATTGCAGCAGCTTGATGCTGCCCTCAAGGCGAGCATACCTATCTTGCTCTCGCCGTAACTGCGACTCGGAACGGAGCTTATCGCTCTGAAGTTGAGTGTTGTCCTTGGTAAGGTCGTCGACCTGAGACTTTAGCGTGGCTCGATCTGTAGCACTCTCCTCCTTGAGTAAGTCGATGTGCGATTGGAGATCCTTGATAAGCTTGCTGTACTCTGGGATCTCACGGGACATGGATCCGTTTTCGAGCTGCAAGGGAGCCCCAGTGGCTGGTACCGACTGTGCAAAGGCAGACGTTGACTGGGCGTGAGATGGCAATTGGCCGCGACCGCTAACGATGCGGCTGTACATGTCGCGCTCCGTCTTTAGGGTTTGTGAGCGTACATGGAGCGACTTGATCTCTTCGTCTTTATCTGCAACCACAGAACGGAGATGGCTGAGCTCCTCAATGTCCTTCTGGTACTGCTCCGACTTCATACGAGACTCTTGCTTCTCCTGTTCGTCGCCGACTTGTCGAATTGTGCGAAGGAGTTCGGAGTTTTGTCCCTGAAGCGTCTTTATGTCGTTGTAGAGGGTAAGGTACTGCGTGATCATATTCTGTGTAGGTGAATCATCTGGCAGGAACTCATCCGCGACTTCGTTCTTCTCCACGGCTGTGATGAGGAACCTCTGTTGCTCTTCTGGCAGAGTGCCCAGACCGTTCTTCTCTGCTTCGGTTCGCCATATCAGCGAGCGCAGCTGGATTGTCAGGTCCCCGAGCTGGCGTTGTAACAGGCCATTCTCGCTCTGAATACCTTCCAAGTCACCCAGAGCCTTGCGCGAATCCCTTTGAGCTGCCTCACGTTCGGAGATGGTGTCCTCAAGCAGACTAGAGATGTCGTTGTTCTGTTCGATGAGCGCATCGTTCTGGCGACGGAGCTCATCAAACTCGGGTTGACGGCGCTCTAGCTCCTGGAGCATGTCGTTGAGTATGGCGTTCTGTTCTTCATGCTTTTCCCGGACTCTCCGAAGCTCCTTCTTGAGGTCATTGTTCTCAATCAGCAACTGGGTCTTGGATGCATCAGCCTTGAGCTGCGAGCCACCTGGAGAGAAGACAGCAGGTGAGCCTGCCCTAGCTGGGGTGCTGAAGCCACCGTTCATGGCGTGTCGCGGTGTTCCGGGGACGCGTACGGAGCTTCGAAGATCAGAATTGTCGGTCTTGAGGGTCTCGACAAGCGTCTCCAACTCCACGGTACGTGCTTCAGCCTCAGCAGCCCTGTTGCGTTCCATCTCATACTCAGCCTGAAGTTGACCAATCTCGTTAGCGGCGTCTTCTTGTACCCTCTCGGTGTCCGCCTGCAGTTGCTCCAGACGCTTCTTGGTCATCTCGTGGTTCTGCTGGTGTAGCGTAGCGAGCCGTCGTGCACTATCGAGCTCCAGGTGGAACTTGGTCTCGGCTTGTGACACCTCGTTCTCCAGCGCCTCGATACGAAGGCGATCCTCCTCGGCCTTGCTCTTGAGCTCCTCGATGTGTTGTCGCAGCAACGTCTCGGAGCGGCGCAGGGTGTCAATGGTCTCTGCGGCGTCGGCATTCTCGCGCTGCAGTTGGGCAATCTGGGCGTTTTTCTCCTTTCGGTACTTGCTATGATCGTCGGCGCGGGTCTTGAGTTCGGTCGTATACCAGTCGTTGTTGTTGCGCAGCTGCTCAATCTCTTGCTGCAGATTGGCCTCGCGGAACTTGACGTTGGTAGCAGCACTCTCGAGCGACTGGTTCTTCTCCTCAAGCGCAGACACCTGCTTACGCAGCTCAACGGACTTTTGGTGTTGCTCCGAGAGCTCCTTGGCCAGACGGTCATGGGCAGCCGTCTTGGCCTCGTGCATGGCAATGGCATCGCGGTTATGGGACTCAAGTGTCTTGATGCGCGATTCGAGTGCCTGTGTCTCGGATGTTGAGCTGGTGGCCGTGGCCTGTAGGTTCTGCAGCGCCGTCTGTGCCTCCTGCCTAGCATTTTCTGGGGGGTCCAGTTAGCATCTACAATGCGAGTGCGGCTGTTGCCTCCCTCACCTTCCTGAACGAGCTTCTTCTTCAGTTCCTCGGCCTCCTTCTGTGCCTTCTCTGCCGTGGCCTTTAAGCTTCGCACGCGCTGCTCGCCGCCCTGCACAGCAGTCTCGAGCTCGACATCGGCGCGAATCTTGTCCGACTGCAGGTCATCGTATGCGCGGGCCTTGGCCTCAATCTGGATGAGCAGTGACTGGACTAGCTCGACGGTGGGTTCGGATAGTAGTGAGTGGAGTGTCGTCTCTGCGACGGAATAGGACGCGGCCAGGTAGCCAACGTCGACTGTGGCCGCCATGGTGGTATAGTTTGTTTATCGCAAATCCTCACTCATCATCGAGATGAATAGTTGGTTGCGAATTACTCGTGGAAGGAAAACAGGACAAAGGAGAGTTCGCGGGGGGTGTGACGCGAACAATGAATGCGATGCGGCGGTTCCTTCTCAAGCACCAGTCGCGCGACGCCTTGCAGTTGTTTGACGAGCAGGGGCCAGCCGCTAGGCCTGCATGCGTTCATAGCGCCCGTCGACCACGGAACCGCCTTTTGTTTCCGCGGCGGTGGCCTAAGCCTTCCATTGATTGCCTTTCACTGCCTGTCTTGCCTTCCTTTACTTCACTCTCACCTCAACCCACCCGCCCTCGGCCGCAGACCCACGCTCACTACCAACCCCGCTCTTTCCCCGTTCGCTGTGCGACTCTTTAGCTAGACGCTGCACACACTACAACAGCATTTGTCACCTTGCTCCCACTCCATTACCCAGCAATCTACCCATACCTCCGCAACTGCAACCATGTCCTTTCTCAAAGCAAACTCTGCCACCGCCATGAACGCGCCCTCGCCGACGCCCTCGACCTCCTCAGCCAGCGGTTCAAAGCGCAAGCGTCCAGCAGATGGAGTGCCCGTCGTCTACTCGCAGCCGCAGGACACAGGCACCGGCGAGCACGTCTTTACCCGCCTGACCTATGTCAACGATTTTCTGCGTGAGCGCAAGGAAAAATGGCACACGTTCGACGACATCATGGAGTACCTCAACATTCCACCCGGCCACATCCAACGCGAGCAGCTGCGCGCACTCATGCGTGCCGACAACCAGGGCAATCGCATCTCATGGGACTCGCACAATGAAAAATACCGCTACAAGCCGAAGCTCGACATCCGCAACCCTGCACAGCTCAAGGGCCATCTCCAGACGCAAAAGTCGGCCATGGGCCTGCAGATCAAGGACCTCAAGGACGGCTGGTCCAGCGTGGCCGATGACATTAGCAAAATGGAAGACAAGAACGAGGTGCTGGTGCGACGCGCCAAAGATGGTGTCCCAAAGACTGTCTGGGGCAACGACCCCTCGCTCATGCTGCCCATGGACCCGGCGTTTGCCAAGACGTGGCACTCGGTGCAGGTGCCTGATAACCCAGAGGAGCTGCGCAAGGTGCTGCTGGCCAACAAGTTGACGGCTGCTACCCAAGCAAAGGTTATTGTCGCTGCACCCTCGGGCAAGAAGAAGAAGGGTCCTCGTCGTGGCGGCAAGCAGACAAACACCCATATGATTGGCATCCTGAAGGATTTCTCCGGTATGAGAAAGTAGAGATTATTTCTTTTCAATTCTTTGTCGTGATTTGCATAGCGTCGGTGTTTGGGTTTTCTGTGTTTCTTACAACGTACCGGGAAATTTGTAGACGGGACCTTTTCAAATGGCTCTGTCAGATTGCTACAAAAAATCATGTACAACTATGCGTGGAAAAGGCAATGTATTTCCATGCAATGCAAAGTAATAATAGAATCTGGGCAACTGGGTAAGAAGATAAGCTCTTTTTGGACCTATGAAATTCTGAAACTACAGTATAAGTCAAAGCTATTCGGTTCCATCTACGTCGTTGTCTCTCACTTTCCTATTCCAACCCATCTCATCACTAAAACCTCCTCACAAAACTGCCTCATCCATATTTCTGATCCACCCCCACATCCACCTCACCGTATCCAAATGCGCCTTTACACCAACCTTCTCATCAACCGTGTGGATATTGCCAAGTCCATCTTGCTCCTTATCCCACCCCGGTCCATACCTGAATATGTTCTCGCTCAGATCCCAATAGTACCGCGTATCTGTATTGCCCGTCATGATGCCTGGGCTAACAAGGACTTGTTTGCCGTAAAGGGCGCGTGTGGTACCGGACAAGATGGCGTAGGGGGTAGATGTGTTGTTTGATGTAGACGAAGAAGAAGAAGAAGAAGAAGAAGAAGAAGAAGAAGAAGAGAGAAGCGAAGTAGGTGTCACAGGAGCGGGTTCGAGAATTGTGGGGCCGTGGGATAAGGTGATGCTCGAGGGTGATTCGGTGCCATTGAAGGCGTGGAGAGTGAGGTTGTATTTCTGCGCGACTTGTGCGGCGAGGGCGGTAATGTGTTCTTTCACAGCGCGGGAGCTGGATCCGACGTTTATGCGGTGGTTTACCGTCATCTGCGTGCGTTCGGGTAGGGCGTTTGTTTTGACGCCGCCGTGGATAATGTCGACGGCGACCGAGGTGGTGAAGAGGTATTTTATCGCGGGACCTGCTTTTGCGGCTTCCAGCGCGAGCGTGTCGCCTTTCTTGCTGCACGTCTTGTGGTGCTGGGATCGCTTGTGCAGCAGTTTAGATAGGTGGCGCGGGAAATCTGGGGCATGCTCGGTACCGCATTGGAGGAGGCCTAGGTACGGGTTTTCGTCTGCGAGGTACGGCTCGTACGCATTGGCTTCGATGAGTGTGATGAGCTCACTGGCGACGCCAATGCCGTTGTGTGTGGGAGGGATACTGCTGTGGCCACCGGGCATGCGCACAACAATGTCTACGTCGACATACCCCTTTTCCGCAACTCCTGGAATGGCAAAGTTTGCGCCCCAGCTCTCGACATTGACTGCACCCTCATCCACTATAGCAGCGATTGAGTTGTGACCAAGCTTCTTCAACAAGTATTCAGCAAGGTGCTGTGCTCCTTCCCTCCCAGAAACCTCCTCATCAAACCCAAACGACAGAATCAAAGTACGCTTGGGTGTGAAATCAGCCGCGATGAGCGCCTCGACCGCATTCAAGATGGCCATGAGCTGGTTCTTGCAATCACTTGCGCCTCTCCCCCACACAAACCTGCCGTCATAGTGGCCCGAAAAAGGCGGAAACGACCATTGCTCAACTGTCGAGTCAGGAACGGGCACAACATCCTGATGAGCCATGAGCAGATTCGGCTTCAAGCTCTGATCGGAACCAGCCCATGTATACAACAAGCCATGCGTATTAACCTTTTCAAGCTGCAGCGTAGCATGTGCCAGTGGATAAGTCTTGCTGAGATAGTCTGCGAACGAGTAGAAAATGTCCCAGCGTGCGTCTTCGCCAACAGTTCCCATGTCATCATAGCTCTGCGTAGGGATCTTGACGGCGCCTGATAAGCGCTCAATGGCTACATCGCGGAACGCGTCAGATGTCAGGTACGCTTCCATCTCTTCCATTTCCCTTGTCTTCCGTGCCGGAAACAAGGGTTCCACCTGCGAACATTGCTCTTTCGCTTCGATGCTGTTGAAACCAGTGGAAAGAGACCATGTTGGTAACGATGTAGGCGCGATGATGTAATGTCTCAAGAAGCCCAAAATTACGAAACAAAATAGGCCGCTTGTGATGAATTGACGCTTGTAGGAGGAGACGAGACATTTTGATGGTTTAGGTACGAACTGCACAGTTTGCTTTCCCAAAGGCTTGCCCGCCATTTTGCAGGTTGGGGTTGAGGGTAGGAATGTTGGTGCCTGGACTTTGCCCGGGGATAAGGTCAGGTCACGATAGAGCTAGGCTGTATCAGGAAGGTACCCAATTGCTAGAACTACTTTTTCTCAACGCACCGAAATGCGTATAACTGCTTGATGATCTCGGAAAAGTGGTTGACTCGGATAAGCATGGAAATTAAGAGACGTAAAAGTAACCTAAATAGCCCTTTTATTTTTTTCAAGTATAAGTGAGTAATCAGACATGAACAACAAGCCACAATATCTACCAGGTCGTAGGTGTGTAGACAATGTAACCCTAAATTTATGTGCCTAGTTTTCGTATTCTGTAATATATATATATATATACATTTGCGACATTAGAGAATAGTAAATAGTGAAGGTGAACTATGTTTGGCGGATGTACATCATCATTACCACTTCGAGCAAAATCCTACATCCTTCTCGAATCTATCTGCATCCCCAGCCTGAGCCACAACCACAGCCATAGCACATTCCTCTTCTTCCTCGAAAGGGGACCCTTCAGCCTGCTCCCGAACCCTACCAGCCCATTCTTCCAAGCTCCTCACCACCCACTTTATACACCCTACCCGTCGGTAGCACCCAACCAAAAGTACCATGCACGCCCAGCGGGGGTACCCAGCGAGTTTGGCTAGACGAGATGGCTGGAAATCAAGGGCAGAAACATTGGTAACAGGGTTCTGCCACGCCTGCTGCATGAGCGCATCATACGCCGCCTGCACTTTCTCTCTAGCCGCCAGCTCCTCCTCGGTGACCTGAACTTTCTCCTCTGGCGGTGGCGGTGACCAAATTGCCTCATCCTCCAGCTGCTCTTCTAAGGCCAGGGTATTCGCCTCTACAAGCTCCATCAGCTTTTCGTATGATACCCGCAGCCCGCGGGTAGCCCCCTTATACACCCCCGGTCTCAGTGCCTGTGGCGTCCCAAACTCATGCGCAAAGACGTTCCTGCTTACCCTCAGCTGTCCCCACATACTACATTCGGTGTCGTTGGGTAATCCGAGTACGTCAAACTCCATATTCTCACTTGCCATGCGGAGACACTCGTACGTGCCAATATGGTGCATGGCAAATTCACTCTGTGCCTTCTGCAAGCCAGTCAGGTTGGCTAGGCGTTGAACAGAAAGGGGTTGGCGGGCGGAAAGCTGGGTTTCAGAGTACCGAGATAGAATGGTGAGGTTGGCCGAAAGGTGTTGGTTGAGTAAGTAATAGTACTCCAGTGAAGACGAGACGACAGAGCGTGTGATAGGCCGGTGATATGTCTTTTGGGTTAGGACATTGGGGTGTCTGATAACGAAGTAGCTCACCATCCCGAGATATAAGGGGTATGCTGAATCTAGGTCTTCGATTTCGTCAGTGGAAGGAGTAGGAAGGGGTGGTAGGGTGGCCATATCTTCTGGCTCGGGGGTCGCGATTGCGGATTCTTTGCCGTCCGAGAAATGTGTAACAGGGTAATTTTTGTCGAGAACCATGTTAGTAGTTGTTGGTTATAACTTCTGAATCCGCAATAGATAACGTTGCTGATGAAGTATAATGTTAAACGTTTCTG
>Ga0265798_10003396_pt1 | contig 22652 bp, 19 predicted proteins | sample P3T30metagenome_FD_192430 | JGI IMG/M metagenome (GOLD analysis project Ga0265798, IMG submission 192430) | Plant litter microbial communities from East Loma Ridge, Irvine, California - P3 T30 | ecosystem: Environmental > Terrestrial > Plant litter > Unclassified | place: USA: California... | reverse complement strand
CGGCACGCAGCAGCGTGGTGTCGAAGGTCCAGTTGATGGCTTCGATGTTGGTGTCGTGCCACTGACCGTCGTCATTGCGCAGACGCTGACGACCGACTTTCAGGATCTCGCCGGGGTAGGGCGTGAAGCCGCTGTAGCCGATCCAGAATTCGCGCAGTGCCAGGTAGGATTTGTCGACTTCGCGCTCGCTGGCGGTGCCACGGGACACTTGAGTCTGACCGTCGCCTGCGCCGGTGGACTGCTCCAGCGGGTCGGTCTGAATGGTGTCGGTGGCGGTGACCACCTGGCCCATGGCGTAACCGCTCCAGTTGCCGCGCTCGCCGTACACCCATGGACGCAGGTCAAGGCCCAGGCCGCTGACGTCGCCGCCCGAACGGGTGCCCAGATCACGGTCGTCTTCCAGTTGGCCGGTGGCTTTCACTTCCAGGCCGAAATTCTGCTGTTCGGTCAGGGCTGCCAGTGTCGGGCACGCCCACAGCAGGCTGAAGCCAAGGCCCACGCCGGCGGCCATCAGGGGATTCAACTTCATAGTGCTTCCTCACCGTCTTTTTCTTCTTGCAGGGCCTGCATCGCCATCACGCTCTGGTTGGCGGCTGCGCCCCGGACTTTTTGCTCACGTGCCAACAGATCCTTGGCGCCGGCGAGCTTTTCAGGCGGCAGTGTGGTGCTCAGTTGCTGGGCCAGTTCAGTGGCCTGCGGTGTTTCGCTGGTCAGCGCCAGTTGGGCGAATACCCAGGCATTGACCGGGTCAGGCTTGGTGCCTTTGCCTTGGGAGAACAGTTGCGCGAGGGCGAAGTCGGCGCTGTTCTGGCCACCACGAGCGGCGGTCAGCAACTCGTCCACGGCTTTTTGTGGATAAACCTGGCCGAGGTAGCCGCGGCGGTAGATCTGACCCAGGTAGTAATGGGCAGAGATTTCCGTCGCTGCGGCTTTCTTCAAGTGCGCTTCGGCCTTGAAGGCGTCGGGCGTGACCCATTTGCCTTCGTAGTACAGGCGACCCAGCAGCAGCTCGGCGCGCGGCTGGTCGGCTGCGCGGCCGTTTTCCAGGTACTCCATCATCTTGTTGACGTCGCCCAGTTCGGGGAAGTCGTAAAGCAGCTTGGCCAGGGTGACCCACGAAGCGGGATAGCCCGGCGCGATGCCTTCCAGCAATTGCTGGGCAGTCTTTTCGTCTGGCGTGCCGATGGTCGAGTCGCCCAGTACGCGTGCCACGCTGTCCACACGCTGAGCGCTGATGCGGCCAGCGGCGTGTTCGCTTTTCAGGCGTTCGATCAAGGCAGCCTGCGGCCCGGCCTGACCACGCGTCTGGTAGACGGTGGCCAGTTCGACGTAGCAGATGTCAGTGGTGTTCAGCGCCTGCTTGCAGATGCTTTCCACTTCATCCAGATGCTCGGCGTAGGTGCCCTGAGTGCGATACAGCAGCACCTGGGCCAGACCTGCTTCCGGATAACCGGCGGCGCGCCACTGGCTGATCTTCTGCTGCGCATTCACGTCCGGGAAGGTGTGCGGGTATTGCAGATAGAGCATGGCCAGCGGAACCAGCGTGCCGGACTCACCATTGGCGAAGGCTTTCTTCAGCAGCGCTTCGGCTTCGTGGCGTTCGGCATCGGTGGCGTCCGGCTTGGCGGCCAGCAGACGGCCCAGGCGCGATTGCGCCCGTGGCGAAGTCTCGGCGGCCGCACGGTAAGTGGCTTCCGCCTGCTTGAGCAGGGCAGGGTCGCGGGTGTTGACCTGGATATCAGCCAGGCCAACCTGTGCATCGCTGTAGCCCAGGTCCGCCAGCTGCCGATAGTTCTGCTCCGCCAATGCAGTGTCGCCGTTTTTCAAGGCTTCATTGGCAAGACGTTGGTCAGGCAGGCCGGCACAGCCGCTCAGGCCGAGCGCGACGGCGAGGCTCAATAGCGTGGGGGTCGACAGGCGTCGTAATGGGCTGCTCATGATTACAGACCCGCGGCCACGGCTTTGTCGATCAGCCAGTTCACGGAAGGACCGCGATCACTGACCACTTCAACAGGACGGCCGGCGAGCGAGCTGCTCAGGCTTTCGTCAGGCTTGATCTGCACACGGATGTCGGTGGACAGGTCAGTGTCGCTCAGGTTGGTGCTGCTGACGATCTCGCCAGTGCGCAGTTTGTTTTCGCCTGCAACCTGGAAGCTGACACGGGTGCCCGGCTTGACGTCGTTGAACTGGCGATAGGTGAAGCGTGCTTCAACCGTGGCCGGTGCGTTGCGTGGCACCAGTTGGAAGATCACCTGACCCTTGCTGGCGTACTGACCGTCGGCGACCAGCTGACGAGCCACGACGCAGTCACATGGGCTGGTCAGGGTGCCGCTCATCTGCTTGCCATACAGCTCTTCGATTTTCGCAGGCTGCAGGTCTTCACCGGTCAGGCTGCCTTTGAGCATTTCCAGCATGCTGGTGTTGAAGCTGGCCAGTGGCGCGCCTTTGGTGGTTTCGCCGTTCGGCTGAACCAGGCTCTGCACGGTGCCTTCGCGCGGCATGGTGATGTCCATGCTCGGGATCGAGACCAGACCGGCCGAGGCGTGGCTGACGAAGTACAGGCCGTAGATGGTTTTGAAGATAAAACCGAACGCTGCCAGACCGACGATGAAGATGCCGAGGCTGAAGGTGACTGCACGCAGGCGACCCATAGCGCTCATGCCGCCGTCGTTGCCCTTGACCTTGCGCGCCTTGGTGAAGTTGTCGCGCTGCAGGGTTGCCAGCACTTCGCCCAGGCTGACGATGTCGCCGGACAGGTGCGAGGTGATCAGGTGGCGCAGTGTGGCGATGTCCTGGGCTTCCAGATTCTGGAACTGGCAACCGACACGGCCGCTGGCATTGTCCACCGAGCGGACCTGCATCTCTACGTCCATGGCCAGACCAAGGTTGTCGATCAGGAACTGCAGGCGGCCCTTGATGACCTCGCCTGCGGTGTAGCGATGGCCTTGCGGCGCGACGAAGCTCAGGCCACCGGCCGACAGGTCTTCGATGCGCACCAGCGGGGCGTTCGGCTGATCGTTCAGCAGGCGCAGCTTGGCAGGGATCTTGACCCGGGCGTGTTGGCGCTGGGCTTCGGATTCATGTACGACGTTCGCATTCACGGCTGTATTCATGGCTAATTTTCCTACTTAAGCGATTAATCCGTTGGCCCGGTCAAACCATCGTCAACAGCACGGCGACGAAGATGGTGCCAGCCGAGAAAGTCATGGTTCGGGACGACCACGTGTTGAACCAACCCTGAAAGCTGGCCATGTCGCGGCTGAGTTTGGTGTCCTGGCGCGTCCAGGACTGGCGGTCCAGGCGGAAGAAGACGTAGATCTTCATCAGGGCGCCGACGATCTGGTTGTAATAGAGAATCAGGGGGTACGCAGGGCCGATCCTGTGTCCCGAGAAGGACAACAGCAGCGTGAGGATCAGGCGGGTCATGCCGATCCACAGCAGGTACATCAGCAGGAAGGCTCCGCCGTACTTGAAGCTGGCGATGATGGCGACCGTCAGACCGAGGATGGAGGTCCACATCGATACACGCTGGTCGAACAGCACCACACTGGTGAACAGGCCAAGGCGACGAACACCCAGGCCCAGCGCACGCGAGTTCTGACGCAGGTTGTTGCCGTACCAGCGGTACATCAGCTTGCGGCTGGCCTTGAGGAAACTCTTCTCGGGCGGGTGCTCGACCGTATTGATCGCGGCATCCGGCACGTAGAAAGTGTCGTATCCGAGGCGCATCAGGCTGAACCAGCTGGATTTGTCGTCGCCGGTCAGGAACCGGAACGTGCCCAGACGCCAGTGGTTGAGCGAGTCGCTTTCCACGTCGGCGATGAACTCGGGGTCGGTGACCACGGTGGCGCGGAAGACCGACATGCGACCGGTCATGGTCAGAACGCGCTTGGACAGGGCCATCGAGCACATGTTGATGTGACGCTGAGCGAAACGCAGCTTGTGCCACTCGCTCATGATGTAACCGCCGCGCACTTCACAGAACTCGTTGGTGGTCAGGCCGCCGACGTTGTCGAACAGCTGAAACCACGGCACGGTCTTGGCCACGACGCCTTCGTTCAGAACGGTGTCACCGTCGATTACCGCAACGACTGCACGCTCATCCGGAAGGTGGCGGGAAATGGCACGGAAACCGTAGGCCAGGCCGTCACGCTTGCCGGTGCCAGGGATGCGCACGAAGTCCAGCTTCACACGGTCCGGCGGGTTGAGACGGGCCCACATCGCCTTGACCAGCAGCTCATCGGACATTTCCACCAGCGAGCAGACGATGGTGGTCGGCAGACCGCAATTGATCGCTTCACGAATGACCGAGCTGTACACCTGGGCGGTGGTCAGCGCGTCAATACGAAAGCTGGTGACCATCAGGAACACATGGGACGGATCTGCAGCCTTACCCAACTTTTGAACCTTGCGGCGCAAGTGCGGATAAACGATGTACAGAAAGATCATCCCGCGCACAAAGTGCGTGATACCCATCGAATAACGCCAGATACCCACGGCGCCAATCAGAAAGATAAAGTTCTTCGACTGTGAGTCGAAGATACTGGTGGGCAATGCTGTGGCAATACCCATTAATAAACTGAGATAAAACAGCCAACCGGCGGCCTGTAAAAGGCCGTGTTTTAGCCTCTGCATAATCTGTATCCCTAAGTCAGTTGCAAGCCTCAAGCCCCAGGCCCAAGCGATGCTTGAACGAGTGGCCTGGAGCTTGGCGCTTGTGGCTTGCGGCTGATTTACCAGCAGATACCTTCGGCACGGCCATCTTCACTGGTGGCCTTGGACATGAAGCCCACCAGGTCGATGACGCGCTTGCCTTCAGGGGTCTTGTCGGCGAGCGTGCGGAAGCGCTCGTCGCGGTTGCCCAGAATGATGATGTCAGAGTCGTTGACGACCTGATCGAAGTCGGAATTCAGCAGCGAGGAAACGTGCGGGATTTTCGATTCGATGTAGTCTTTGTTGGCGCCGTGAACACGTGCGTATTCAACGTTGCTGTCGAAGATGCTCAGGTCGAAGCCCTTGCCGATCAGCATTTCAGCCAGCTCTACCAGCGGGCTTTCACGCAGGTCGTCGGTGCCGGCCTTGAAGCTCAGACCCAGCAGTGCAACCTTGCGGCTGTCGTAGCTGGCAACCATGTCGAAAGCGTTCTGCACCTGCGACACGTTGCTACGCATCAGGGAGTTGAGCAGAGGCGCTTCAACGTCCAGCGTGCTGGCGCGGTAGGTCAGGGCGCGCACGTCCTTCGGCAGGCAGGAACCGCCGAATGCGAAGCCTGGGCGCATGTAGTACTGCGACAGGTTCAGAGCCTTGTCCTGGCAGACCACGTCCATCACTTCACGGCCATCGACGCCGACGGCCTTGGCGATGTTGCCGATTTCATTGGCGAAGGTGACTTTGGTGGCGTGCCACACGTTGCAGGTGTACTTGATCATTTCGGCAACGGCGATGTCCTTGCGGATGATCGGTGCGTCCAGTTCTTCGTACAGCGATTGCAGAACGTCGCCCGAGGCCTTGTCGAACTCGCCGATGACGGTCATCGGAGGCAGGTCGTAGTCCTTGATCGCGGTGCTTTCACGCAGGAACTCAGGGTTTACGGCAACGCCGAAGTCCACGCCAGCTTTCTTGCCGGAGCAGTCTTCCAGAATCGGGATGACGACATTGGCAACGGTGCCCGGCAGTACGGTGCTGCGGACCACGATGGTGTGACGGGAAGTCTTGTCACGCAGTACGTAACCGATTTCGCGGCACACGGATTCGATGAAGTCGAGTTCCAGGTCGCCGTTTTTCTTGCTCGGTGTACCGACGCAGATCATCGACAGATCGGTGGCGCGAATAGCCTCGGAGAAGTCCGTGGTGCCACGCAGTTTGCCCGTACGAATACCTTGCGCCAGCAGGTCTTCAAGACCCGGTTCAACGATGGGCGATTTGCCGTTATTGATCAGGTCGATCTTGGTGCTGGAAATATCCACACCGACAACTTCATGACCCCGTGCAGAAAGGCAACCGGCACAGACTGCACCGACATAACCCAAACCAAAGATGCTGATACGCATCGTACTCTCCTCGATTTTCACGCCATAAGTTGGCTGGATATTAATTTTTGGCCAGCAGATGTCACACGCGAGTCGTGACAGCGTGTAAGGCCATCTAACTAACGCAGGCATATTTAAGAGTGAGTGCCCAAACAAGCGAGGCGAACCCAAATGACACTAAGTACAAGCGGCAGGTGACCTGTCCTTCCGGGCGGGGCCCTGCTCTCTTGGATGCAGTAAACCACTCCATGTATAGCGATCGACGGCGGATCAGGAGCTGAAAGCCTTTGGCCATAGCCTTGGCGGTTCTCGTCGAGTCCTGCGCGCCACACCGGTCCGGTGCTTCGCCTGTCTACCTACTTCAACTAGTGATATGAGTTTTAATTTCGGTACCTGCAGCCTCTTCCCGTGGAAAAGGACTGCCTGCGGGTAACTTCCCTTTGTCCTCGCTTCGCTGTAGGTGATCTCCTACAGGGTGGCCGAGAATTGTTACGGGATGTAGGAGCGTAAGGTTTCCCATTTAGTTCCGGGCCACTCGTCCTGTTTGGGAGATTTTGATGTATCAATCTTGTGACATGGGTAGTTGCATACTGATGGCGCACAAGGGTGAAGTCCCTTATAAACAGGGGTTAGATGTCACCTGATATAAAAGTGCCATTACTGTTTAAGACTAAAGCGCCACCACGTAAAAAAATTGTTTATTTTTTGAGAAAATTTTCTTGTCGGACAAGCGAGACACTAGTTGACGTTTAAGTGGCGTCATAAAGCCGTCGCCTGGCCGGAGAGATAGGCGTATTAAGTTGTACAGCGGCGTAGCGCTGCACAACTTTGACGCCATTAGTCCTCTGGGCTGTCGCGCAGAAAGACCAACTTGGAGGGGGAGGATAGTTCTGCGTTATAACGATATCCCTGAACATCGAACGCTCTAAGCGCTTCGGGGCTGTCGATGCGTTCCTCGATCACAAACCGGCTCATCATCCCTCGCGCCTTCTTGGCATAGAAGCTGATGATCTTGTACTGCCCGTTTTTCAGGTCCTTGAACTCGATGTCGATGATCCGGGCATTGAGCGCCGAACGCTTGACCGCTGAAAAGTACTCGGTCGAGGCCAGATTGAGCAGCAGGTCGTCGCCCTGATCGGCGAGTGCTTCATTCAACCATTCACTGATCCGCGTACCCCAGAAGGCATAAAGATCCTTGCCACGGGCATTGGCCAGCCGCGTGCCCATCTCCAGGCGATAGGGTTGCATCAGGTCCAGGGGGCGTAGCAGGCCGTAAAGGCCGGAGAGCATACGCAGGTGTTTCTGCGCATAGTCGAGCTGATCTTCGCTGAGCGTCTCTGCCTGAAGGCCCGTGTACACGTCGCCCTTGAACGCGAGCAGCGCCTGTTTGGCATTCTCGGGTGTGAACGCTGGCGTCCAGCTTCCAAAGCGCGCGGCATTGAGACCGGCCAGTTTGTCGGACAGGTGCATCAGTTCTGCGATCTGCGCGGGCGCAAGTTCACGAAGCTGGCTGATCAATTCCTGAGAGTGGTCCAGGTACTGCGGCTGGGTAAAACGCTCGGTGGTGGGCGGTGTTTCGAAATCGAGGGTTTTCGCTGGGGAAATCACCATCAGCATGAAGTCGTCTCCTTTGATCGTCCGGGGATTCTAGGGGCTGATGGCGCGCGACTCCAGCTATGGTGGCGATAGAGACAGGTTTGACACTCGTGTCTGGGGCCATTGCGTTTCACGCACCGGCTTTGTATGTGCGTCGACATAAGGGGCGGGCGTATATCAGCTATAGTGGCGCGCTGGTCATGACGCGACAGTCGACAGAGAGGACATTGGGTTTGCGTATCGTTTTAGCAGTTTGCGCGTGTCTGTTATGGGGTCAGGCCCAAGCAGCCGCTCCGGTCATCGCCACCATGGATCGCAGTGTCTGGCCCGAGCGTCTGGAAACTCCGGCGCTGTTCGATGTCGCGTCACGCGCAGAGATCCTTGCGTTCGCCCATCAGCTGTACCTGAGCGAGAAGCTGGACGAGGAGGGGCTCAGGCAGCGCCTTGGCCTGCGTTACGTGAACGTCTCATCGTTGAACGTGGTCCGCCACCGTCTGTGGTCGCGTCTGCTGGAAAACTATCAGGCCGCCCAGAAAAGCTGCGTGGATGATGCCAACTTCTGTGTGCTGGTCGAAGACATGGATCAGTTGCGTCAGCGCGCCGAGGAATATCAGGTCGCCGATGACTCCTTTTATGCTGCCTGGGCGAGACCCAGTGCTGTCTTCCATCAGCGCTACCTCAATGAACTGCTGTTCCTTGCTGCGCTGTTTCCGCAGACCAGCAGCGAGATCGAGCGTTACAACTCCGATGAGATGAGCGGCGACGAGATGCCCGACCGCACGTTCAGACTCGACTTCGACAGTGGGCCGAGCGCCGTCGACGGTGCCACGGACTGGCTGGCCGACTTCATGCGCCAGCAGAAAATGACCGCGACCTTCCATGTATTGGGCAAGAGCCTGCAGGACCGTCTCGACAGCACATCCGCTGCCAGCCTGCAGGCTTTGTACCGCCAGCAGTGCGTGGGGATTCAGGGCTGGGAATACCGCTCGCACAGCCAGTGGCTCGATTGGCAGGATTCGATTCAACGCAGCTCGGCGCTGGTGCAGCAGATCCTGCCGGATAACTTCGTGCCGCTGTTCCGGCCGCCTTATGGCCATCGCCGAGCCGACAGCGGCGACTATTTCCGCTCGCAGCATCTGCGGGTATCGCTGTGGAATATCGACGCTCAGGATGCAACCGGTCGGCTGACTGCCGATCAGGTGGGTGATCGCGTATTGACGCTCATGCTGCTCTGGCGACGGGGCACAGTGGTGTTCCATGACTCGGCCAACCGGGCGCAGTCGGCACTGCCGCTGTTGATGGCCAATACCGCGCAAAGCGAACTGATCTGGGATGACTGCCGGAATCTGTATGAAACGCCCGTGGAACAAGGGCTGGAGGAGGGTGGCGAAGACGCATCTGAAGGGGAATGACGGGCAAATCGACTGTAGCTGACTTCCGACTGTAAACGCGCTGAGAACGTCCGCCAAGCGCTATTCGTCATCCTGTGAAATAAACTTCAAAAAACTGTCAAAGAGCTTTTTTCTGTCATCCCTTTTGCTGTATTACGAATACAGACCGCCGAAACCTGCAACACAGGTGGCGTCTCCCAAGACCCACCTTGAGCAACACTTCTACCCTGCCTGAAGGGAAGAAAACCGGCGGCCTTTTCGTGGCGCAGTGCTGTTGTGGTTCTGCGTCGCCTGGCTACTACAAAGGTGAGCGAGTATGGATGATCACGGACGCACCCCCTCCACTAACCAGCCAATCCTTTACGTGCTCGATACCAATGTATTGATCCATGATCCAAACGCACTGCTGAATTTCGAAGAACACCACGTCGCCATCCCCATGACCGTTCTGGAGGAACTGGACAAACTCAAGGCAGGTAAACACTCGGTAGCCGCCGAATGCCGACAGGCGATCCGCCTGATCGACAAGACGCTGGGCGAAGCGTCACCCGAAGAAGTCGAGAAGGGTGTGCCGATCGACCGTGGCACTGGCGTGTTCAAAGGCTTCCTGTCGATTCTGATGAGCAAGCGCGAGGAACCCAACAGCCTGCTTCCCGAGCATCTTAACGACAACATCATCATCAACCAATTGATCGACCTGCACGCGCGCAACAAGGACTTGAGCGTGGTGCTGGTGACCAAAGACATCAACATGCGCCTCAAGGCTCGCGCGTGCGGTATCGAGGCCGAGGATTACAGTACCGACCAGTTGGTGGACGACGTCTCGCTGTTGTCCCGTGGCTACCATGATATGACCGGTTCGTTCTGGGACAGGGTCAACAAGGTCGATACCCGTCAGGAGCGGGGGCGCACCTGGCACCGTGTGCAATTGAACGAAACGCTGCCTGCGGTCCATATCAATGAGTTCATTGTCGACGAACAGGGCTTCGTCGGCTGGATCAAGGGCGTCAAGAATGACGAGCTGCTGATTCTGGATATGCATCAGGAGCCGCTGATGCATCAGGAGGCCTGGGGCCTCAAGCCGCGGGATATCTATCAGGGGCTGGCGCTGTTTGCCCTGCTGGATCCGGACATCCACCTGGTCAACCTGTCCGGTGCTGCCGGTTCGGGTAAAACCATCCTGGCCCTGGCCGCTGCCATCGAGCAAACCATGGTCACCAAGCGCTATCGCCGCATCATCGCGACCCGCAGCGTGCAGGGTCTTGATCAGGAAATCGGCTTCCTGCCGGGTACCGAAGCGGAAAAAATGGAGCCGTGGCTCGGCGCGATCACCGACAACCTCGAAGCCTTGCACATGGATGACGAAAGCACCCATGGCAGCGTCGACTACATCCTCAGCAAGGTGCCGTTGCAGTTCAAATCCCTCAACTACATTCGAGGCCGCAGCTTTCAACAGAGTCTGATCCTGATCGATGAGTGCCAGAACCTGACGCCGCACCAGATGAAAACCATCATCACCCGTGCCGGTGCCGGTTCCAAGGTGGTCTGCCTGGGCAACCTGGCGCAGATCGACACCCCTTATCTGTCAGCCACCAGCTCCGGGCTGACCTACCTGACAGAACGCTTCAAGGACTTCCCCAACGGCGTGCACATCACCTTGCAGGGTGTGCCTCGCTCGATCCTGGCCGAGTACGCAGAGAGTCATCTGTAACGGTGTTGGTCGTGCCCACGCGCAGGCGTGGGCACGATCAGTGTGCTGGAGATCAATGATCGTTCCCACGCTCCAGCGTGGTAACGCCTCCCAGGACGCTCCGCGTCCGCTCTTGAATGTGGCGCAGATGTGTGCCCAAGCTCCAGCCCTATCCCACACATTTAGGTTTACAATCCCCGCTCCTGTTCAGGAGTAGAACTGTGCTGACTCATCTCGATTCCCAAGGCCGTGCCAACATGGTCGATGTCACCGATAAAGCGGTGACGTCCCGTGAAGCCGTGGCCTGTGCGCGTGTGCGCATGCTGCCGACCACCCTGCAAATGATTGTCAGCGGCGGTCACCCCAAGGGTGATGTCTTCGCTGTGGCCCGTATCGCGGGTATTCAGGCGGCGAAGAAGACCAGCGATCTGATTCCTTTGTGCCATCCGCTGATGCTGACCAGCGTCAAGGTCGAACTCTCTGCCGAGGGCGACGACTCGGTACTGATCATGGCGCGCTGCAAGCTGGCAGGGCAGACCGGCGTAGAAATGGAAGCGCTGACGGCCGCCAGTGTCGCGGCGCTGACGATCTATGACATGTGCAAGGCGGTGGATCGCGGCATGGTCATCGAGTCGGTCCGCCTGCTGGAAAAGCTCGGCGGCAAGAGCGGTCACTTCGTCGCCGACGATGTGGAGGCAGGGCAATGAAACTGCAGGTTCAGTATTTCGCCCGCTATCGCGAAGCGCTGGGTCTGGACAGCGAGCGGATCGAAGGTGATTTCGCAACCCTGGACGCCTTGCGTCAGCACCTGCTGCAGCGTGGCGAAGCCTGGCAGGTGCTGGGTGAGCAGAACGTGATGTGCGCCCGCAATCAGGAGCTGTGCCCGCTGGACGAGCCTTTGCAGGATGGCGATGAAGTGGCGTTCTTTCCTACCGTGACTGGAGGCTGATCATGGCGGTTCGCGTGCAATCTGCTGCGTTCGATCCGGGCACAGAAGTCAACGCGCTGCATGCGGCCAATGTCGGCATCGGAGCGGTGGTGAGTTTTGTCGGTTACGTGCGGGACTTCAACGACGGTCGCGAAGTGTCGGGCATGTTTCTGGAGCACTATCCAGGCATGACCGAAAAGGCATTGGCGAAGATCGTTGTCGAAGCCGAGCAGCGCTGGCCGTTATTGCGGCTGGACGTGTTGCATCGGGTCGGCGCACTTGAGCCGGGCGAGCCCATCGTGTTCGTTGGCGTCGCCAGCGCCCATCGTCAGGCCGCGTTCGAGGCCTGTGACTTCGTCATGGACTACCTGAAAACCCGCGCGCCGTTCTGGAAACGTGAGAACACGCCTGAAGGCGAGCGTTGGGTAGAAGGGCGTGACAGTGATCATGCAGCGGCTGACCGCTGGAAGTGAGATGACTTGTCCCTGATCGTTCATCACGCTATGCGTGGGAATGCCTCTCAGGACGCTCCGCGTCCCGGGCAGCGTGCCAACGCGGGGCATTGGCACGATCATCTTTCAGGTGGGAAAACACTCAAGTCGTGCGACGCACCACTGCACGCAGCAGTTCGGTCGGCGGGGTTTCGCAGCTGATCTTGCGGCCCAGCTTCTCTTCGATGGCTGGCAACTGATACGAGTCATCCTCACCTGCGAAGCTGATCGACACGCCGTCGGCGCCGGCGCGCCCTGTGCGGCCGATGCGGTGCACATAATCATCCGGCACTTCCGGCAGGGTGAAGTTGATCACATGACTGATGCCGTCGATGTGAATGCCGCGACCGGCCACATCGGTGGCGACCAGTACACGAATCTTGCCTTCGCGGAAGCCTTCCAGTGTCTTGATCCGCTTGTGCTGAGGCACATCGCCTGAGAGTTGCGCGGCGTTGACGCCGTCACGCACCAGGCGTTCTTCGATGCGACGTACTTCGTCCTTGCGGTTGGCAAAGACCATCACGCGTTCCCAGCCGTTGTCGTTGACCAGGTTGTACAGCAGCTTGTATTTGTCGGCACCGGCCACGGCGTAGATATGTTGCTCGACGTTGTCACTGGCAACGTTGAGCGACTCGATCTCGACGATGGACGGATCCGTGGTCCATTGCTTGGCCAGGTTCATGACGTCTTCAGTGAAGGTGGCCGAGAACAGCAGGGTCTGGCGCTCACCCTTGTGCGGCGTTTGACGAATGATCTGACGCACCTGCGGAATGAAACCCATGTCCAGCATGCGGTCGGCTTCGTCCAGCACCATGACTTCGACCATGTCCAGATGCACCTCACCGCGCTGGTTGAAGTCCAGCAGGCGGCCCGGCGTGGCAACCAGAATGTCGCAGTGACGGGCTTCGAGTTGCTTGAGCTGCTTGTCGAAGTCCATGCCACCGACGAACGTCATGACGTTCAGGTTGGTGTACTTGGTCAGGTCGGCGGCGTCCTTGGCGATCTGCACCACCAGTTCCCGGGTCGGCGCGATGATCAGGGCACGTGGCTCGCCCATGTAGCGCTCGGCAGGTGGCGGAGTCTGGGTCAGTTGCTCGATGATCGAGATCAGGAAGGCTGCGGTTTTGCCGGTGCCGGTCTGCGCACGACCAATCGCGTCCTTGCCCTTTAGGGTGTAACCCAGAACGCCTGCCTGGATCGGTGTGCAGTAAGGGAAGCCCAGGTCCTGGATGGCGTGCATCAGCTCGGGCGCAAGGTTGAAATCGTGAAAGCGGGTCTTGCCTTCCTGCGGCTCAACGACGAAATCTTCGAGTTTCCAGGCTGGCGCAGGGGGCTTTTCCACGCGTTCGCGGCGTGGGCGCTCGGCCCTTGGCTTGTCGGAACGCGGTGCTCTGGCTTTGGCAGGCTCGACAGCCGTGTCGGCCACCTGAGCGGGGCGGTCATGATTCTGGCCCTTAATCTGCTCTTGAACGGGCATGACAGGGGCGGAGGCAGGTGCTGCCGGAGCAGGCGCGAGCTGTTCGGCCTCGCTTTTACCGAACATCTTTTTGAGTGCTTTGAGCACGGTCATCTCGTCAATTGGTTAAGGAATGTACGCCGAGCAGTGTAAAGCAAGAACCGTGCTCGGCGTAGTGTCATCCGTGTTGCGCTACAGAACCGCTCGGTCCAGAGCGCTGCAAAGCGGATTTCAGCGCAGCCTTTCAGCCAGCCATACGCCAATGTCCTGAATTTCCTGCGGTAACACTTGATGCCCCATTGGGTACTCCTGCCATTGAGCGGTGACACCTTGCGCCTTCAAATGTTCATAGGCGGTCCGACCCATGACGTTGTGCACCACTTCGTCATGTTGACCGTGCAGGCAGAGGGCAGGGATGCGCTGTTGGCTGGCGGACAGCGTCATCTGATTGTTGAATGTCGGTGCATAAGTGGATAACGCCAACACGCCACCCAGCGGGCCTTGCCAACGCAGATATCCGGCGTGCAACACCACTGCGCCGCCCTGGGAAAAGCCTGCCAGGAAGATACGCGCAGGGTCGATGCCGCTGTCGCGTTGTTGCTCGATGAGGTTCAACACCTGCTGCGCCGAGGCCTCCATCTCCTCATGATCGATGGCGCGGGCCTCGCTGCTCATGGCTTTGATGTCATACCAGCTCGGCATTTGATAGCCGCCGTTGACAGTGACGGCGCGGGTCGGAGCCTGCGGAAGCACGAAGCGAGTGGTCAGCAGTGACTCCTGCAGGGCTTCGGCCACTGGCAGAAAGTCGTAGCGGTCGGCACCCAGGCCGTGCAACCAGATGACGCACGCATCAGGGGCACCGGACGGTTCAATGATCAGGGGTTCGCTCATGACTGCTCCATTTTTGTGCGCAGGCGCTTTTTGGGCGCATTAATAAAGTGCGCAGCTTGTTTGAATATGAAAGAAGATGTCGCAACGGTACAAGTTTTTGTCTTGACCTGTCACTAATTCAACATCGCCAGCATGCTGGTACGGGCTTTGCTACAAGACGTCTGGAGACTGAGTGCTCACATCGATCGGTAACACTATAAAGCTATTACTGGTAACGGTCGAAAAGCAGCACCGGACTCCATGCGTCAGGATTCGCGGCACGTTTCAACCTGTACCGTTCGGGTTCGGGAAAACACGGGGCAACAGTCCAAGGGATCGATTCGAATGATGATGAGGCCTGACGAGATGATCTTGCAGGCGCTTCATTATTCAGGTCCGGCCACGCATGACCCAAAAAAAAGCCAGCACGGGTCATTAATGCCTCACAAGGGTGCGATGCCACTGAAACTCCCACACAACAAAGAGCAAACTGGAGATTTTGAATGAAGATGTTGAAATCCACCCTGGCGGTAGTCACAGCTGTAGCAGCACTTGGCGTGGCGGGGGCTGCTAACGCAGGTGCCACACTCGATGCTATTCAGAAGAAAGGGTTTGTTCAGTGCGGCGTCAGCGATGGCCTGCCAGGTTTTTCCGTTCCGGATGCTACCGGCAAGATCACCGGTATCGACGCTGACGTGTGCCGCGCCGTTGCCGCAGCCGTGTTTGGCGACGCGACCAAGGTCAAGTTCAGCCAGTTGAACGCCAAAGAGCGTTTCACTGCACTGCAATCGGGCGAAATCGACATCCTGTCGCGTAACACCACCTGGACCAGCTCGCGCGATTCGGGCATGGGCCTGGTTTTCGCCGGCGTGACCTACTACGACGGCATCGGCTTCCTGGTGAACAAGAAGCTGGGCGTCAACAGCGCCAAGGAACTGGACGGCGCGACCGTTTGTATCCAGGCAGGCACCACCACCGAGCTGAACGTCTCTGACTACTTCCGCTCCAACGGCCTGAAATACACCCCGATCACCTTCGACACCTCCGATGAAAGCGCCAAGTCGCTGGAAGGCGGCCGTTGCGACGTGCTGACCTCCGACCAGTCGCAGCTGTACGCACAGCGCAGCAAGCTGGCCAAGCCGGACGACTACGTCGTTCTGCCGGAAGTGATCTCCAAGGAGCCGCTGGGCCCTGTCGTACGTAAAGGCGACGAAGAGTGGTTCTCCATCGTCAAGTGGACACTGTTTGCGATGCTGAACGCTGAAGAGGCCAAAGTGACCTCCAAGAACGTTGAAGCAGAAGCCAAGTCGACCAAGAACCCTGATGTTGCCCGTATGCTCGGCGCTGACGGTGCCTACGGTGCCGACCTGAAGCTGCCGAAGGACTGGGTCGTACAGATCGTCAAGCAGGTAGGTAACTACGGCGAGATGTTCGAACGCAACCTGGGCGAGTCCACCCCGCTGAAAATCAAGCGTGGCCAGAATGCCCTGTGGAACGCTGGTGGCATCCAGTACGCTCCACCTATTCGCTGATTGACCCGGCGCCCGACAGGCTTCCCAGTCTGTCGGGCGTTGTTCTGTTGGATTTTTCCTGGGGCATTTCATGGAAAAGCAAATCGTCGCACCCAAGCAAAAGCTCACCCTGAGCGATCCGAAAGTGCGCGCGTGGTTGTTTCAGATCATCACTGTCATTGCGGTGGTCTCGTTGGGCTGGTTCATGTTCGACAACACCCAGACCAACCTCCAGCACCGGGGTATCACGTCCGGTTTTGGCTTTCTTGAGCGCAGTGCCGGCTTCGGCATTGCTCAGCATCTGATCGATTACAGCGAAGCGGACAGCTATGCCCGCGTGTTTGTCATCGGCCTGCTCAACACCCTGCTGGTCTCGGTCATCGGTATCATCCTGGCGACTCTGCTGGGCTTCATCATCGGCGTTGCCCGTCTGTCTCCGAACTGGATGATCAGCAAACTGGCCACGGTGTATGTGGAAGTCTTCCGCAACATCCCGCCACTGCTGCAGATCCTGTTCTGGTACACCGCGGTCTTCCTGACGCTGCCCGGACCACGTCAGGCCCATGGCTATTTCGACATGTTCTTCGTCAGCAGCCGTGGCCTGAACATGCCCCGAGCGATGCCGGCCGAAGGCATGACAGCGTTTCTGGTCAGCGTGCTGATCGCCATCGTTGCCATCGTGATGATGGTGCGGTGGGCCAACAAGCGTTTCGAAGCCACCGGTCAGCCGTTCCACAAGTTCTGGGTAGGCCTGGCATTGCTGCTGGTCATTCCCGGCCTGAGCATGCTGGTGTTCGGCAGCCCTGTGCACTGGGAACTGCCACAACTCAAGGGCTTCAACTTCACCGGTGGCTGGGTGCTGATCCCCGAGCTGATCTCGCTGACACTGGCGCTGACCATCTACACCGCGGCGTTCATCGCCGAGATCGTGCGTTCGGGCATCAAGTCGGTCAGCCATGGCCAGACCGAAGCCGCTCGCTCGCTGGGGCTGCGTCCGGGTCCTACGCTGCGCAAGGTCATCATTCCGCAGGCACTGCGAGTGATCATCCCGCCGTTGACCAGCCAGTTCCTGAACCTGGCGAAGAACTCTTCGCTGGCGGCAGCCATCGGTTATCCGGAAATGGTTTCCCTGTTTGCCGGTACGGTGCTCAACCAGACCGGACAGGCCATTGAAGTCATTGCCATCACCATGAGCGTGTACCTGGCGATCAGTATCAGCATTTCCCTGCTGATGAACTGGTACAACAAGCGCATTGCGCTGATCGAGCGGTGAGGAAACGCGCATGACAACCCATACTTTCAAACCTGATATGCCACCGCCGGGCAAAGTGTTCGGACCGATGGCGTGGATGCGGCAGAACCTGTTCTCCAGCTGGATCAACACGATCCTCACGCTGCTGTCGCTGTACCTGATCTACCTGATCGTCCCGCCGATGATCAGTTGGGCACTGCTGGATGCGAACTGGATCGGCACCACCAAGGAAGATTGCACCAAGGCTGGCGCCTGCTGGGTATTCATTCAGCAGCGTTTCGGCCAGTTCATGTATGGATACTTCCCCACCGAATTGCGCTGGAGGGTCGATCTGACCGCCATCCTCGCCATCGTGGGCGCTGCACCGCTGTTCATTTCGAAATTCCCGCGCAAGGCCCTCTACGGTATCGCTTACCTGGTGATCTACCCGGTCGTTGCGTTCTACCTGCTGCACGGTGGCGCATTCGGTCTGAGCAACGTGCCGACCAGCCAGTGGGGCGGCCTGATGCTGACGCTGGTCATCGCTACGGTCGGTATCGCCGGTGCGCTGCCGCTGGGCATTCTGCTGGCACTGGGGCGTCGCTCCAACATGCCGGCGGTGCGCGTGGTGTGCGTGACCTTCATCGAGTTCTGGCGCGGCGTGCCCTTGATCACGGTGCTGTTCATGTCCTCGGTCATGCTGCCGCTGTTCATGCCTGAAGGGATGAACTTCGACAAGCTGCTGCGGGCGCTGATCGGCGTCATCCTGTTCCAGTCGGCCTACGTCGCCGAAGTGGTGCGCGGTGGCATGCAGGCGATTCCAAAGGGTCAGTACGAAGCGGCCGCTGCCATGGGCCTGGGTTACTGGCGCAGCATGGGTCTGGTGATCCTGCCGCAGGCGTTGAAGATGGTTATTCCCGGCATCGTGAATACCTTCATCGCGCTGTTCAAGGACACCAGCCTTGTGATCATCATCGGTCTGTTCGACCTGCTCAACAGCGTCAAGCAAGCCACCGCCGACCCGTCATGGCTGGGTATGGCCACCGAAGGCTATGTCTTCGCGGCCCTGGTGTTCTGGATCTTCTGTTTCGGTATGTCCCGCTATTCCATGCACTTGGAACGTAAGCTGGACACAGGCCACAAGCGTTAGGAGTTTTGACATGAGTGAAGTTATCACCAAGCCTCTGGGCGCTGAAGGCATGATCCGCATGGAGGGCGTCCATAAATGGTACGGCCAGTTCCATGTGCTCAAGGACATCAACCTGAACGTGCGTCAGGGCGAGCGTATCGTATTGTGCGGCCCGTCGGGCTCGGGCAAGTCGACCACCATTCGCTGCCTGAACCGTCTGGAAGAGCACCAGCAGGGCAGGATCATAGTTGACGGAACCGAGCTGACCTCGGACCTGAAGCAGATCGAAACCATCCGCCGTGAAGTCGGCATGGTGTTTCAGCATTTCAACCTGTTCCCGCACCTGACCATCCTGCAGAACTGCACGCTGGCGCCGATGTGGGTTCGCAAGATGCCGAAGAAGAAAGCCGAAGAAATCGCCATGCATTACCTGGAGCGCGTCCGCATTCCAGAGCAGGCGCATAAATTCCCGGGCCAGCTCTCCGGCGGTCAGCAGCAGCGTGTGGCAATTGCCCGTGCGCTGTGCATGAAGCCCAAGATCATGCTGTTCGACGAGCCGACCTCGGCACTCGATCCGGAAATGGTCAAGGAAGTACTCGACACCATGGTCGGCCTGGCTGAAGAGGGCATGACCATGCTGTGCGTGACCCACGAGATGGGCTTTGCTCGCACCGTGGCGAACCGGGTGATCTTCATGGACAAGGGTGAGATCGTCGAACAGGCTGCGCCGAACGACTTCTTCGACAACCCGCAAAGTGACCGTACCAAACTGTTCCTCAGCCAGATCATTCACTGAGTCGCAGCTGCGACACAGAAAACCGGGCCTCGCGCCCGGTTTTTTCATTTCTGGTGCAAGGCCTGGTTTGTATGCAATCTCGCCTGAACCTTGTATTCCACATCGTTCTCCAACAGGATACTTGCCCCCTGAAACGGGTCGACATACCTGATTGCCGAGAAATAGATGACTGCCAAGGCTCAACCCAGCCCCGACTCTGCCACTGCCCCGACTCATTCGATCCTCAAGCGCCCCTGGCTGTTGCTGCTGGGTCTGGTGCTCGTGGCTCTTAACCTGCGCCCCGCGTTGTCCAGCATCGCGCCCTTGCTCAACAACGTTTCCGACAGTCTGGGCATGTCGGCTGCCGAAGCCGGCCTGCTGACCACCTTGCCGGTGCTGTGCCTGGGCCTGTTCGCGCCGCTGGCACCGATTCTGGCGCGGCGTTTCGGTAGCGAGCGGGTCGTGCTGGTGATTCTGCTGATGCTCGCGTCGGGTCTGGCCGTGCGCAGTCTGTTCGGTGAGTTCGGCCTGTTCACAGGCAGCCTGATGGCGGGCGCGAGCATCGGTATCATCGGGGTGCTGCTGCCGGGCATCGTCAAGCGCGACTTCCCGAAGCAGGCGGGCGCCATGACCGGTGTCTATACCATGGCGCTGTGTCTGGGTGCGGCCATCGCGGCGGGCTCCACCGTGCCGCTGAGTCATTACTTCGATGACAGCTGGCAGATCGGTCTGGGGTTCTGGCTGATTCCGGCACTGATCGCTGCGTTGCTCTGGCTGCCGCAAGCCCGTGAAATACACGGCACGCACCGTGATGTTTACCGGGTCAAAGGCCTGCTGCGTGATCGGCTGGCCTGGCAGGTGACACTGTACATGGGGCTGCAGTCTTCGCTGTCCTACATCGTGTTCGGCTGGTTGCCGTCGATTCTGATCGGCCGCGGCATGACACCGACCCAGGCCGGTCTGCTGCTGTCTGGATCGATCATCGTGCAGGTCATCAGCGCCCTGAGCGCCCCCTGGCTGGCGACGCGTGGCAAGGACCAGCGTCTGGCGATCATGCTGGTCATGTCGCTTACCCTCACCGGATTGTTCGGCTGCCTTTATGCGCCGCTGGAAGGCCTGTGGGGCTGGGCGATTCTGCTGGGTCTGGGGCAGGGCGGTACGTTCAGTCTTGCGCTGGCGTTGATCGTGTTGCGTTCAAGGAATTCGCATGTGGCGTCCAATCTGTCGAGCATGGCGCAAGGTTTCGGCTACACCATCGCCTCGATGGGGCCGTTTGCGGTCGGCGTCGTGCACGACGTGACCGGCAACTGGAATGCGATTGGCTGGATCTTCGCTGTGCTTGGCGTCGGCGCAATGACCGCGGGCATGGGGGCGGGTCGATCGTTGTACGTGCAGGTGAGCAGTGAGAAGGTCCAATAACCTTATTTGTTTGCTAAATGTTGGTAGCTCCCGACGCGTTTGCCGCTTATCGTGCACGCATCTTTTGCCAAGGGAACTGCACGCATGAGTTACGAAGAAGACAGTCAGGCCAACAGCGCTCTCATCACCCGCTTTTATGAAGCGTTCGCTCAGCTGGACGCCGAGGCAATGAGCGCCTGTTACACCGACGATGTGCTGTTCAGCGATCCGGTGTTCGGCGAGTTGCGTGGCCGTCAGGCAGGTGACATGTGGCGCATGCTCACGTCGCGTGCCAAGGACTTCTCGGTGGTGTTCGATCAGGTGCGTGCAGACGACCGTTCCGGGAGCGCCCACTGGGTGGCGACCTACCTGTTCAGCCAGACCGGGCGCACAGTGGTCAACGACATTCAGGCGCGCTTCGTGTTTCGCGACGGCCTGATCTGCGAGCATCATGACGATTTCGACCTGTGGCGCTGGTCGCGTCAGGCCCTGGGTGCAAAAGGCCTGCTGCTGGGCTGGACGCCGATGGTGCAAAACGCGATTCGCGGCCAGGCGCAGAAAGGTCTGAAAACCTTTACCGAGAGCCGCCGTGCCTGAGCCATGTGCAGTCGCTGCCGAGTCGATCAACAAGCCTCTGGTCTGCAAGCCCTGGTTCGTTTATCTCGTGCGCGCTGCCAATGGTTCGTTGTACTGCGGCATTAGCGATGATCCTGTCCGACGCTTTGCCGCTCACCAGAGCGGCAAGGGTGCACGCTTTTTCTGTTCAAGCCCGGCCGTGGCGCTGGTGTACGTCGAACAGCACGTCAGCAAGGGCGAAGCCCTGCGTCATGAGCGGTTGATCAAGAAGCTGCGCAAGACGGCCAAGGAGGTGCTGGCTGCCAGCTACAAAGGTGTGCCGGTTCAGGTATCGATCAATGAGCGTGATGTCATGCCATCCAGCTGAGGCGGTAGGCTGTCAGGGAGGTGCGGGGTAAGCTGTCTGCTTTCCACGCGCCCTGAGGCTGAACATGTCCGAGTTGATTCTTCACCATTACCCCACCTCGTTGTTTGCCGAAAAAGCCCGTCTGATGCTGGGTTTCAAGGGCCTTTCCTGGCGCTCTGTGACCATTCCATCGATCATGCCCAAACCTGACCTGACGGCGCTGACCGGCGGTTATCGTCGGACGCCGGTGTTGCAGGTCGGTGCGGATATCTATTGCGATACAGCCCTGATGGCGCGCCGTCTGGAACAGGAAAAGGCTTCCCCGACGTTCTACCCGGAAGGTCAGGAATTTACCGTCGCCAGCCTGGCCGCCTGGGGCGATTCGGTACTGTTCATGCACGCGGTGAGTCTGGTATTCCAGCCGGAATCGTTGGCCGTGCGCTTTGCCAAGGTCCCGCCCGAGGCCGCCAAGGCATTCGTTGCAGATCGTTCATCGCTGTTCACCGGCGGCAGCGCAACGCGCCTGAGTGCCGAGCAGGCCAAACACCAGTGGCCGACGTTCATGGCACGTCTGGAGTTGCAGTTGTCACGCAATGGCGACTTCCTGTTCGGTGAGCCTTCGATTGCCGATTTCAGCGTGGCGCACACCCTGTGGTTCCTCAAACAGACGCCTGTGACGGCGCCGTTTGTGGATAACTACCCTGGGGTCAGTGCATGGCTTGGCCGCGTGCTGGGCTTCGGCCACGGCGCGCACAGCGACCTGACTTCGGCCGAGGCCATCGAGATCGCCCGCAATGCCACGCCAGCGGCGCTACCTGAAGAGGCATTCGTAGACCCCAATGGCTTCAAGGCAGGCGATCAGATGGCGATCTCGGCGACTGACTACGGAGTTGATAGCGTAGAAGGCGAGCTGGTATTTGCGGGGACTGAGGAGTTGATCCTGCGCCGCGAGGATGATCGAGCGGGTGTGGTGCACGTGCACTTCCCAAGGCTCGGGTTCAAGATCGAGAAACGGTAAGCGGCAACTGATCGTTCCGCGTGACATGCGAGAGCGGACGCGGAGCGTGCTGGGCGGCGTTACCACGCAGGAGCGCTCATCGTTATACATAAGTCCGCAAGACGCGCAAAACGGGGCCCAAAACGAAAGTGACTGACTGAATGTATAACCCGTGGGAGGCGGCTTGCCGGCGATGGCGTCAGTTCAGTCACTGACAGGTCGCTTCAGAAAAAGCATC
>Ga0265798_10003394_pt1 | contig 22655 bp, 29 predicted proteins | sample P3T30metagenome_FD_192430 | JGI IMG/M metagenome (GOLD analysis project Ga0265798, IMG submission 192430) | Plant litter microbial communities from East Loma Ridge, Irvine, California - P3 T30 | ecosystem: Environmental > Terrestrial > Plant litter > Unclassified | place: USA: California... | reverse complement strand
CGGGCCGTCGTAATCATGGGGGTACAGGTCCTTGTAGGCCTGGTGGGTGAAGAAGGGCTCGTGAGGGTCGAACAGCTCGAGCTGGAGCATCCACTTGTCGGCCTCTGCGTTGACTTCGACGAAGTGCAGTCCCGCATCGACCGTCATCGTCTGCGAGTGCTCGGCCTCTGTCGACATGTAGGTGCGGTTGACGGCGTCCTGGCGCACCATGCGGCTGTGGACGGGCTTGCTAGCTTCACCGGGCTCGACGACTCCCTTCCAGGGGTCGCCCTCCTGGCCCCGGAAGAACTCCCAGGTGCTGTAGCGGGTGTGGTAGGTGGCTCCGCCGTCCTCCCAGTAGTGCGGGTGGTCGCTTGCGAGGTGGGTGTGGACGCCTGCCTCGCGCAGCAGTTCCGGCATCGAGTCGTCGAACGGCTCGAGGGGCCCCCAACTGCGGTGCAGAAAGTTGTAGCGCCCCGTGTGCAACTCTCGCCGAGCCGGCATGCAGGGCATGGATCCGGCGTAGAACGAGTCGAACGTGGTCGCCTTGGCGGCGAGACGCGCGAAGTTCGGGGCGTCGACAATGGTGTCCGCATAGGGCGCCAGCATGTGTCGGTTCAGGCTGTCGAACATCAGCACAATAGCTTTCATCGGGTCACGTCGCTTTCGGTGGCAGGAACGGAGTCGCCGGACGCCTGGGCGGCGACCCAGCTCCTCGCGATGGTGCTGAGGGCGGCGTTCTCGGGGGTGTCGAGCAGGATCCGGCGCAGTTCGGCGACGGCGGCGACGTGGGCGTCCTTCGCGGCGGCACCACGGAGGTGGTGCCACTGATTGACGAGCTCGGACAGGTCGGCGTCGAAGGTGATCGTCGGTGCCCACGCCTCACGGCGGTCGCGCCCGCGGTACCTGGCGATCTCGTCCCGACGGACATCGAGCTCGGTGTCGAGCAGGCGGAGCAGCTCGCTGCGGGTCATGAACCCGGCGAAGGTCAGGCGAGCACCGAACTCGGGGTCCTCGAAACGGGTAGGTGGTGCGTAGGGCCCGGTGAGCCAATCGAGGAACACCGTCGCGCCTTCGTCGGTGACTCGGTAGACCTTGGCGTCGGTGGCGCCGGGTCGCTCGAGCAAGGAGTGGTCAGCCCACCCGTTCTGTTCCATGGTCGACAGCGAGCGATACACCTGGCTCATCTGCGTGTTGGAGCGCAGGAACCGGCCGTGGGTGTCCATGTACTTCTTGAGGTCGTATCCCGTGCTCGGGTGCTGTGCCAGCACTCCCAGCAGGAGGTTCTCGAGCTTCATCGCGTCGCCTTCCCTGTGCCACGGCTTCGTGGCGTCGTTCGTGAAGATGACCATGACACAAGTAGAGTGGTTCAGCAAGCCTGGCTTGAGAAGTACCCTCGAGCGCACGCAGGATCACAGACACGCGACGAACGGGAGGCTGCCGTGCCCGACCACGATGACCAGGGGAGCTGTTGTGCTCCGAGAGGCCGACTCTCCGGCAGGGCGGGTGCCGCGACAGCGCAGGGCTCGGCCCTCTCGCTTGGCGACGGCATCGTCGCCGGTCGCCACCTGGTCGAGCAGGCTGTCGTCCCTGCGCAGGTGTTCGCGATGGGAGACCCCTTCGGCGAGGGGAAGCGGGGTGACGGCGAGCAGCCGGTCCATCCGGTCGAGGTCGCTTCTTTCTCGATCGACACCACATCGGTCACCAACGCCGACTTTGCGCGCTTCGTCGAAGACACGCGGTTCAGGACAGAAGCTGAGACCTTCGGATACTCGGCCGTGTTCCACCTGGCGGTCGCTGCAGACCACTCTTCGATCATCGGCCCGGCAGCGGGCTCGCCGTGGTGGTGGGGCATCGAGGGAGCCGACTGGGCTCATCCTGGGGGGCCACGGTCGACGGTGCACGGCCTCGAAGACCACCCGGTGGTGCACGTCAGCTGGAACGACGCGGTCGCGTACTGCACGTGGGCGGGGCGATCCTTGCCCACCGAGGCCCAGTGGGAGGCGGCGTCTCGCGGAGGACGGACTTCCCTCCGGTACCCCTGGGGCGACGAGCTGCCAGCCCGCGACGGCGATGAGAATTGGCCGGTGAACATCTGGCAGGGTTCCTTCCCCAGGCTGAACACGCAACAGGACGGCTACCTCACTACGGCGCCAGTTCGCACCTACGCTCCCAACGACTACGGCCTGTGGCAGACGGTCGGGAACATCTGGGAATGGTGTTCGGACTGGTTCGACGGCCGCTGGTATGCGAAGTCGCCCCTCCAGGAGCCAGTAGGTCCCCCCGAGGGCGATGCCAGGGTCATGCGCGGTGGTTCGTATCTCTGTCACGATTCCTACTGCAACCGGTATCGCAACGCGGCGCGATCGTCGAACACCCCGGACTCGTCCATGGGAAACGCCGGCTTCCGCACGGTTGGGCGTGTGTCGTGAACGATCCCGATCGCCGTTTCCCGCGTGCTCTGTACCGGCAAGGGCGCGAGCCGGATGCGCGCTTCAGCCTCGCGAACGAGCGGACGTTCCTGGCCTGGATCCGCACCTCCCTGGCCCTGCTGGCCGGTGGTGTCGCGCTCGAGGCGCTCGGCCTCAGCTTGCAGCCGGATCTTCGCCTGGCGGCGTCCCTGGTGTTGATCGGTGCGGGCATCGTGACGCCGGTGCAGGCGTGGTGGGGATGGCGGCGAACAGAGGCTGCGTTGCGCCATGACCAGCCGCTCCCGTCGGCCGTGCTCGCTCTTCCGATCGGTGTGGCAGTGCTTGCTGCCGGGGTGTTGGTAGCACTCGGGGTCATCCTCGCGTGACCGGGGTCGACGGCGCCGGCGGATCTCGCTCGTCGCGTCCCTTCGACCCGGGGTTGCAGCCGGAGCGGACGGCTCTTGCATGGCGTCGCACCGGACTCGCGCTCGTGGTGGGGTCCCTCGTCGCTTTCCGTGTGCTGCCGGCGCTGCTCGGGCCGTGGGCTTTCGTCGTCGCTGCCGCCGGGGTCGCAGTTTCGATCGGGGTGATGGTCGCCGCTCACGGCCGTCACGGGGAAGTGCATCACCTCCTTACGTCATCCGACGATGATCGAGTCGCCTTGCCGGGTGCGGCCCTTCTCGCCGTGGTCGCTGCGTTCAGCGCCGCGATGGGGCTCCTCTCCGTCGCCGTCGTCGTCGCGTCCTGATCGCGACCGCCCAGCTGATGAGGACTCGGCTCTTATGAGCGGAGACGCCTGTGTAAGCTGTGCGCCCTTGGCAAGTGATGGTCAGCCGGTCCGAGACCTCCTCAAAGTCACCTGCAGTGCCCACGGCTAGTCACGGCTTTAGGAGCGTGGTGCTGAGGCGTCGTGTCGCGACGGCGATGATCGCCGCCAAAAGTAGTGCTCCGGCTGCCGTGGTGAGTGCTGTACCGAACCCGTGGGTCAATGCGCCACTGCCTGTCGTGCCGTCCGCTCTCGTCACATCGGTAGCGACTGCCGCAAGAGCCGCGATGCCAATCGCGACGCCCAGCTGTTGCGCGGTGTTGAGAAGCGCAGATGCAACGCCGGCTTGAGCAGAGCGGCGGGATGCTCGTCTCCCACCTCATCTACGCCTTCCTGGATCCGCTCCGCTGGCTGCTGGGCGAGCCCGAGCTGGGGGGAGCGGCCGACAATATGAAGCGGGCGACGGCGCTGGGAGAGGTCGCGCCGGAGACAAGCGTGACCGTGGGGGACATCCCGGGCGATGTCGTAGCCTCCCTGACCGCATCGTACGTAAAGCCTCGTGGTCTCGACGACTGGTACGTACTGCTGGTCAGGACCCAGGGCACGCTCACCCTTCACCCAGCTGACCTTGGGCGGGGCAAGCTCGAACTAGTGCGACCAGGCCACGAAGTCGTGCACGAGACGAGTCCGGGTGACGGCTTTACGTGGCAGGTTGTGCACTTCGTCGATGCGGTGCGTGCGCCACGGCAGGGTCGGAGTCACGAGGTGGCGGCTCTGTGCAATTTTCCTGCCGAAGCTCGCCGGGATCTCGAGTTCTGTGGGCAGATCACGGACCTGCTCTCGTCGTGCTGACTGCGATGTGCCGCAGTTTGCCGCGATTCGGAAGTTAGCCGCATCACGCGATCACTGTGTCGACCGCGACAGCGATGAACACGAGCGCAAGGTAGACGTTCGACGCCATGAAGACGCTCATCGGTCGGGCGTTCTCTGGCATGGCCGACCTGACTGCTCGCAGGTATCGCGCTGCGTGCCACACGAACCACGCGCCGCCCAGGGATGCGATGGCCGAGTAGACGATGCCCATCTGCGCGAGAGGGATCAGGCCCAAGGCACAGACCGTCGTGACAACGGCGTACCAGAGGACCGAGGCCGCCACGCGGTCCGGCGAGCGGACAGCACCGAGCATGGGGACCTTGGCACGCCGGTAGTCATCGCCGTATCGAATGGAAAGCGGCCAGTAGTGCGCAGGAGTCCACAAGAACACGACGACGAAGAGCAGCACCGCTGGCCATGCCAGGGTCCCCGTCGCCGATGCCCAGGCGATCAGCACGGGGAAACTCCCGGCAAGACCGCCCCAGACAATGTTCTGCGTGGTCCGACGCTTGAGGACAATCGTGTAGACGACGACATACCAAAGGATCGCCCCCGCCGAGAGCGCGGCTGCCAGCACATTCACCAGGGTCGCGAACCAGGTCGTCGCGAAGACGGCCAGGGACCACGCGAAGATGAGAGCGGAGCGTGGAGCGATCTCGCCGGTTACGATCGGGCGACCAGATGTTCGTGACATCAGAGCGTCCATGTCACGGTCGAGGTACATGTTGAACACGGCCGCCGACCCGGCACTGGCGGCTCCGCCGACCAACGTCGCACCGACGCTCCCGAGACTGGGCAAGCCGCCTTGGGCGAGAACCATCGTCGGGGCGGTCGTCAGGAGGAGCAGCTCCATCACGCGCGGCTTGGTCAGTGCGACATACGCACCGAGGCGTCCCCGCGGACGACCCCGACGCTCCGTTGACGACAAGGCACGGTCAAGCACCGAGGATCTCCGGGATCTCGTTCGGGTCAACCCTGCGACCGGTGAAGAACGGAATCTCATCGCGGACGTGCAGGCGCGCCCCCGTCGCGCGGAGGGTGCGCATCAGGTCCACGAGCTCGACAGGATCATCTGCTTCAAGGGGCAAGATCCACTCGTAGTCCCCGAGAGCAAAGGCTGAGACTGTGTTGGTGAGGACATTCCGGTAAGCAGTGCCAGCACGACCGTGTTCCGCTAGTAACTGTTTCCGCTCGTTCTCCGGGAGCAGATACCACTCGTAGCTGCGGTTGAAGGGGTAGACCGTCAGCCATGCTGCAGGCGCGATTCCTCGGGCGAAGGCGGGTACGTGACTCCGAGTGAATTCAGCGTCCCGGTGCACCCCGAGCGCGTGCCAGACCGGCACTGCCTCGATGAAAGCGGTCAGCCGTCGAAGGTCACGCGCTGTCGCCTGGAGCCGAGCGGGGTCTTCGCCGTGCAACCAGACCATCAGATCAGCCCCGGCTCTAAGCCCTGAGATGTCGTAGAGGCCGCGCACGGTGACTCCGTTCGTCTCGAGGGTGGAGGCGATGAAGTCTGACAGTTCGTCGGCAGTGCCGCTGTCGAGCACGGGGCGCATGGGGGCGGCGCCGAAGACGTTCCAAAGCGTGTAGTGCTGCGGTCCAGGCTGGACAGTGGACATGGATGCTCCTCGAGGGGGTGCGGTCTTGCTTTGAGTGCAACTGCAGGTCAGCGTCGCCGTGCTATCTTACAGCCTGACTGAAAGTTGGGAGGTGACTGGTGATCAAGCAAAAGGCACGTCACAACGGCGCCCTGGTGGTGATGCGGACCGTGTCCGCTCTGGAATTCGTCTCGTTGGTCGTCATCCTGACCAACCGGTTCACCGTGCATTCGCCCGCGATCACGTCGAGCGGCGGCCCGGTGCATGGACTTCTCTACGTCTCAACGATCCTGTTCGCGCTCCTGCTGCCGTTCCCGCAGTCGGCGAAGTGGTTGGCCGTCATCCCAGGCATCGGCGGTCTGCTCGCTTTGCGCCGGGCTCGACTGGTGTCATTGCGCACTGCCGTGAGTGATTTCGCCGTCCAGAGGCCTCATGAGCAGGTGGTCCTCACTAAGGACGACCGACGGGAGGCGGTGGTGGTCGTCGAGGGTGCTGTCGCAGCTTTCACCCGATCGTTTGAGATCGGCCCGCTGACCTTCACCGCACCTGAAGGGGGCGTCACCGGACTCATCGGGCCGAACGGCGCCGGCAAGACGACCGCCCTGCGGATGCTCTGCGGTCTCGTCGCCCCGTCTGCCGGAACAGTCACCGTGCGATCCGCATCTGGCGTGCAGGAAGAAGCTGCGGAGACCGCCCCTGTCCCGGGCGTGCTCATCGACTCGCCCGGGTTCATCCCCGGGCTCACCGCACACGCCAACCTTCTTGCCCTGACCCGCCTCGCCAGCTGGCCGTCGCAGTTCGTTGACCACGCGCTGGAGCGAGTCGGCCTCGCCGACGTGAGCCGCAGGCGAGTCGGAACTTTCTCTCTGGGGATGAAGCAGCGTCTGGGCTTGGCCGCAGCGCTGCTCGGCAAGCCGCAGGTTGTGATCCTCGACGAGCCCACTAACGGTTTGGACCCGCGCGGCACGCTCGAGCTTCGAGCGTTCCTGCGTTCCTTGGCCGGCGAGGGCATCACCGTCATCATCGCCAGCCACGCCCTCGACGAGATCGAAGAGCTGTGCGATCACATCGTCGCGATGAACCGAGGTCAAGTCGTCTTCAACGGTCCGCCCGCGGAGATGGCAAGCCCCCTTTCCGCGGGCATCCGTTGCACCGCCCGCGAGCCCGAAGCACTCGTCATCGCCGTCGAAGCTCTGGTACACGACGGCCTGCCTGTGCGTCTCGTGGATGACGTCACTATTTTCATCCCCGGAGATGCCGACGTGGGAGAACGAGTCAACCGCGTCGCAGCAGGAGCTGGGGTCTTTCTCTCGGAGATCTCGTCTCGACGTCCGAGCCTTCAGGAGGCCTTCCTCGAACTCACCAGTGACGGGGCCGCCGATGCTCCCGACCTAGTGGGCGCCCCCGTGCTCACGGCGGTTGCATGATGATCGGCGCATTCCGATCCGCGTGGACGATGCTCGCTCGACCTGTGCTGCTTTGGCCTGGGCTCGGTGCAATCATCTTGTTCTCCGTCACGTCAATCACGTTCACATTCACGACTGCGGCAGCGCCTGGGGGTTCCCGTCTGACGGACCCGCCTCTCACTCTGGCCCTCCTGTCCGCGCCGAACACATTGGCCATCATGGTTGGACGACCAGTCATGATCACGGGCGTCGTGGTGCTCGCCATCGCCATCGTCCAGATCACCAGCCAGTACTCGTCCGGCTTCGTCCGCATCGCATTCGTATACCAACCGCGCCGCGCACTCTGGCTGGTCGGGAACTGGCTCGCCGTAGCCGCGGCGGCAGTCATCGCCAGTGTCATCGGCTCCCTCATCGCTCTCGCCACGACCCTTGTCTGCGCTGCTGCCTGGGGTGTTGACACAACGTCGTGGGGAGACAACATCGGTCAGACGATCGGAGCGATCGGTAACCTCGCTCTCGGCATGATCGCTTTCGCTGTCGCAGGCAGCGCCCTTGCCGTCTGGTTGCGATCTCCCATCGCAGCACTCGCCTCGGGCCTGGTGTACGCGCTGTTCGAGAACCTGCTCAATACTGCAGCGCCCTTCGGGCAAGGACTGCTCCCGGTTTCGGCGTTCTCGACGGTCGCCACCTCAGGCCTCGGCGGAGAGCCGTACTGGCCGTCACTCATCGCATCGACAGTCCTCCTGACCGCTATCGCCGCCGGTACCATCGGACTTGTCACCAGCCGGGACGTGACCGAATGAGCGACGCCCCGAACCGCGCAAGTCGGCGGGGATTCCTCATCGGTGGTGCGGCAGCACTAAGTGCCGCGGCGGGCGGAGTGATCGTCGGGAACCGCCTCCCCGACGGCCCACCCGTGTCCGCCTCCCCGTCAAGCGCACCGGCCAGCTCTGCCTCAGTGCCGTTCTTCGGTGTCCATCAGCCCGGGATCGCCGACCCCACGCCGACCCACGCGACCTTCCTCGCCTTCGATCTTCGCCCTGGCGCCAGTCGGGCGGACCTCGCTACCGTCTTTCGTTCCTGGACAGAGATCTCAGCGGCATTGGCGAGCGGGGACACCCGCGTCGACAGGTCGATGGTCTCAAGAGGCTCAGGTCCGAGCATGTTCATGATGACGGTCGGGATCGGCGGGAGCGCCCTCGACCAGCTCGGAATCGTTCGGCCTGCCCCGCTGGTGGACCTGCCCCTATTCCCCGGGGACCATTTAGACCCGCAGGCCTCGCACGGTGGAGTCTTCGTCCAGTTGTGCTCCGATGACGCGGTTTATCTGGGCGGTGCCGTTAGAGCTGTTCGGCGGGCAGCAGCGTCAGCGCTGCTTCCCCGATGGCAGATGAACGGTTTCCGTGGTGTCACCGCCGCCACGACGAGCAGTAACGGTCGCAACCTAATGGGACAGATCGACGGAACCAACAACATCGCCGTCAGCCGTGCTTCCACAGGGGGCGCCGTCTGGGTCGACAGCGCCTCACCTGCATGGATGACCGGCGGTTCCTACGTCGCTATACGCCGCTTTCGCATGCTCCTCAACAGCTGGGAAGCAGCAGGCGACAAGGTGCAGGGTGCTGTCGTCGGCCGGCACATTGCGACAGGGGCGCCATTGGGCAGTGAGCACGAGTCTGACCCTGTTGACCTGACCGCTATCGACGCAGCCGGAAGGCCCGTAATTCCCAAAGACGCACACATCCGAATTGCTGCACCACGGCGAGGAGCAGGGGAGGAAATGCTACGCCGCTCTTACTCCTATGCCAGCGGTCAAGTCGCCGGACCGGACGGAGACGAAGACGCAGGCCTGGTCTTCATTTCGTATCAATCAGATCCTCGGCAAAGCTTTATCCCAGTCCAGCAGCGCTTAGCGGAGTCGGATGCCTTGACACGCTTCACGGTCGCGACATCGAGTGCTCTGTTCGCCATTCTGCCTGGAGTGGCCAACCGGGGCGACTGGTACGGCCGTGCGCTACTCAGCTGACCCAGGTCGGTCAGCGATCGCGGCGGAAGGCCGCCATCGCTACCCGGACGAGTGCGTCTTTGAGGTCCTTCATGTCGCCGTCGGCGAACAGCTCGCCGTCGACTTCCGCCAACACCTCAACTGCACGATCGAACATGTCTCTGCCCTTAGAGGTCAGTTCCAGGACCGCCGCGCGACCTTGCCCCACGCCGCCCACGGCGCTGACATATCCGAGGCCCACCATCGCCTGGACGATGGGCTGCAGGCTCTGAACCTTGATCCCGGCCCTCCGGGCAAGCTCACTGAAAGAGATTCCAGGCGTCGCCCTCAAGTGGCCGAGGAGTCCAAATCGACGAATCGACAAGTCAAGATCTTGAAGTCGACCCTCGACCGTCGCTTCAGCGAGGCGGGCCTGGATGATCAGGCTCATCGCTGCACTCGGCGCAAGCCGTGGCTCTGCATTCGCCTCGGCGTCGAGAGATGTCCTGTCCATGAACTCACCGTAGCAGTACCTACAGGTAGACTGTAAGTATGAGTCGTTCATTTTCCCGCCTGGCCGCTCTTGCGGTCGCCATCGCGATCGCGATGTCGGTTACCGGCTGCGGACCCGACCCCGAAGATGTCGATGCTCGAGCGTCTGAAGTTGGCGTACTTGAGACAGATGAACTCGGAGGTGTTCTCGTCGACGGCAAAGGGGCCGTCTTGTACGTCTTCGACCCCGACAACCAAGAAGCTGTGAGCTGCACCTTCACCTGTGCAACGAACTGGCCTCCTTTCGTTGCACCTGAAGGCGAAGGTGCAATTGCCAGCGACGGTGTCGATCAGTCGCTCCTCGGCACGATTAAGAATCCGTCCGGCGGTGCAGTTGTGACATACGACGGATGGCCCCTTTATCGGTACGCAGCCGACAAAACCCCGGGGGAACACAAGGGGCAAGACCTCTACCTCAACGGAGGTGAATGGTTCGTCATGGCGCCCACCGGCGTACCAAGGCGTCCCTAGGGCAGACCTCTACTCGTAAAGTCTCGTGGCCTTTCCATTTCCCGCTGACCCTAGGAGCCATCCATGGCATACGTGTTGCTCGTCATCCATATCGCCACAGCGATCATCTTCATCGGCGGAATCACAGTGTCTGCCAGTGTCTTCCCGCGCTACGCAACGGCAGCCGCCGCGGCTCCATTTACAGCCGTCGGCGGCCACCCCGGCGCCCATGCCATGCACCGCATCACCAAGGGATACGGACGTTTGGCAATCATCACGCCTGTGGTGGGACTAATCCTGGCCCTCGTGCTCGGCCTGCTCAGGGAACCATGGATCCTCATTTCGATCGGGCTCGTCGTGCTAGCTGGATTTGTTCTGATCGCAAAGATCATCCCGACACAGCGCGAAATGCTCCGCCATCCGCCGACCGACCCTGACGCCCGGAAGCGAGCCATGCTCCATCCGGGCCTTTTGAACATGATTTGGCTGACCGTCCTCGTGCTCATGATCACCAAGCCAGGCGGCACGAGCTGAGCAGCTTTCTCGCCCGCTCCACATCGCCCATCTGCACCACCCATGTCTCACCTGTCAACGAAAGGCATCCTGTGCTCGCTCAGATAATCTTGTTCGACGGCTTCGACCCGCTTGACGTCGTCGCTCCATTCGAGGTCCTTAGCGCCGGCTCCGACGCGCTAGGCGGAATCCTCGACGTCCGGCTCGTCGCACTCGACAAACCAGGAACCCTCGTGAGCGGCACCCGAGGGTTAACGCTTACAGCCACGCATGTTCTTGACCCCGAAGCGCCCGGGATGATCATCCTGCCCGGAGCCTCCGGACCAATTGCCGGCGACCCGGACAAGGTCAGGACAATCCCCGTCATCCTTGCTGAACTCGGGGAGACGACGATGCCGGATCTCATGCGTCGAGCCTTGGATGCTCCGGACACTCTCGTCGCCACAATTTGTGGCGGTGGCCTAGCGCTTGGGATGGCTGGACTCCTCGAAGGGCGGGCGGCCGTCACGCACACGCAGGGCAACGACGTCCTGGAGGCGACAGGAACCACCGTGGTTAGAGCGCGCGTCGTAGACGACGGCGACCTCGTCAGTGCTGGGGGCGTGACCTCCGGCCTGGATCTGTCCTTGTACTTACTAGAGCGCGAGTTCGGCCCCCGCATTGCCCACGCGGTCGAGAAGCTATTCGAGTATGAACGTCGCGGTACCGTCTGGACGGCCCGCGGACCCGAGGCGCTGGCGCTGTGACGGCCCCGAGTGCTTCGTCTGCCGGCAACTCCAACCACAGCGCAATCATCTTGATCGCCGGTACATGGGACATCGCGATGCGGACGCCTATCGGGACCCTGCGTGCCGCCTTGACCTTCTCTGCCGTCGACGGCACGCTGCAGGGCGTGGCAGAGGGCAAGACAGAACAGGTACCCCTTCGCGACCTTCGCGTCGAAGCTGGCCATGCGAGCGACGGGTCGGCCCACCTGACGTGGGGACAAAGCATCACGAGGCCGATGCGACTCGAGCTCGCGTTCGACGTCACGGTGCGTGGTAACGAGATGACTGGCCATTCTCGCGCCGGGCGGCTCCCGCAGAGCAGTGTGTCCGGCGTTCGGAGGTCCGGCTGACCCCTCCTCTGGATCGGACGACGCGCCCCACCTGGCCCGGCTATGGCCCGGTGGGGCTGTCTTGCTCCCCGTCCTCTCGAAGAGCGATGGCTACCCTGCCCGTCTTAATCGCATCGATCAGAGGAGCCGTGAAGGATGTAGCGGCCGCGACCAGGCTGGGTTCCGCGGTCAAAGGCGATCCACTGTTAAAGGGTGGCCGGGGGTCATACTCCATGGCGAGCTGCGCGAACTCGGCCGCCTGCGTGTTGACGAGTTCGGCGAGCAGGGTCAACCCAAAGTCAATTCCGGCTGTGACACCCCCGCCTGTAATCAATTTGCCGTCGAGGACCACTCGATCTTGGACTGGTCGCGCTCCGAAAACGGGCAATAGGTCTCGCACTGCCCAATGCGCGGTAGCACGCCGTCCGCGAATGAGTCCAGCGGCACCCAACACGAGGGTGCCCGTGCAGACGGCCGTGACGTACCGAGCCTCCGGCGCCCGATCCCGCAAGAAAGACAGAACGCGCTCGTCCGCCATCATGTGAATTGTCGCCGGCCCACCTGGCACGAAGAGCACATCGATAGTGCTGGTCATCTCCTCGAACGTGGCCGTGGGGTGGATGACCAGGCCCGTGTCGGAGACGATCGGGTTCAAAGTGGCTGCGACCAGGTGGACGTCGGCATGCCCAATCAGAGCTGTGTGGGGTCCGATCACATCGAGCAAGGTGATTCCGTCGCTTATCAGCATGGCCACGGTCGGGCGAGGCGGGTCTGCGTGTGAGGTCCGCGGAAGATAAGTCATGCCATCCACACTATCAGGCCGACTGTAAGTTACGATCTGACTGCCTGGAACTCCGGTTCGGTGGCAGAGGCGGGCGATGAAGTTGTAGGTACCTGCGGGGTTGGCAGTCAAGACGGACGGCTGACGTGCTGAGGTAGTCGTCGTGCACGCCGTCTGCCATGGCGAATGGCGTCGCTGCCGCCCGTGTCACCTGCCATGAAGATCGGCCAGCGTCGCCCCAGGCGGCCTTAGGCGTCGTCAATGCCGTTGGACGAGCGCTGACGGGACGCGGCAGGCTGGGATATGTGCGGCCATCAGCTCTGCGTTGAGCGCTGCCGGCGCAGTGGCGCCGGAGCTTGCGGCGACCGAAACGAGGGCGCTCGGGTTTACTGCATCACCGAGCGCCCAGACGCGCGCGTCCGCTCGTACCTGCGACCAGGCGGGTAACTATTTCACTGGTGTCTTGTTGGCGAGGTACTCCTGTCGTGCATGACGAGGAGCGCGGTCGGATTCGGCGAAGGCTGCTCCGATCTGCCTGCTTGTGTGCAGCCCGGACATCCGATTCCCTTCGTTGTGTCCACCTTCGACATCGAAGATCAGGTGGCTCTCGACGTCGTCGATGCCGCAGTAGGCGAAAGTGCCGACGTCGATCTGTGCTCGCATAGCGTCGTCGTACCCGTACTTACGGTACGTGCCCTCCTTTGAGCCGCCAATGCCGAGCAGAGTTGTAGGGATGTTCTGCAGCATCGAGTTCAGAGGTTCCTTTCCTCGGTCCGCGACACCAGCGCCGTACTGGTAGGCCCACCCTCCGGTGAAAACGCGCTCAAGCCAGCCCTTCATAAGTGCAGGCATGCCCCACCAGTAGACGGGGAAAACAAACGCCAGTCGGTCCGCAGCCTCGACCCGGCGGTGCATGTCTGCGATGCCATCGGGAACAGGCCCACCCCAAAAATGTGCGTGGTCTTCCTTGGTGAAGCGGGGATCAAAATCTTCCTGGTGCAGGTCGAGGACATCGATCGTGTGGCCTGCGGCGCTAAACGGCTCGTGGAAAGCATCCATGACGGCGGCGGGGTAGCGGTCGCTGAAGGGGTGGGAGAAGACAGTGAGCAGGTGCATGGTTGAAGCTCCATTCGTAGTGCGGTTCGTTAGTGCTTGAGTGCTGCGCTGATGAGTGTCTCGGCGGCGTCGCGACCTGCAACAACGGCAGGGGCGCCGCGGTAGCTAGCGGCGCTGGTAGCCCCCTCGAAAAGCACCAGCACCTGCTCAACAAGGTCTTGAGGTGGCGCCTCGCCGAGATCGATTGCGCATCGGTCAGTGATGAGCTGGACGAGGTCACGGTGATATGCCTCGATGACGTGGGTACTGTCGCTCGTCGCCGACGTCTCGCCTGCGGCACGAAGGAAAAGGCATCCACGGGCTCCCTCTATGCTCACCCAGCGTTCCAAGTGCTCGAAGAGGTCACGGACGCCGCCACTGGCGTTCTCAACGTCGAGAAACCGCACGCGGCGGTCCTCAAGGACAGCGTTGACTAGGCCGGCCTTACTGCCGACGTGCTTGTAGAGAGTCCGAGTAGAGACCCCGGCCGCGCGAGCGAGGTCATCGATGCTCGAGCCTGCAAAGCCTCCTTGGTCAAAAGTCTTTTCGGCGCAGCGCACGATTTCCGGGGTATTTGCAGGCATACGCAACGGTACAACGTTCGTTGTACGTGTGTCAACGAGGATGGGTCGAATGTGTCCACGTGGCTTCGGACTATGAACTCGTCTGGGCCGCGTCGAGCATGTCAGCAGCACTTCACCGCCATGTTCGATCGCACCATGGGGGTGGTGCAAATCGGGCAGCGTTGGCATGTCTCGTTCTCGGGGAGGTGCTTCATCTGTGCGGCGGGATCCCCAAGGCAGCCCCTGCTTCAATGGCTTTGAGGCCCTGGCTGGGTGCGTTGGCAGGTGGCGACCCGCAGGTGAAAGAATTCGGCGGACGGAATTGCCTGTTAGACGGTCGTCTACCGGCCGCGGAGCCGAGTTGTTCTGGGGTATACCCCAGCGCGACACCCCGTTGACAGCGTGGTATGCGTGGCGTTAGGGCGATTTCTGGGGTTTTCGCCACAGGTGTGTGTCATGGTCCAGGGATGATGCAGCACAGGACGCAGACGGTTGCGTATGTTCGTGTGAGTTCGGTGGATCAAAATCTAGGCCGGCAGCTCGAAGCCATCGGTGAGGTCGATCGAGTCTTCGAGGACAAGGTGTCGGGCGGGTCAAGAGCCGACCGGGTGGCCCTTCTCGAATGCATCAAGTACGTCCGAGAGGGTGACGTAGTGAAAGTCGCCTCGATGGGACCGATTGGCACGGTCTCTCGGAGATCTGCGGGACATCGTGGACGAGATCACGAGCAAGGGCGCTTCGGTGATGTTCGTGAAAGAGCAGCAGGCCTACAGTCGTGACACGGACGATGCCATTGGACGGTTGATGCTCAACCTGTTGGGTGCGTTCGCGGAGTTCGAGCGGACCTTGATTCGGGAGCGACAGCGCGAGGGTATCCGGCTGGCACAAGCCGCCGGGAAGTACAAAGGCCGTGCTCAGAAGCTCACGCCGGAGCAGCTTATCGAGGCGGTGCGGCTCATCGAGTCGGGGGTCCCGAAGGCGAAAGTTGCCAGGGATCTGGTGATCGATCGCACCACGTTGTACCGGGCTCCAGCTCGTATGGCCGGTTTGCCGACGGCAGGGGAGTGAGCGTCGGCGTTACCGGTTTGGCATGACGCCACCGGAGAGTCGAGTGTTGATGGGGTCTCTCGAGTAGAAAATCTTCAAGAGCAGCTTGAGAGGGGCCTCATTTGCGTGGGCTTCGATGATGTAACCGTCTGCGTCGAGGCATAGGCCGTAGCCGGTCACCGTGGGGTTCCTCGTGCATGGGTTGGTTCGTGTTGTGGGGGAGTGGCCCTGGCCCTCACCGTCTCAAGAGCTTTGTGGTGAGGGCCTGGGGCTGCTAGTTGGCGGCGTTGTAGGCGTCGCGCACGGCGCCGGATACGCGTCCACGGTCCGAGACATCGTGACCGTTGCTCCTGGCCCACTCGCGGATCTTCTGCAGCTCAGCCGGGTCCGACTTCGGACCAGCAGACCTGCTCGAGGAGCTCCGCCCGCTCTTGCGGCCGGCATCAATGAATGGTGCCAGGGCATCAGTGAGCTCGGCGACATGCGCGTCACTGAGGTCGATCTCGTACGAGGTCCCATTGAGGGAGAAGCTGACGGTGCGTCCCTCGCCATCAGCGATCACCGTTCCGTCGAGGTCATCCACGAGCTGAACAAGAGTCTTCTGAGCCATATTCGTCCTAACTTTCACCACCTAGTCAATGTGAATAAGTGTTCCACGAACCCACTATGTCGAAGATAGGAGAATTTCGCATCCGGACTGATTCTCACGTTCCACCACGGGAGTATTCCGCTCTCTCGCCGTAGGCCACGATTAGCTGCAGTTGCTTCGAGGCGCAGTGTGGGCTGGAATGACGCGGCTTTGTTCCTGACAGCAGGGACTTCTGCCGCGTAGCGGATATCTGAGTGGCCTCGTCGCCACGATGGGGGCCAAAGCCGAAGTTGGTTTTGGGTTACGGCGCGCCGTGTGCATAAAAACCGGTCTGTCCCCCGCGGGGCAGGAGTGTTGAACTTTTTCCTCATCCCGCTATGGGGCGGTTTGGAGGGGGCGTACCCCAGTCGTATTACGTAGTCATCACCGAACAATATGGTTAGGACTGACGCTGGGTTGGGCACCTCTAGGCTCAGCGCCAGAACTCCAGGGTGGAGTCTGTTTGGAGGGGCGCATGCGCTCGACTGTCCACATGGGTCGTCTTCGAATGCGGGGTGTGACTGTCGGTCTTGCTCTCGTACTCGCACTGGTGGCGTCATTCTTTGTCGTACCTAGTGCGAACGCGCTGTCCGATACCGGTGATGGCGGATTATTCGCCCCAGCATCGGGCCGAATTCTTGACACAGCCAACGGCACGGGCGGCTATAGCACCGCCATGCCGGCCAAGCAGTGGCGCACGATTAAGGTCGCAGGCCAGGTTGGACTGCCGGCAGAGGGAATTGCTGCTGTATCGGTCATGGCTACGGTGATGAACCCGGCCACGAACGGCAACCTCCAGGGCCGCCCCGACTCCGCCACGCAGGCCTCACTGCTGCTCAACTACGGCGGCATCAACGATCAGAACTTCTCCAACACCGGTGTCGTTGCCGTGGGAGATGACGGCACCATTCAGCTCATGACCGAGCAGGCCAACCGTCTCATCATCGACGTTCAGGGGTACTACACCTCGAGCGAGAACGGAGCCGCCGCCGGCGGGTTTGTCGCAGTCCCTGGAAAGCGCGTCCTCGACACTCGCACCGGCCTCGGAGCCCCCGCAGTATCGCTTGGCAACGGGCAGAGCATCACGACCCAGATCACCGGCCAGAACGGTGTCCCAGCCGGTGCGACTGCGGTCGCAGCGAACTTCATTGTCGTGAACCAGACCACAAGCGCCGGCTTTATCACCCCTTACGCTGCCGGCTCCACGAAACCGTCGAACTCACTGAACTACCCGGGCGACGCCCGAGGTCTCGCCACCTCGATCGGTGCCCAGGTCGGTCTAAGCACAACCGGCAAGCTGGCCATCACCGCGACTACCGGTACCGGGGGCGACATCGATGTCATCGTCGACATCCAGGGCTACTTCACCAAGAGTGACAACGGCGCCGTCTTCACCCCAGCCGCTGCTCGCATCGCCGACACGCGCATCAGCCCTTACAACGTGGTCCAGGGTGGGGCGGAAGTCAGCATCCCCGTCGCCGGCGTAAAGGGCATCCCAGCATCCGGCTCCGGCCTCACCGCCGTCGCCATGACCCTCAGCGCTATCAATGGATCCACCGTCGGCGGATCTGCCGTCGTTTGGCCTGACGGCACGGCTGCCCCAGCCACGACGTCGATCAACTACGTCCCGAGCAACATCCGCTCCAACACCGTCATTGCGCAGGTTGGCACGAACGGGAAGATCCGCATCAAGAACAACGGGACCAACCCCATTCACTTCATCCTCGATCTTCAGGGATGGTTTGGGAAAAGCCCCAGCCCGGTAGTTGCGTGCGAGGCACCCTTCATGAATGGGTCATGGACCAAGGTTGTCCCAGAACCTGATGCGGCTATTCACTGCTCCGTTACTGCTCCTGCCTCGAGCGTTACCGGCGCGGTCTTAAATGTCGAAACATCCGATGGTGTAAACGAATCAGTTGAGCTAAGCACCGAGTTTCCCACGGAATACTCGACGATAATTTATCCCGCTCCCGGAACATCCTTTATAAAAGCAACAGTCGTTCTGGGTGACCATGAGATTGCGAAGATGGCCCCCTATATCTTCGAACTTGGGGACTGGACAACCCAGGAACTGATTCCGCTTCCGGCGTCAACAGCTGTGTTGGGAATTGCTCCGCTACTGCGTGTAGACGCGGCAAACTATGATTCTATCCCCGAAGATTCGACTGTTACCTATGTCGTCAGTAAGAACGCCGATCTTAGTTCACCCATTGTAAAGATCAGCGCGGATAAGTATGGGTATCTACTCGGTGAGGAAGAACTAACTCCTGGGTCGTACTATTGGTCGGCAAAAATCGTAGGAAAAGCTCCTCGATCCACCGACGCCGTATCACGGACTACCCCGACTTGGTCCTTTAAGCTGGACCCAGCCATCCAGGGTGTGACCTTTACCGAGCCACAGGGCTACGCGCCACCTATTCCTTCTTCAGAAATCACGCCGGAAGATTCCGAGGAATGGTCGGTCTCTGTGAATGGTGAGACCGTAGAGATGCCCGACATGAGTATCAACCTGACTGCGCCAGGATGCAAAGACGGGCTGAAGTCCACTACGAATATTGACACCTATTCCCGTAAGTCATTTAGCAACGCCAAGGGAACCAAGGCCCACCTGCAGTGCGGGCAAGGAAGTCCTGATCCGGCTAAATTCCGCAAAGGGAAAGACTGGGGTTGGCGACACATTGCCGGCAAACATGGCGGGGATTGGAGTAACACTTTCCGTAAGTATCCCGAAGCGATGGCGGGATCCAAAGTTACATCGTGGGACAGCTTGGCTAAAGTCGCCATGCAAAAGGCTCTAAAGTACTCGCAAGCCGCCTCCCATAATACGCCGGGTAACGGTATCGTAGGATACACTTCCGGACTCGATATTATTCGAAAGGGTAAGGTTATACGAACTTATACAATTGTGGTTTGGGTTAGGTTGGCTGATAATAGGATTCAGTCAGCGTACCTTTCGGGCTGACAGTTCGGATCACGGTTGGAGTTTGCGTGCGTCGAGAAGTGGAACTAGTACTATTGCCTGGTTTTGCCAAGCCACTGCGAGAAAATGTGATGTTTAGCCCCAATGGGCAAATCGACTTCTCGCCTGAGGATTATGGCTTATCAGAAAGGCTTTCTGCGGAGATTTACAATTGGGCCGCGGCCTGGGAGAATAATGAGCAGCCTAGCAGCGAAGCACATAAGGCCTGGGGTCGACGTATAGCAAGAGATCTGAAAAGAGAGCTCGGTGATGAGTTCGTCGTCACCTATGTAGGTTAGGAACTCAGAAGCAGTCCCTAAGTTCACGCCCTGGCCGCGCTGGGCAATTCCAAGCTCAGCGCGGCAGGGCAGTCCGCTCGGACTGCAGAGGGCCCGAGTGCCCGCAGTTATGGGGAACGGTGCAGCGGCCTAGTCGGTCGGCGACCGTTAGGTCGGGGCCAAGTGCCTGTCGGAGAGCGCGGTGTACCGACTCCCGTCAAACGATCCTCTTCAGGATTCCTCGCAAGTGAGCTGCATTGCTGCTGCAGCATGGGAACGAGCGGAACCTTCGATCGTCCGGTAGCCGTTCCCTCAGCGAGATCATTGCCGGACCGGTCTACCGAGACGGTTCGACCAAAGCCGTTCCGGGCCGGAAGCTGATGCTCTTGAGCGTCCGGCGACCGATCGTCTATCGGACAGCGTGCATCACCGTTCAGCCTCTACGGCGGAAGCCACCGCCGCCCGCAGCTCGTCCGGTGTTGACAGTTCGATCGGCTCGTCCCCGAGGAAGATCGTCGGCGTCGCCTCGACTCCAAGCGCCATGCCGGCGTCGAAGTCTTGCTGCACTCGCGCCTCCGTCGACGGGTCACCAACGGCATGGTCGTACTGGTCCATGTCGAGGCCCAGGTCCGCCGCGTAGCCGCGGAACACGTCTGCCTTCGACTCCTGCTGCTCGCCCCACTCAGGCTGGGTCTCGAACATGCGCTGATACATCGCCTCAAACTGCCCCTGCTCAGCCGCGGCCTCCACGGCGACCGCGGCGTTCATGGAGTTCTTGTGCCCGGGCAGCGGGAAGTACCGCGTGACGAAGGTGACCTCCCCCGCGTGGGTGTCGCGCAGCTCCTCGACAACGGGGTGCACCGCGGCGCAGACCTCGCACTCGAAGTCGAGGAACTCGGTGAACACCACCGACCCGTCCGGGGCGGTGTCGAGACGGTGGCTGTTCTCCGCGACCACGGTCACCTCCGCCAGGTCTACCTGTGGTGCGTCCGGTCTGACCAGGACGACGCCTGTGACCGTTGCTGCGGCGACGAGAGCGCCGATGAGGGCGAGGTTGATCTTGGTGGTGCGCTTCATGGTTCTCCTGGCGGTCGCGGCACGGTTGTCGTGCCGTCAGGGGGATGGGCTGGCTAGGTCAGCAGCAGTCGCAGGCCTCGACCTGGCGCTCGCCTGTCAGGGCCGACACGGGCGTCTTGCACGCGTCGCCGCGCCACGCCTCGAGTCCTTCCGGGACGGCGAACACGACGATCACGAGCCCTGCCACCGGGTCGGCCCACGTCCACCCAAAGGAGAGGTTGAGGACCAGGCCGATGAGGACCACGGCTGACAGGTACGAGCAGATCAGGGTCTGCTTCGAGTCGGCCACGGCCGACGCCGAGCCCAGCTCGGTGCCGGTGCGCCGCTCGACGAGACTGAGGAACGGCATGATCGCCAGGCTCACCGCCGCGAGCACGATCCCGACGGGGGAGTGGTCGGGCTCGCGGATGCCCGTCAGAGCCAGCACCGCGTCGACGGACACGTAGGCTGCCAGGCCGAAGAACGATACGGCGATGACGCGCAGCGCGACCCGTTCGCGCTTCTCCGGGTCGGGGGCGGCGAACTGCCAGGTGATCGCGGCGGCTGATAGGACCTCCACGATTGAGTCGAGGCCGAACCCGATCAGGGCCGTCGAGGAGGCGACGGTCCCGGCGGCGATTGCGACGATCGCCTCGATCACGTTGTAGGTGATCGTGATCGCGACGATGATCCGGATGCGACGCTGCAGGAGCAGCCGGCGGGCCGGCACGAGCAGGTCGGGAAGCGCGGTCGCGGTCATGCGCCGGTACCGCAGCAGAGAGGGACGTCGCAGCTGTCGTCGGTGCAGGGCTCACCGTCGTCGACTGCGAGCACGACGTCGACGAGAGCAGTGAGCGCCTTAGTCAGGTGCGCGTCAGCGATCTCGTACCGTGTCGACCTACCCTCGGGCACGGCCACGACGATGCCGCAGCCCCGGAGGCACGAGAGATGGTTCGACACGTTGGACCGCGTGAGTTCGAGTTGATCGGCTAGGGCGCCGGGGTAGCCAGGCTCGTCGAGCAGGTGCAGCAGGATGCGCGATCGGGTGGGATCGGCCATGGCGCGCCCGAGGCGGTTCATGACGTCGACGCGCGACGAAAGAGTCAGCATGTGCTGACTATACAGTGAGGGCTGACGTGAGGTGTCCGGCAATCGATCGTCTATCGGACACTGAACGCGGAACGGCCCCCACCCGGAGGTGGGAGCCGTTCGTCGACTAGCTGAGCCAGTCTTTGACCACTTGAATCAAGCCAGCTGCCGCGACCTTCAATAGAAAGTCGAGCGCCACTCTCTTCCAAGCGGAAGTGCGGCGAGGCCGTTTGGCTCCCATCGCATCCCTCCCTTCTGAACACACGCGCAAAAGGGATTCCATGCAGTTCCGGAGCCTGGGAGGGGTTGCAATTGCAACCGATCTTGCAGGCGCGTAACATTGGCAGTGATCCATCACTGGTGTCTCGATGTCACCGGAAGCTGCTTCCTAGAACCGGCTTCACACTGAAACGGGCCCGGCAGCCACCGGGCCTTTTTCATGCGATCCACCAGGCAAGCCGCACGTGGAAACCTGCCTGCGTCCATTGTCCCATGGGACCACGGGCGGACCGCGAGGCAATTTCGGGCCCACCGTTCCCATTTCAGTACGGGATCGCGTAATTGTCCCGTGCGCCGTTGTGCGGGCCCGCAGAATCGTTGATTCTCCGGGGGAACCGCACCCCAAAGCGGTGCCTGCCTCAGCGTGTCGTTGCGCGTAGAACTGGCCGTACATCAGCCTCGTCGTAGAAGTACCTCTGCGCTGCTTGTGGAAGGTAGTCGTGGTGACGCCGTGTCGGTGGTCGCTTCTACCGTCCAGCTCATGGGTGTTCGAGGACCGGGGGAGCAGGCGGCCGCCGTGCTGCGCCGCCGTCCCTACGAGCACCCGTACGCGGTCCCGTCGATTCCGGGCGGGCAGGGCCTCTGGCAGATCCGGCAGGTCGTCACCGACCCGCTTGGCTACGTCCGTCAGCGCCCTGTGCAGGGCGGTTTCGTCTTCGATGTCTACGCGCACTGCCGAGACGTCGGCGGCCGGCGCCCCTGGCTCCACACCGCCGAGTCGTTCAACTCCGCTGTCGCGTGGACGATCCAGCACGACCGGGAGATCCGCGCGCTGATCGCCCGCAGCACACCAGAGCCCGACGCCTGGCCGCTGTAAGCGCGGCTCGAGGACTCACCAGCCGCCGGCCGTTACGCTCGATCCAGGCCAAGTCCCCCCACTTGGCCCCTGGCCCCGGTGTGCCTCCCCCCCTGCACCCGGGGCCCCTCTTTGCCCGCGGCACCCTCGGATAGAGCGTTCGCGCTGTGTCGGTCCCCGTTCCCCTGCTCGAGCTGGCGGGCTATGGTCCGACGTCGGGGGATCTGACCTCCGCGGCCTGCCTTCATCCCAGGCGGCCCACCGCCCTGTGCGCCCTCACCAAGCGCACGGGGCGGTCCTCGTTCCAGGGGTGCGCTCCCTTATTTCGCCCCGAACTTCTCTCCTCCTCCGCCCTCCGGGTTGCACAGACCCCGCCGGTAGCTCAGGCGATGCAACCGCCTTCACGGCAAAAAACGAGAGGAAGAGAAGAACATGACAACCACTACCGCAGGCACC
>Ga0265798_10003393_pt1 | contig 22656 bp, 22 predicted proteins | sample P3T30metagenome_FD_192430 | JGI IMG/M metagenome (GOLD analysis project Ga0265798, IMG submission 192430) | Plant litter microbial communities from East Loma Ridge, Irvine, California - P3 T30 | ecosystem: Environmental > Terrestrial > Plant litter > Unclassified | place: USA: California... | reverse complement strand
CGTTTGTATTAGATAGACCACGTGGGAGAAGATTATTTTACTGCAGCACACTTTTGCTATCTTCACCAGCTTCGCGCACGAATGACATTACACTCTCATCATGTATGCATTACCACAAGCGAGAAGACCGGTATCCTCGCGTATCTAGCACATACATCCATGTGCCCCGTGATCTCTGCATGTTAAATGATCAACATTACCCCTCACACACAAAAGCAAGTGCCTTGATAACACGATGGCTCGGTTGGCGAGTTGTTGTTGTAGTAGTGTTGTAGTATCAAAGTAACGAATGATGATTACCTCCTCGCTCCAGCAGTCTCGTCCAATGCAACGTCGCCAAGGGATGTAACTCTAGACACACGTTGGTGCCACCCGCAAGCTACACCACAACTCCACCACACCCCATCCACACAGAGGCCAGGCGGCTCTCAACCAACCGACTCGTGTTGGGCTTGCCTTGTCTCTCGTCCTATATCGCTGTGTCGCTGCAACACCCGGCTCGGGTCACATACGCAGGCAACGACCCCTCTCTATCTCTCCTAATAGGAACTCTGCGCGCGTGCCTCGGAGTGCCGTGAGTGCCTAAACACCTGCCTATTGTTATCACTCGATTACGAACACTACTACTGCAGTACTGCTACTCTGGCCTGTCCAGGTGGGTCTTTGAGGCGAAACGTCCCACGTCGTATCTCATTGTTTTCACCAAGACGACGCATAGGTACCCATGCCCCGTCTCGGCCTTACAAGCACGACTCGGCTGCTCCTACATCGGCCTCGGTAGGCCGCCTGCTACTGCACCACACTACCCTACGCTACTATTACCACCACTACTACCGCGGCGACATCTCCCCGTTTGGTTGTTGGGGCCAAACGAGAATGTAGAGCGCACGCAATCGCTCTAGCTCCATTCTCTGCCGTTGCATCTCTTCGCCGCGCCGATAAACGCCCATCCGTGAAGGCACCTGGCGTGGGGCCTGCAACCCAAAAACCCTAAAGCCTACTTTCTTTCTGCTCTTCGGAGTGAGAGTTAATCTGTTCATGATACAGTTGGATCAGATCTGCCCAAGACCTGCATTCTACGGCGCAATTGCTGCTCGATGATCGTTGTGTAGATTTCCCGGCATCACCTTCACCTTCACCATCGCTCGCCAACATTCAACACCACCAATGACATCAGCCCAACGACCTTTTCTGGCCTTGATACTCGACTTGTGCAAACGAACACGACTCTTCAAAGCGATCATGTCAATACTTTCACCACTGTTACCTACGACCACCCTCAAACATCACATCGAAAGCAAGCAGCCGCGCCATGTAGTGGTGAGGCACGTCTACGAGAAGAGCATGGAAGAGTTCACGACTGAGGTCCGCGCGCTGTTCGAACAGCCGCTGGATCTTGACCGCTTGCTGCAGTATTCCGGAGAATTGCAGTCCGAGTACAAGCAGAGGCTGCAGTCATCGAATATCTCCATGCTGCCGTCATACCAACACACACTACCCACCGGATTTGAGAAGGGCGACTTCCTGGCGCTGGATGTTGGCGGGTCGACTTTCAGGGTCGCGTTGATCAGGTTGTGCGGGAAGAAGGAGAATGGAGACAGCGACATACAAATCAGGCGGATACGGAATGTAATCATTGATGAGAAGATTCGCGGTCTACAAGGCGAGGCTTTCTTCGACTGGATGGCAGATCGCATTGCCGATATGCTGGCCGAATACAACCACATGAATGGAACCACCAACGCTAGATTGCCCATGGGTCTAGCATGGTCCTTCCCTGTCGAGCAGACAAGTCCAAGGACTGGGAGGCTGCTGGCAATGGGAAAGGGTTTCTGTGCGACACACGGATGTGAGGGCGAGGATCTGAGTGAGCTCATCATGCGGTCTTGCAACAAGAAACAGATCAACGTCGAGATGAGAGCGATCGTCAACGATGGGTCTGCGACTCTGGTATCTCGGGCGTATCAAGACCCTACTGCTCGTATGTCGTTGATCCTCGGGACAGGCATGAACGCTTCAGTGTACCTGCCAACATCAGCCCTGGCACGCGAGAAGTTTGGCGATCGTCCGAGTTCTTGGTTCGACTCGGCTCAGCACGTCCTCGTCAACACCGAACTTAGTATGTACGGCAAGAACATCCTCCCCATTACTCGCTGGGACGAACATCTCAACGCAACCCACCGCCTCCCGGACTTCCAGCCGCTGGAGTACCTCTGCACCGGCCGCTACCTGGGCGAAATCGTCCGTCTCGTACTCCTCGAAGCCATCTCCACCGCCGGCCTCTTCCACGGTCAAATCCCAGAACACCTCACCGAGCCCTACAGTCTCGACACCCGAACCATCGCAGCGTTCGAAGCCGACAAATCTCCATCCCTACACACCGCCACCACCGCTTTCCTCTCCGCCCACCACCTGCCTCAAAGCTCAAACATAAACGCCAACGACTGGCACTTCGTCCTGACCCTCGCCCGACTCGTGTCCCGCCGCGCCCAGGCTTATCTCGCCACCGCCTTGCACGCTCTTTGGTGCGTCCGTACGCGCGAAGAAGGTCTTGAACCTAGCTGCGCATCTAGTCACGTATCGATCGCTTGCAACGGCACAGTAGCGGAGAAGTACCCTGGTTTCCTGTCCGGGTGCCAGCAGGTGCTCGATGACTTGTGCGTCGAGTCTGGCGCTAAAGCGAGTGGCAGCACTGTGAAGTTGGAGATGTCGCCCGAGAGCTCGATTTTCGGGGCTGCTGTTGCTGTGAGCTGTTTGGAGGATACGTGAAAGCTCAAACGTCCAGTGGTGTTGATCAAGGGAACGAAGTGGTAGAAAAGCCCGTGTTGGAAGCCTGTCTTGGTAGCTTGACAGTGGCTTTGATTGGAAACGAAGCACCGCTCAGTCGTCTGACATGCGGCTGCCCGAATGGCGGCTCGATTTAGTCAGTCTGTCAGTCGATTGCTCGGGAACATCGTCGTTCTTGGAGGCAGATGGCCTCAAATGAACCGAAATGTCTATGCCGTCACGCGTAGCCGTGATTCAGGACTTTACCTAGGTAGTGGGTTTGGAGTTTGGATCCACTGAGCAGGAGTAGAGATACATGATCCCCTCCTAACCGCCAGTCACGAATGAGTGACCGAGCGAGGAATGAGAGATGTCGAGGAATCGATTTGGTGTATTTAGAGAAACACGAAGAACTTACAAGTCGATACGAAAAGAGGATCGTTTTTCCCAATTGTCAATGTTTCATACTTGTCGACGCGGCTTTCATGTGATGATGATGTCACGTTCTTTTACGCGGCCACTCCGGAATCGCTCTCAACTCGACAACCCTCCCCAACACAAACCTTTCGCCTCCACACATTCTCCTATCAACTTGATCTCTCGCTATACGGACCATACTGAGGAGAACGCCATACCATGATAACTGGACTGAACTCGCCATAGACAAGCCCTTTCAAGAATGCGTGCCGGATTGCAGGCTGGCCAAAGATGCTTCCGTCTCGCCAGCCAACCCACACGGCCACAGCTGCTGCGACACCTTCAATACAGCCTTCACAGCGGTCGGAATAGCATACGGAGCTTCACATTTGGACAACATGCGCGATATATTTTCAGACGACCACCGGGACCGGTCAAAGGAGGGACCGCACTCTTTGCTGCGGCTGCGCTAAGTCCGCTTGCTTTTGTAAAGATTGGCGAGGAACCGCATGGCGAGGATGGCAGGACGAGCGAGGAGAAGATGCTGCAGGCGTCGAGAGAAGAGTTGGAAAACCATGTGCCCGCTGCGCTACGCGGGTCCAAGGGGGTGCGCGTGGGTATATGGAGGTTCGTGGATACCTGGATTGTTGAGCCTATAGCCACAGGCTTGCGGTTTCTGCATTTGGTGTTCATTTTCGCCCCGGTGATAGCTTCGGTGCCGATGATGTGGTTTGGCCAACGCATACCGGACCGCGACAACGAGCGATCAGGAACACTGCTATGGTACAGGTTTCTGGTCTGGTCTATGGAGCACTCAGGTGCTGCCTTCATCAAGTTAGGCCAATGGGCTGCCAGCAGGACCGACATCTTCCCGGACGAAATGTGCGCGATCATGTCTGCACTCCACTCGAACGCGCCGGCGCATTCGCTCAAGATCACCAAGAAGACCATCGAGCAGGCTTTCGGAAGGGACTTTGAGGACATTTTCGAAGAATTTGATGAGACGCCGCTAGGTGTCGGAGCCATCGCTCAGGTTTACAAGGCAAAACTAAAGCCGGATCTCATCCATATCGACGACAGCACAACACAGTACCCTCAGACGCTAAGGGAGAGGGCACAGAAGACTGTAGATCCGCTATTGAAGAGCACGCCTAATCGAGTACCTTCGAACTATGTCGCTATCAAAGTGCTTCACCCCAAGATCGAACGAGTGGTCAGGCGTGATCTCCGAATCATGGGCTTCTTTGCACGGGTCATCAACGCCATCCCAACAATGGAATGGTTCTCATTCCCGGACGAAGTCGACCAGTTTGGCGAGATGATGCGATTGCAACTCGACCTCCGTATCGAATCCGCCAATCTCACGCTCTTCCGCAAGAACTTCCGAAACCGAAGCACCGCCTGGTTCCCATACCCGTACGACCAATACACAACGCGAAAAGTCCTGATTGAAGAGTTCGCCACAGGCATTCCACTTGAACACTTCCTGCAAAACGGCGGCGGCGTCTTCCAGAAAGAAATCGCGGACGAAGGCCTCGACGCGTTCCTGCACATGCTGCTGATCGACAACTTCATCCACGCCGACTTGCACCCAGGCAACATCATGGTCCGTTTCTACAAGCCCGTGCAGCTCGACGTGGGTTCCCCCTTCAAGAAGCGCACCGAAGCCCTGCCCAAAGACTCCAAAGATGTCACGGAAGAAGTCCTAGAACGCCTCCGCCCGCACCGCCACGAGAAAGCCGCCTGGACGGAAACCCTCAATCAGATCGACAAAGAGGGCTACAGACCGCAACTGATCTTCATCGACACAGGCCTTGTGACCGAGCTGAACTCGACCAACCGCGCCAATTTCCTCGACCTGTTCAAAGCCATTGCCGAATTCGACGGATACAAAGCCGGCCACTTGATGGTCGAGCGCTGCCGCCAACCCGACGCAGTCATCGACGGCGAAGTCTTTGCCCTTCGCATGCAGCACTTGGTGCTCGGCGTCAAGAGCCAGACATTCGCGCTGGGCAACATCAAGATCGGCGACATCCTGAACGAAGTGCTGAGCATGGTCCGCACGCACCACGTCAGGCTCGAGGGCGACTTTGTCAACGTTGTGCTGAGTATCTTGCTGCTTGAGGGCATTGGCCGCGCTCTCCATCCGGAGCTCGATCTCTTTTCTGGGTAAGTTCCGAAAGGATTTGCAATGCGATTGAGGCAAAGAGCATGTTTTGACTGACTTTTTAAAACAGAGCCCTCCCCATCCTTCGCCAACTAGGCGCCCAGAGCAGTTCATCGACCTACGACCTCTCAATGATCAAAGTGTGGGCCGGTCTGGAGGCCCGCAAGTTCCTGCAGGCTAGCGTCGACAGCGTTGAGCGGTGTGTCAAAGCCGATCAGCTTTCGCCCAATATCTAGGGTTCGAAGTAAAGCAAGTATTTCTTCACGTGCTTGGAGAAGGAAGGGCCAAGAAGGCTATGAGGAACAAAAATCGAAAACCCTCTTGTTGATTAATTTACCAATTATCTAATTTGTACAACTATCTCAACTACCTACTGCTGTCCACTTGCTAATTAACTCTCTGTCGTGGCATGGCTCAGGGCTGTCGACCTCTGTGATGTTTATCTGCTATTCCATTTCTTTTTCCTTAAAGTTGGAACGGTCGGTTATTCATACCTTGCTAAATTGTTAGAGTCAGGTCTAGAGTTCACGTTTCACGATGTACACGCTAGCAGATGTTTGAATATAGATGTAAAGTAAAGTTGTTAAGCAAAAAGCCGTTCAACCTTGCTTGATTTAGTGAGAAAGTCTTCTGACGGAGATTTTTTTTTACCTATGCTGATGACACGAGAGTATACGACAGCGTTTTAGTACCAGACAGTTGTTTGAAAGATCTCGGTCGGAGAGTAGGTAGCTGAGCGAGGAGATGGGTTTGGTAAAAAAAGTAAAGCAATCTTCGTATTTCGGGTATCCGCGCGTGCTGCTATCTATCTCTCCCTTCTCAATAGCCAAAACAAATCTATCGTACAAAATCCGCGCTCGCTCGCTCGCTCTCAATTCCTCATTTCCTGTTGTTATTACAAGAAGGATAGGAAGCACTGGCTTTCCTTTCCTTCGATCATGATCCCGTTTTGTTCAGCCTTCCTGAACACCAGATCCCCAAAGAAAACACAATAGAAAACTTGCAGTTGTTGTTGTTTGGCCCTTTGCCTTTTCCTGGTAGACTCCAAGAGTGGAAGGAGAGACAAAAGTAAAAAAGTAGAAAAGGACAAAGTGAAAAATCATCTCGCTCGCTCCTTCGCAAGTTTTTCTCGTTTCCCCAAAAGACAAGAGAAGAACCAAAAAAAAGAACTCCAGTAATCGAATCTGTTGCAGTGTGATCGTATCAAACTTGGCAGTGGCCATTCCAAGCTCTCAGCCAGTAACGCGCCTGACCCACAAGGAGCCCTCGCCCTCGCTGAAGTCCTCGCGACGTCTGGCACGAGCGATCTTGATGCCGACGTCCATCTCCTCCATCTTGACCTCCTGCAGAGTCTCTCTGTGCTGCTCGAGCTTGCGCTTGGCGTCGCGCACGGTGGCGAACGAGACTTCGAGCGGGCTTGCGAACTCGACTTGTTCGAGGTCGGTGATGGCGCGCTCGATGTTGCGGCGCTGCATCACGAGGTTCCTTTCTTGTGACAGCAGGAGCTCGATGTGCGAGGCTTCTTGCTCGGACAGCATGAAGGGGAGGAGGGGCAGGGCTTTCTTGCCGCTTCCTGACTGGGTGGGAGTGGCGGCTCCGGAAGTAGCGCGGCCGGGTTTCTTGGGTGTTTCGTCGTTGATGGAGAAATTGCGCGCGTGCGGTGTTGCGCGGGGAGTCGAATCGTCGGAGGCTCCAGAGGTTCCGGATGCGTTGGTGGCGGCGCGCTGGCGGGGAGTCGAAGGTGCCCATTCTTGGTTTTCGATGCGCTGGACGGGTCGTTTGCGGGAGAGGATTGATTGGGCGGGCTGCTGGCTGGTGGATTGCGAGCGCTCGAGATGTTGCGATGGCATTGGTGGTAACGCGGTGGGGAAAGGGTCTTCACGTTCTTCCATTGGTGTTGGGGCTGCGCTTGTGCCGATTGTAGTCCAGCTAAAATGCGACATGAGTGGCGGTCTTCCAGAACCGGTGGCTGATGAGTCTGATGATTGTCTCTTTGTGAAGTCGGAGAGAGCGGCAGTGGACAAGCTGAACCTGTTGCGCGGTTTGGAGTCGGGAACAGTCAGGAGGTTCTGAGGTGGGAGGTTCTGGAGGTTTTCGGTGGCGGGAACCGAAGGTGACTGCACAGGCTTGCGCTTGAACTGGTTCTTCGCAGTGACGCCACGTGGGAGCTGTGACACAGCGTTGACTGAGATCTGTGACGGTGCTCGCGTAGGTGATCCAGATTGTGAGGAGTAGACTGATGTGGGCGAGCTTTGGCCGGAGGCCATGGAGGTGGTCTCGGGATCGCGTAGGACGGAGATGTTGGATTGGCTCTTCTTTGATTTGAGCGATTTGAGGCTTGGTGAGTTCGGACGAGCGTTGAAGACACTGTCCCATCTTGAGGGTTTGACCCTCGGCTCTGTCGATTGTTTTGCTGGCATGTCTGACATGGGCTCGCTGGGCATCTCGTCCGAGCGAGTGTTTGCGGTAGATTTGTTGAGCATGTTGCGGACCTGGTTAAAGATGGGCAGTCGATTTTGTCGCGTGGTCTGCGGACCGTGGTCTGGTACATGTACTTGCATGTTACTGTTGTTGTTCTTGTTGGTGTTCTTGTTGTTGTTCGAGGGAGCTTTCAAGTGGATGGCGCGGGGAGGTGGCGTGTTGTCGGAATCCGGAATGATAGGAACAGTCCAGGGCGCGTCGTCTCCGATGGTGTAGCTGATGCCTTTAACCACTCCAGCCCTGGGAGCACTATTTTGCAACGACACGGTTCTCGTGCTCGTCATAGTGAAAGATTTCCTTGTGAGGTCTGCTCTAGACTTGTGCTACTCGACTCGCTCCGAGGCGTGACGTCGATGAGGCGTTTCGAATTTCCGTCCAGTACCTGAGGGAGACGCGGCTGCAGGGGTAGCCTTGTTGTTTGTTGTTCTTTGGTGACACGGCAGGATTATGGTATTACACAGTAGGCGTATGGATGTCGACGGTCTTGCTTGCTTCGACTGGTTGGAGAGCTGGGTTTGTTGAAACAGTCACGGTGCAGCAGCAGCAGACGCCATGTATATCTCTCCCCCAACCAGCTGTCAAGGAACGTGCTCTTGATCCTAGCTGATCGGTCCGCCAGGAGCAGCGGCGGCTAGAGGGCATGGCATTCGTTTACGTTAACCGATTTCTACCGGCTGCTAAGCAGGATCGCTAGTCGAAATTAAAATTGCATGGTCTCACTTGGCCATCGCCTCTTCAGGGTAAATGCCGTGTCAGAATGGGCGAGAATGGCTGATCAATACGTGTCGTCCCACTTATGGTGCAGCGTGAACTTGAAACTCGTACAATATGCTTTCATGAAGCTGAAGATCAGAGGTTTGACCCCTTCTGAGCAATCTATCTTACCTTCGCTTGCCCAACACAGGCCATCTCCACCTCCATCAATCCCCCATCTGATTCTCATCAATCTGAGAGCCGGACTCTTCGGAAACCGGCCACGCCCCACGGAGTGGCTCCGTCTAGCGCGGCTCCTGATCCAGACGGGCCTCGGGCAACGAGACATACACCCAGCGACATTCCCACAAAACCCATAAACCGTTGTCGCTATTCTCTCTTCATTCCTCGATGCCAGGCGAATGGCAGATGAATCCACATGATGTGGTCTCACCTTGCCTGTGGTACACACTCCGATGGGTCAGCCATCTGTGATTATCTTCTCCTATCGCGTCCACTTCAGCCTGGATATCTTGCTTGTGACGTCGACGAAGAAAAGCCATTGAGGACTGGTATAGGACTTCTACACGTGGTGGAGGGTATACCCCGTCGCTGATATCCTTCTGTATCGATGATTGAAGATGTTGTTCTACAGATCGTGGTGCTGTTCTTGCGATCTCTAGGCCCTTATGACCATGTCATGCAGTCATACTGGGGAGGTAGCCTTTTGTGTTTCCCCCACCGCTGCCCATGGCCATGTCGATTCATCGATGTTTGAGCTCACCGTATACTTACACTCTGCCGTGTTATGCACGACATAGATCGATCGTGAGCCTTGTGAGAATCCTTCATCGTGATGGATGTGTATGTGTTTTGATATGCTGATCTGAGAAGGCATTGTGATTCCCCTATACCGATGGCTGCGATTGAATCTGCGATGGCTCTTGTTCGTACATCAATCCATTGTGCATGCTAGATGTACGTAGTCCAGCCTTACGTCGTGAGAGGCTGAACAGGATAGATGATGTATTGCTGGACAGGAAATTGCAGAAGGCCTAACGTTCGCGTCCGTTCGTTGCTTCCTACGCTGTTTTTAGACAGCCAGCGCGGACTTTTAGAAGGAAAGAGGCGCGAAAGGCACGGGCTTTTGTCTCCACCCGAAACGCCCGGCACATGGATGAGCTTCCAGTCAGATGTCAGCTTCATGACCTCACATGTCCATGTCAGCAAATACCACAAACCACCCGAATTTCTGAAACTCCTTTCCACGTTTACACACATACTCAACATCATCATCACATGACGTATTCCCGCCATGAGTGAAGGTCTGTCTCATCGCGTACCCTCCAACGATACGATCCGATCCCACTAACCCAACCCAGCACCAGAAACCCTCAGCCCGCCCTCAGCGGCGCAAGCGTACGCTCACCAAACCACCACCATCCTCCGAAAGTCCCGACTGACTGACATCCACCCCCAGCACCCCCCTCCTAACCCCCCTCAACGCCCTCCTGGCCCTCCTCCTCGTCGGCCTAATCTACACGCGCCTCCGCCCCTCCAAAACCGCAACCTCCCTCCCCACGCCGCCCGCTCCCACCGTCTTCAAAACTTTCACCCCGCCGCAACTCCAACCCTACAACGGAACAAACAACATGCCCGTCTACCTGGCCGTCCGCGGCCGCGTCTTCGACGTCTCGCCCGGCCGCAACTTCTACGGTCCCGGAGGCCCTTATGCGAATTTCGCCGGCCGGGATGCGAGTCGCGGACTGGCGTGTGGCAGTTTCGATGAGGAGATGCTGACGGAGGATTTGAACGGGCCGTTGGATCGGTTGGAGGATTTGGGGGCGGAGGAAATGGAGGCTATGAGGGGATGGGAGGAGAGGTTTAGTGAGAAGTATTTGGTGGTTGGCAAGTTGGTGCCTGTTGGGCATGAGGAGGCGGAGAAGGATTAGTGAGGTCGCGGAAGGCGCGTGGAGACAAAAGGAATGTTTATGATTTGATGATGGTGCGGTGCGTAGGCTTGGAGTGGTCATAGTCGCTCGCTTCTGCGGTGGCGCTTGCTGCGGCTTCGGAAAGATTAGTACAGTATGACACAGGGTTCAAAGCAAGGTGGAGTCTGAAAGGTGAGATGAGAGTTTGTGCTGTAGGTATACGTATTTTTCAAGCTCATCGCGGAAAGACGTTCATTTTCGCACCAGATGTACTGGCTGGTCAGGTGACGTGTTGCTGAGGATGACCTGTCGAAACCCGCTGACAGAACACAAATAGTGTATACCTCACTTTCGAGCCTCGCGTTGCCTGACATCGGCCCACTCTTCAGCCGTCGGCACAACTACATCAACCAGCCCAAATTCCCAGGACCCCTGACCCCTGAACACGAAGGTCCAGGTAGTCCATCTCGTCCAAGAAGTCCTTCAAACTGGCCACCTGATTCCCCCTGTGGTCACCCACGTCGTCTTCCCAACGGAAAACTCCACGTGCGTCCAGAGCTCCATCCCAAAGATCACCCAGCTTCAGGCCCGTTTCAGACCACACCGTTATCTGCTCTGGGATGATGGCCAGAATCCGACTCTTGATTGCAGGGATAAACAGAATGTTGACCACCGCTTTCTTACAAGGCGGGTCGGAGATGTATGTGGCGAGAAGACTGGAGTGTGAACCGACGATTCGCGGTTGGCGCGGTTCCAACACTACGCGCTCGAAACTAGGGCGGAACCAACCCCTTCGCTGGGCACAGCTTAATCTTTCGCTCCGGCACACGAAGAGGGGGTTGAGAACGAGGAGGGGGTTGAGAACCGCGGGTGCGATGGGCAGCTGGTAGTCGGCGTCGCAAGGGCGGACGCACTCAAATCTCCATCGGCTCATATTACCACCTCTTTTCAGCTCGTACTTGCTCAGTAGTCTCCAGGACTCGTGCCGTCTGTCCGAGAGGGCGAGGAACATTTTCTTTCGACATGACGGCGATTCTGTCGCTGCCTGGAACTGCTTGGAGACTCTTTGGTGGATGAAGAGGTCCCTAATCGGAAGGTGAACCAGGATGTTTTCGAGGACTTCTGGTACGTCAAGCGCGCGGTGATGAGCTGCGACCATAGTGCAAGGCACCTGGGGTTTAGGCTGATTTGAGGCGTTTAGCAGCACTTCAGCTCAGTGGGGAGGAGAAGTTGTTGGTGGCACTGACATTGGCGTTGAGGTTTGCATACTTTTGGCGTATGACCAGCCAAACTGCAGCTCTGAAGTGGCAAGACGAAGGCGAAAGTGCGCGGTTGGTGGGAAAAGAGAAGTTGGTGGGTTGATGGAGGGCGTTTGCTTGGCGTGCTGCGTTTGCGCAGATTGCCATGTGGGCTCAAATGAGGTCTGGAACAGAGGGGACGTCTGTGGAACCACTTGCTGAAGGTGAGTCCAGTATGACATGACTGTTCACAGCAGGTTGGACCTCTCTTTCTATTTCTAACTATGCTAAGGTAGGTATGGTATTGGAGTCTTGACTTGGCTGCTCTGACGACGCAGCGTTGAAACTCGGTTGGAATACTGCTGACAGGACACAGACACTGTATGCCTCATTTCCCTCGAGCACCGCGCTGCCTGACCTGCGCCCACTCCTCGGCCGTCGGCACAACAACATGCGCCGACTCAAGAACATTTACCAGCTCGAACTCCCACGGCAGTTCCAAGACAATCCTAGGATTCTCCAGACTCTCTAGAAGCTCTCTCAAATTGGGCACTCCCCGCGGCCTGATAATCCCATGCTGATCTTTCACCCGATACTCCCCGGATGCATTCAGAGCACCTTCCAACAACATCCCCAGCGTGAGTCCTGTTTGCGATTTCACAGTTACGTCTCTCGCGGAGGCGCTATGCGGATGAGCTTCAGGGCGACTCGTCGACGTCTGCCGGTTGATACGGAAGTCGACGCTGACCACGGCTTCCCTGCAAGGCGGGTCGAAGACGTAACTGGCGAGAAGACTGGAGTTTCTGTCGATAGCCTCGTTGGAAGCGATCATGCATACATTTTCGTTGTGCCCCAAAAGGTTCGCTGGATGCATGTCACTTTGGCTGGATTGGAGGTTACGACTTGGACGACTTGGAGGAGCGGGTTGAGAGTCACGGGTGTTGCCCGGGGTTCGTCGCCGCTGTGTTTGCTGGAGTCGATGAGCTTGAAGAAGGATGGTGCTCTGTGCCTTTGGATGACGGCCCAGTGCTCCGTTGGTGTGTAAGAGAGTACGAGGAACATCTTCTTTTGCAGTTTTTCCGACCCTTGGATGATTTCTCTGACCTCCTTGGAGTCTCGCTGCTGGACAAAGAGGTCTTGGACGAGGAGGTCGAGCAGGCTGTTTTCGGTCATCTCCGTTGCGGGATGCTGTTGAGTCGTGCTTGCGTCCATGGTTCGAGAGATGTGCTGGAAGGAACACTAGGGTGGTGGAGTTGGCACTGACACTGATAGCGGTGTTGGGATCCTTCTAGGCGTTTGAGGAGTGTGGTGTAGGTGGTTCGAGCGGCTAAAGGTTGTGGTGGTGGTCTTCTGCCCGGCGAGTCGCGCTGCTTAAGTACACACCTCGGTGAAGACGACTCTTCACGAGAGTCGCGCGCGTGTGATCCCATCTGTATTGCCTTCACCACGGCCGTTCACTGACTCTTTGATCAATTAGGATACAGCTTCAAGCTGAAAACAAGCGACGTGAAGCTGAAGTGAGGTGAGAGCGCGCTTCATGGGTGAAGCTGGCTTGACCATGGGCGTATCGCTGGTGTACCATCTGTTGATGAGAGTTACAGTCTCTGATGTGAGCGTTTATAATCTGGCATGTCGCTTTCGAAGGCTGCGTTACGCTCTCAAGTGAGGTCTGAGAATAGCGACACGTGCAGTGGAGTGAGACGGTCGCAGATTTGAGATTGATTGTTCAGGTGTTGGTAAGTGACATGAAGCTTTGCTTTTGGTCCATCATGCATTAACGTAAACTCTACCACCCGACAGCGATTGCATCTTGGCCTTTTCCAACGTCCGCCGACAGTACACATATACTCTGCATATCCTAGCATCGAGCATCGACTACCTCACAGCCACCCACTCCTCAGCCGTCGGCACAACAACGTCAAGCATCTCGATGTTCAACTTCCCACACAGCAAAACGCTCGGCTCTCTTAGCCTTGTCAAGATATACCTCAGCCTGGTTACTGGCAGGCTCCTGATAACGCCGTACTCGTCTTTCCAACGGTAGTCTCTAGGACCGTCCATAACTGCATCCCACACATCGCTCAATTTGAGCCCTGTACACGACTGCACCATGACGTCCTCCGAGCAAAAGCTGTGTGGCTGATACTGAGGGCGCATCGAGGTTCTTGTCGTCCGAATAGTAAATATAACGCTGACCTTCGCCACCTTACAAGGTGGATCGGAAATGTACGTGGCGAGGAGACTGGAGTGCCGGCCGATAACATTGTGCTCTGAGGCTTGCAGTCGGACACGTTCATGGTGCGAGCAATTCAAGAATTTCCGCCGGATGCAGGTGAGGTTTGGTCGCGTGCTCAACGAGAAGGTTTCAAGAGTTGGGTTGAGTGTTACAGGCGTGACCAGCCCTCCATTGCGAGGTATGATGGTGGTGGGATCGGCGACCTCGAAGGCTAGTGTCTCAAGACGTCTGCGCCGCCCATCCCTTCTGTACGTGCAAACATATCTCCAATACTCCCGTGGTGTGTTGGACAACGACAGGAACATCTTTCTTCGGGCGTTCACTGATGCTCTTGACGAGCAGAATACAGCCTTAGGCCAGAAGGAATGAGGTGAGAATACGCTTCATGGCTAACGTTAACTCGAATGTGAGCGCATGACTGTTGTGGCATCAGTGAAAGTACAGCTTTGCGTTTCGCTTTCATTGGTCGCCATGTAGTCTCGAGTGAGGTCTGGAAAGAGCGCAGTAAAGGCGCTTTAGAAGTCGCAAGTTTGGCCTTTCCCTATGTTTGCTCTTGCCACCGACATCCCGCTTGATTGCAAGGCTGCTGCCTAGCTCCAGACACCTCTTCAGTGATCGGAACTCGATCACATGCCTTACATAGTAGATATCTCGCCACTCACCGTCTTGCAACCTCATCCGCCTCGACGTTCCACAACAGCGTCCGAACACCTACTACAAGCCATCCCATTGCAATACAAATATATACCACCCAGCTCCACCTCAACACCTCGACCACACATACCGTAGGAGCGGCTGAAAGCAAGCACAACACAATGGCCGCGCCGCTCAAACTCGACCGAGCGAAGCACGCAGCCCTCGAGAGGGTGGCTCGTATGAAGAGGAAGAGCCCTGTCGACGTCTTCGATATGGAGCTTTTCTTTGGCAGGCCCCTGAGATGCAAAGCCGTGATCAATCACCTGCGGAGGACGAGGAAGTACATGTATGGGGAGAGCTCCATGGTTGAGGAGGCGCCAACGGATGACGAAGAGTCTGACGAGGAATACTGGGAGGCACCAACGATCCAGGAGATGCTCGCTTTCAAACCACGCAAGACGTCAGTGGGCGGAGACTTGAACCTTCCACACGAAATCCTCGAAGCCATCTTGTCGCACCTTCCCACCTTGAGCCTCATCGTCGCAACTGGAGTCAACATGACCTTTAGGACGATCGTGCAAAACTCGCCAACTCTGCAGAGGAAGTTGTTCCTTCGCCCCACGAACAAGCCGGGGGAGTTCTTGAAGATAGAAGACGGCCGCGAGGTTGCTGTTACGACACAGAGAGCGTTTGATGATGGGGTCGAGGACGATGTCAGTGAGATCGTCGATAGTGAGAACGATGCTGGCGGCTATGACACCCACAGCCTCGAAGGGTCGCCTACGGTTTCCTGGATAATGGCATACGAAATTGCTGCTCTCTGTCCACTCTTGGTACCAGAAGGCGACAACATTGATGGCAGAACGACTGGTTACCCGGGACCCAGGGTAGTATGCCTCAGCAGATTGACACCGCTCGCCGAGCATTGGGCGAATATGTATCTGACAAACCCGCCGACCACGGAAGTAGACGTTCATCTGAGCTACCGCGGTGGCTATGCAAGGCAGTACAACATTTCTGCCGACCGCAACGTTTATTGCGAGACCGGCGTCACAATTGCCTCACTGCTCAATGCCGTCTACATGGAGGGACATGTCGAGGTCACCAGGAAACCCGGGTGGTGGCCGGGCACCGGTCATGGCGATCTGTCTAGAGATGAGGACACGACAGTCAGTTCGGTGATTGCAGAACTTGAAGAATGGTGGGCAGGCCAAGAGTGGGGTTGCATGATGGGAGGCAGGCTGGAGCTCGATTTATCTCGAACGTATGTCGAGATACCTGGATTGGTTTACCGAGAATGGGATGAAGACTCGAGTGACTGCTACTTCCGCTTCGGTGACGGGATTAGAGAGTACGCAAAACCCGCCATGAAAGAGGCGACCGCTGTGGAGGAGATATCCTCGTCGGAGGAAGCGACTGCCTTAGAAACGGCACTTCAGTAGCGGGTCATTCTCGTATGACGGGCAACCTCCGTGTATGCAGAAGTATGTCGAACGCACGATCTCTCCTGTACTAACATGCTGAGGATATCCTAGAGCTGCTAGTACTGCCAACTACGATGTCGAACTTACTCGTGGTTTATGTCTAGTGTCTCATTGGTTTGAGGATGATTTCGGCGCTTGAAAGTTGTTGATACCACCCTATTAACAGACAAACTTTAGCATGAACTGAGGAAGCAAGCAGGCAGGCAGGCAGGCAGACAGGCAGACAGACAGACAAACGCGAGATCGCGAAGCAGCGAGCAAGTGATGTACAGTAGGTAGGTATCAAAGGGGTTCACGAAGACAATGTAGCATGATCGCTCGTGGATTATGGAAATCACGATACGCGAGCCCACTCTTTCCTAAAACAGATAACAAATCAAGGCAGGTGACAATACTGTACGCAATAAGTTCTTGCCATGTAACGTTACGAATCCAGGTCTTCTCCTCTTGAACACACGTCACATTTGCACTCTCATGCCGCTGTCACAAGCCTCAATCCATACCCAGATCATCAGCTTGTCATCAAAAAGATCGATGTTAGTCCGCAGCATTATGTCCACAAGCAGGAACACTCGCCTGCAATGGCGCAGTATTGTATGGCCGGCTTAGCTCGCTGCCATCACGAGGTGAGCATGTTCAGACTCCGGTCGATTGTACAAACTTACAATACTGACATCGAAACGCTAGCTGGATCGTATTTATCTTCTCCTTTGGTAATACATCGGACCGACGATCGCCATCGCCATCTACAGCTCCTCCGCCCGACGACAAAGAAGCAATCATACCACCCCAACCTGCGCAGTCCTTTGACAGAGACACACAAGCAACACCAGAAACACCGGGTCCCTCAGAAAAAACGCGCTCGTCCTTCTCATACGATACCCCACCCTCGATCGCCACCAGCCTACCACGCACGCCCACGCCCGTCGCCTTTCCTCAAAGAAATCCGCACGACAAAGACCTCGAAGCACAACTGTCGCCCGAACGTCAGAAACTCCGCCACAGCCGACTCTCAGGCCTGCTGGAACTGCGCGGCAGTCCGAAGAGCTTCGAGTCGAGGGAAGGAAGCGAGACTTCGGATTTCAGCACTCTGGTCTTTGGGCTCAGAAAGTCGCCGTCGAGCGCTTCGAAGCGATGTCCACCGAGAAATATGGGCGAGATGAGTATTGCTAAGTTGACGAGTGGCGTCGCGGATGGCGGGTGGAGGAGTCGGTGAGTTGGTAGTCAGCGATGGTTCAAGTTGATGACAGTTGGACATTGTGGGTGTATCACAACGGATATGCGTACTAGGCTTAGCAATAAGCAGAATATTGACGGTCTGTATCTTGCTGATGCCAAGAATGTCTCTTCAATATGTCAGGTTTTGATATAGATCTGCAGTCTCCGTTGCGCGTCGCGTGTCTGGTGTCTAATTACACCGCCATCTGAACTGCATGCATATATGCTGAAGCTTTTTCTCCTCACTGGCTCCAAAATGGTTTAAACTCCTACCTTGACTCCCAAAGCTTCTACAGCCATGCGTCTTACTATCGTACTCCCCATCCTATCGTCGCTGGCGGCCACATCGTTGTCTCAGGCGCTCATCTGGGGCGACGCAGCCGCATGCGAGGGCATTGTATGTTTACAACGATACACGCAACCAATCAAGATTGCAATGTTGACACCGAGCAGGCAAATGGTAGAGGACTCGCTTCTAGGACCAAGAGCTCGCCTGGCGCGTTCGTGCTATTCCATCTTGATTTGTGTGACACGGGCTGACAACTGTGTAGCTGCGATGTGATTTGCACCTACACCGATGGATCAACGGATTATGCTCCTTCTCCAAATGGCCAGCCATGTTATGATGAAGGGGTTATTCCAACAGGGAAATGTCAGCCATGGAAGTGTGTATTGGAGGCGGTTTAGAGGGGGTTGTCGATACTGTAGTGTCACAACATCTCCATGGCTTCAGTGGATATCTCGTATTCGGTTTCGTCGGTAGCCACAGTGATTCAAGTAGTTACCTACTGTGCCATCGTAGATTGGTGTTTGGTTTTCCAAAGACGGTCTCCGAGATCTCTGAATTGTGAAGTACGCGAGCTCTCCCGACGTGTGGCTCGAGCACCATCTCAATCCCCGACCACGCGCAATAGACTGTTCTCGCCAGAGTGCGATCTACCTACCCTTGTAAACGACCACACACACGGAGCAATGGCTGTACCTTATTCTGGAGACGATGTAAAGTAATCAACACAGCCCATATACCAGTCCAGAGACTCACACACGCACAGATCTTCGAACAGCTCAAGAAGCCGGTGGATCCCAAGGTGATTGAGCAGCGCGAACGCGAGCTCAATGAACGCGCTCAACAGCAGTATGAGCGCGCTCAGCAACGACAGGCCGAGATCGTGAGTCTCGATCATACAGGAATTACTCATGGACATCTTCTAATGCGCCTAGATTGGCGTCAACTCCACCAAACCGGTGACCGTCTCCTCCGTCCGCCTGGTTGGAGCTCCCCACACTCGCACTGCCTTCCTCGAGCGCATCTTCAACCCGATCCTCTCGCACAACCGTGACAGCTCCTACACCCTACAGGAAGCTCTTGCGGAAATTGGCGGCGCCGTCGACAAGCTGGACAGACTCGACATCTTCCACAAGCCTATCAGCACTTACATCGACACCCCGGACCAGACCGATCCTTCGACTTCGCCTACCGACCATGCAGTCTTCATCAGCGCAAGGGAGAGGGGAAGGTACACTATCAAGACAGGAACCGAGGCTGGCAGCTCAGAGGGAAGCGCATACTTGAATGTGGTGCTAAGGAACATCTTTGGAGGAGCTGAGAGTCTTAACGCGAACGCTAGCTTGGGCACGAGGACTAGGAGCGCATACAGCGCCAACTTCGACACGCCAATTCTGGCAAACCCGGATCTGAGATGGCAAATTGGCGGACTGGCCAGCAGCACACTCAAGAGCTGGGCGTCCCACGAGGAGGTTTTGAGGGGAGGGTCAACGAGGTTCCTGTGGCGCACCGCTCCCGGCCACCAGCACGACTTTGCGTACAATGGTCTGTGGAGACAGGTCACTGGACTTGCTGAGAAGGCGTCGCCCAGCATCCGCGCGGACGCCGGTGACAGCTTCAAGTCATCTTTGACCCACACCTGGACTGCAGACACCAGAGACATTCCCATGATGCCCTCTCGCGGTTACCTGCTGAAGACCGTCACTGAGATCGCCGGTCTGGGCCCTCTCAAGGGTGATGTTGCCTTTGGTAAATTCGAACTGGAATCTCAAGCTGCCGTCCCCATTCCCATCCCTGGCGTCAAAGGCGACAGCGGTATCTCTTTCACTGCCGGTCTGCGCGGTGGCCTTCTCTACCCCCTGACTCTCGGTGGCCAGCCCGCTCCCTCACAAAGCAGAATCAATGACCGCTTCCAACTCGGTGGCCCGACCGACGTTCGTGGTTTCCGTCTCTCCGGTCTCGGCCCTAGAGAAGGTCAAGACGCTCTTGGTGGGGATGTCTACGCCGCTGGTGGAGCATCTCTGCTCTTCCCCATCCCTCGCATGGGCAAGGACACTCCTCTCCGCTTCCAGACTTTCATCAACGCCGGCCGTCTTCTCTCTCTCAAAGACACACGACAGGACAAAGAACAGGCCATGAGCTCGAACGACGTGCAGAGCAGCTTCAAGCAGACTGTTGACGAGCTCAGCAATGGCCTTCCCAGCACCGCGGCCGGTTTCGGTCTCGTGTACGCGCACCCGGCTGCAAGGTTCGAGGTCAACTTCTCACTACCGCTGGTGATGCGCAAGGGAGAGGAAGGCCGAAAGGGCCTTAGCTTTGGTGTTGGTTTGAGCTTCTTGTAGTCTACTATTCTAATTCTCTATGGCTGTGTGTGTAAATAGTGTGAGACAGTCACATCTATCTCCATTGGCGCGTTCTTGCACGCTGTGTGCCATTATGCGTCTCTGACAATCTCTGGCTGCTTATCGCGTAGGTCTCTCAATATTGCCTTGTCCAGCGTCGATTGCTCAATCCAGCGCATCCTGCACAAACGTGCCGTGCATCCGCCTGAATGCTCGATCAGGCGTAAATCTCCTCGCTTACTGACATGCTTCGAACAACAACCAAGCTTTATGCTAATATCTTAGAGAATAGAGAGGATAGCAAGAAAAGTAAAAGAAGGCGGCCGTGACCATGTACACCAGAGCCGCCATCACGCTGGGCCACGTCCGATCCGCCGATCTGTGTTTGTGCTGCAATATACAGCTTTGCAGTGCGCAAGTGTTCCAGACCACGGCAAGGGCCTGCGAGCCGTCAAGACCTGGAACGTTGCCGAATGGGGGTCGTTGTCGTGCAGCGCAAAGTGGCGGTTTGCCATGGGCGAGAGCCCGAACAGCCAGAGTGCAACAAGGCTAGGAACGTGCATCAGGCTTGCGAGAAACTCAATTTCGGCGTCTTGTTGGCCTTCAGCCCATGTCCGCGACAAAAGATACGACAGGAGGGCGACGGGCGCGGAAGTTATTGCTAGCCACTTCCTGCATTGCGGGTCGTTCGGCTTGAAGTAATCGGTCATTGCGAACACGATTGCGTGTTCCAGTAGAGTCAAGATCAGATTGGAAGTCATCGCTGGTGATGGCGATGGTGCCGGCCGGTTGGTGGTGTCTTTCAGGAGCCAGCAGAGCATTGCGTTTGCTAGTAGGAGTTTGTGCCAGACGTGTCCGTCTTGGAAAAGACTTGCACAGAATGCCGATACGGCGGAGATGTTCAGAAGCCATATCAAGGGTTGAAAACGTTGTTGACGGGTTTCTCTAGGCCTATTGTTGCTGTTGTTGTTTTGCTCCTCGTTGGAATAGGCAAGGCCGACCAGAGCGTGCACGGTTTCGTATAGGCAGTGGATTGGTAACAGCCGATCGTAGGCGATTGGCCTTTCGTGTGATCCGTGGTCCAGAGCCATGTTGAGAGAGACTATCATGAACGATGCGAGGCTCAGGAATCGGTCCATGGCGGCGTCGTGTTAAGGTCAGGAACTTGGAATTGAAGTTGAGGGTTTTGATTTGATCGGTGAGCTTAAGAGGGTAGGTTTCTTATTTTGAGCGTCATTATGGCTGTATTTGTACATGTGCAGTCTTGGGGAAGAGGATGCCGAGACTCTTTTGCGTCAGTAGTAGTGCCAATGATACACTAGACATAGGTGTCTGGTGTCTACTGTACCTACTCAATTGGTCATGTGCTACCTCTAGTCTATGTATGTATGGATGCTTGGGAGTGCCGAGCCGATGGATTCGCCCAGCATTTGATGAACAGGGTTTCTCGACTTTCGGCAGACGTGGCATGCACAGCAGACATCGTCTTCAATGTCATCAAGTCGGAGTACAGCACAATTATGATTGGACACAGGAGTGGTGCATAGTAGGTACGTATGCTCTCCCGAGGCTCGACCATCACGCTGAGCAAGTATCTGATATTCGACATCAAATTGACCATGTTCACCATTGAAGAATCCGGTTACAGTACATACACACTGTATACAACTCCACCGCCTGATCGCCACCTCCTCCAGCAACCCTCATACCAACACATGCTGCTGCTGAGTGAATGGGGAAGGGGAGCGAATCTACCTAAAGTTGAGACGGATCTTTACCATGATTGACGAAGCTTGAGCAGTCTGGGTCAGGTTGACCTGTATTTGGGCTACTAAGAGAATGCGAATCTTCAGGTTTACCTTCTGGGTCAGCCTTATGACCTATCGATCGCATATGATGTTAGAAGCTGTATATACGTCTAGTAAATCAGTACACGACCAGAGCTACCGACCTCATTCTCATGAGATTTAGCCCTCCTCGACTCAATACGGTGCATCCTGCGCGGCCTGCACAAAAGTGTCGGTGCAACTCTCATCATCACCCTTCCAGGCAACCTGCAGAACAAAAAATCAGCATTCGAATCCAGATCAAACGAACAAGAAATCACACTTACAACCCTTTGCCCAAGCTCCCCATCACAAACCCTCCAACCGACCGCTTCTCCGCCAACCGTCAGCAGGAATCCGTCTTTCAGGCCCAAATTCCCTTGCGCTTTCCCTTCATCAACATCCGACGAGAACATCAGATCCTCCCCAGCCCGAACCCGTGTACTGTTGTACTCGAATTCTCCGACTCCGTGCGGACCCGAAGCCTCGGTCTCGAGTTTGCCGTCGGTCGTAAGGTTGAAGCGTGGAAGGGAGCCGTAACCTGGGCCGGTTAGGCGGAGGAGGTAGTCTGGGTGCGCTCGAGGGTCAAATAGAGAGGTTGCTGAGACAGAGGATAGGTGGGTGGTGTTGACAGCTTGAACCGAGGAGGTGGTTGTGAGAAGGAGAAAATCGGTTGGAATGGTCGCGTTGGTGGTGTTGTTGTTTTGAGAGTATCTCGTTGGTAGGGCGGTTGTGAGGGAGGTGAGGGTGGCGATGATTGGGGCTGATAGACGCATGTTGATCGTTGAGTTGGTTGGTCGGTTGGTTGGTGGAATGGGGAGTTGTATTGGTCTGATGTAAGCGATTCTGTGGATTTTTTCTCTTTTTGAACCGGAGTCGTACAGAAAGAAAGAGCTAGCTATGAAAACAGGATGAGAGAGTGAGTCCGTACTGAG
>Ga0265798_10003391_pt1 | contig 22667 bp, 9 predicted proteins | sample P3T30metagenome_FD_192430 | JGI IMG/M metagenome (GOLD analysis project Ga0265798, IMG submission 192430) | Plant litter microbial communities from East Loma Ridge, Irvine, California - P3 T30 | ecosystem: Environmental > Terrestrial > Plant litter > Unclassified | place: USA: California... | reverse complement strand
ATAGTTAACGTGCCGCTTTAAGCGGCACGTTAATGCTAAGGCTGGCCACTGCCACCAGCAGCACCATATATTTGTCCGGTAGAAAAACTTGCATCATTTGCAGCGAGTTGCACATAAATAGAGGCCAACTCTGCAGGCTGCCCTGGTCTGCCGAGCGGTGTTTCTTTACCAAACTCTTTTAACTTTTCTGGCGTTGAACCGCCTCCCATTTGTAATGGCGTCCAGATAGGACCTGGCGCTACGCCATTCACCCGTATTCCTTTTGGTCCCAGTTGTTTCGCCAGCGATTTAACGTAGTTAGTTGTTGCGGCCTTGGTTTGGGCGTAATCATATAAATTGCCAGATGGATCTGTTGCCTGAACAGACGTGGTGCCAATGATAGACGACCCGGGTTTTAAGTAGGGAAGTGCTGCCTTTATAATCCAGAATGGTGCATAAATGTTTGTTTTAATTGTCCAGTCGAACTGCTCACTTGTAATATCCATAATCGAATCGTGCGTTTGCTGTCTGGCTGCGTTGCTTACCAGAATATCAAGTCCGCCTAAACTCTTTGCAGCTTCATCAACTAGTCTTTTGCAGAAAGATTCGTCACGTATATCGCCGGGAATAGCAACCGCTTTTCTGCCGGCTTTTTTAATTAATTCTACAACTTCTCTGGCATCGGGCTCTTCTCTTGGCAGGTAATTTATCGCAACATCTGCACCTTCACGGGCATACGCAATTGCTGCAGCCCGTCCCATACCCGAATCTCCTCCGGTAATCAGGGCTTTTCTGCCTGCCAACCGACCAGAGCCTTTGTAGGTGGTTTCCCCATGATCTGGTTTTGGGTTCATCTCGCTGGTAAGCGCAGGCCAGGGTGCGTTAACATGTTGAAATGGCGGCCTTGGATATTTTGTTGTCGGATCCACCAAGCCATCTGCAGCAACAGAAAATGCTCCGGTTTTGGCCGAAGCATCAAAAACCGGGGTAGCGGCCACGGCAGCCAAGCCAAGACCAAGGCTTCCTATTGCCTTGCGTCTGCTAATTTTATTTTCTTCTTTCATGTTTTTGTTTACTAGATGTATTTAAAAAACCTATAAAACCATTTAAGGTTTAATAATTCGAAAAAAAAATCCCGACAAAAATTTTTTTAAAAAAATAAAACTATCTGTATAACAATCCGTTATTATGCTGTAAGAATTTAGTCAGTTCGTAATTTTGAAGGATTGATTAAGTTTTAAGTAGCCCTTCAGCTGAAAAAGCAAAGGGCTTTGTTTGTATTATTGCCAAATAATTCACCTGATTTTTTAATCAAGAAAGTTGTGAGTTGTATTATAGCGTATACAAATTAATGTTACAATTATTTTTATTATTGCGCCAAATTACAATTTAGCTTTTGTTGTATGCTTAGGAAAGGTACTATCACATCGATAGAAAACGATGGTAGAGGGATTATTACTGATGAGAATGATCAGGAAATTCCTTTTGAATTTGAAAGAAATATGTTGCAGAGTATAAAAGGAGCAACCGTGAGTTTTGATATAGAGTTGGGAAATGCGGGCTTGGTTGCAGTTGGAATACAGCTCATTATAAATCAAATGTAACTAAACTCAGGTTTGTTTGTAAGATTTAAGAATACTGAAAGTGTGATCAAAGTCGCTGCTGTTTACGTTTGAAAAATCGGGCATATTTAAATTGCGAGCCTGTAAAAAGTTAAGTAAATCTTTAATATTTTGATTAATAATCTCGGTTTTATTGGAGCGCTTAAGCGCATCTATTTTAACTAAGCGAAGGGCAATTTCAGAAACATAAAGCTCGTTAGTATTTGTAATATTCAGTCCTTCATCTATTTCTGCTAACGCACCTTCATAATTTTTGGTTTGGTTAAGAAAGTTTGCTTTTGCAATATGGTATGCAGATTTTATATATGGCGTGTAATAGGTATTGCTTTCATTAATAAGTTTATCGAGGTATTTTATTAAACGCTGCGCCTGTTTGTGCTGATTCAGTGTGATACAGATTTGAACAGCAAATATCAACAGAAACGACGAGAATATAGACGATCGCAAGTAAAAAATTTTCGGATATTTGTTTATAATCGCTTGTAAAAACCGCCCGCATTCTTCATAACTTCTATTGGTAAAAAGCACTAAAACAACCAATCTATAAGTAATAATTTCTACACTTGTAATCTCCTCATTTCTTCTAGGCTCACTGTTATATATTTCTTCACACAGGTGTAAAATCTTTGCATCAAGTGTTTTGCTCTTGTTAAGCTTATTATTCAGTACGTTAGATAAATACAGAATTAAATCATAAGGATTTATTGGAAACATATCCTGCATGGTTTTGCTGTGTCTTTTTAAAACGTTCATGTTCTTAGTTAGGGCATTTCTGTCCATATCTATCACACAAACGCTGCATTCGATAACGTTCAGCAAAATTTGAATTTCTTCTTTAAAAACTTTCTCAGAAATTCTTTTTATCGTTTCCTTGTAGTTTTTACTAACAAGCTTTCCTAAAACTAAAATATCTATGAAATGTATATCAATAGTCTGGGCGTTAAAATTTCCATCTCCCTTCTCGAGCTCAAACAGCGCCACATCGCAAATAAAATCAAACGCATTGTTTTTTTCATCATTACTGAATGGTAACCTAAAAATATGTTTAAGCGCCTGAATTTCATTTCTGTTCAGGCAGAAACGGATGCTCCAGTTTAGCATAAGTGCCCTTAGCTCCGGCTCCAATTCGTAAACACTCAAAATTTCTTCAAAGAAAGCCTTGTCTGGCTTAAAATTTACTTTTTCGGTAAGCTCCAGGAACAGAAAATAGGTGTACAAATCATCGTTTAAAAACTTGATTATTTCCGTTGGAATCGATGTTGTTAATCTTTTTTCTTCGATAAGAATCCCGTCATAAATCAACTCCTGATAAGCTTCCGGATAGCTTGAAATGTAATTTAGGAGTTTCTCTTTGGCAACGCGGTGGCAAACATTCCCTTTAGAAATGGAATTGCTAACTTGCTTCAGGATGAAAATCTTCTCGGTACTGTTTTTTGACAAAAATATTTTCTTCTCCAAAAAATAGTTTATCAGTTCGAGGCATAACAGGTAATTATCCAACCTTATGGAGGTATGCTCCTGTTTTAATTTAAAATAAACCTGCAGCCAGAATGGAGTTGAAAATTGCTTAATAAGCCCTGGATGTAAATCCCCCTCATCAATTTTTCTTCCTTCTATGTGGCTGAGTGTATAGAAAATCTCCTCTTGGTTTAACAGCGGTACATTTGTGCCATTTTCATCATCGAAGAACAAACCTTTGTACCACGATTTAGTTAAAAATGCAGAGCCCGTAATGGCTGGTTGCATATTAATCCAGGTATTTACCCTCGACCCAATAACAATCTTCAGGAAATCGCATTCTGCAACACTGAATAGGAAATCAGTGAAAACTTCAAAGTATTTATTTTTTGATAAGAAGTGGTCTGTTCCATCAATAATTAAAACAAAGCGACCCTTTCGCTCTCTCGGGTTTCTTTTGAAATAGGCAATAAGTTCTGAAATACCAGCAAATTTAAACTCTTTTAGAAACCATTCCTTTAACGATAAATCGTTCTGAACAATTTCATTTATCGTTCCTGAATTAATTAACAGAACGATGTCGTTTTTGTAAATGGCGTTTTCGCTATAGAAAAAATGCTCTACCAAATGCGCTATAAAAATCGATTTCCCCTGACCAGGTTGCGCATTAATAGTTGTAAACTGGTAGGGTTTATTTAAAAAGTAGTCGAAATCAGCGTATAAAAAACTTCTGTTCGCTGTCGCGATGAAGGGGACGCCCGAATTATTTTTTTTCGCGATAAGCGATATATCCGTAACCGCCTGACATCTTATCTTGAGGTCAGACCAGACATCATTTACATCTTCGATTTGATTTTTCTTGTCTTTACAAAATGAATCCCAATCGGTGTAGCCGATATATTGGGCAAGACTGTTTAAAGTAAAGAGGGAAAATTTATGCAAAGTTTGGGCAAAACCAAAGAAGCGTTTAACGGTGGTTTCGCTAACGTAGTTTTTTGTTTCCTTAAATACGAGTTCAGATATCGTCTTACAATGTCCGGGGTCTATATTTCTTAAACCCGATTTTATAAGAACGAATTTCCTGAGCTGGGAGAGCAATTCGTTTGTATTCATTTTAGAGGATAAAAAGCTAATGTCACCAAAATTATGCATTAGCAGAAATCATTTACGTAACAAAGTTCCTATGAACAAAATGAATGAAAATTTCTGAAAAACAATGAACAACAATGGATAAATCCTATTGCAATATGCTAACGTAGATTTGACAACGAATGCCAAACCACCCTTTAGAGGGATGTGCTATTGAGATTCGAAGAATCAAACCTAATAACGCCTGATATGATGAAATTCGCTACCTTTCAATCCCGTTTCGGGAAATTTTGCATTATCCAACTAGTTGCAATCATCTCATTACTAACGCTTACAAACACCGAATCGTATGCCCAAACAAAAATTTATGCAAATACGGTAAGTAAAGTTAGCGCCAACGGCCAATCTTCTTTAACGGGCTGTGGCTTACTTAATGCCTTCGGATGTTTTGATACACCCACAGTAGATAATGCTATAAACGCAACAACGGCTGATGAAACCACTTTTGCAACGGTAAAATCTTCGGGAGGTTTAGCACTCGGAATAGGCGCTTATGTAGGCGAGATTGAATTGAAGTTTCCAAATACGCTTCCTGCGGGCACAACATCCTTTATAAGAATTGATGCCGATCCAACTTTGCTAAACCAGTTACTTGGCGGTAACCTGGGTGGTCTGCTTTCTGGCGTGGTAGGAGGTGTTGCTTTGGGTAACCACTCCATCGAAGCGGGGGCAAGAAATGCTGGCGGAACAACTGTTCTTAGCGGTTCAAGTACCGGGTCTTTCACATCGCCAAACTTACGGTTGATTAGAGACGGGCAGGGCTTTTTCTACTTTGCCTTAAGGCCATCACAAGCTTACGACAGGGTTTACGTTCGTGATGCAACAAGCGCTTTATTATTAGGTACATTAAACAATACAAAAGTTTTTAATGCTTTTTACACATCTGGTGTTGATGCCTGTTCGCCTGCTTTTGCGACCGATTTTGAAGGTAACGGCTTAACTGTAGATGCTTTAGGTTTAGGTAAAGCCGGTGTAACCAATCCAAGTTACGCCATAGATGCAAGCGCCACAAATTATTCGGAATTAAGCTTAGGTGCACTGGGTGTAGCTGGTTCAATTACCCAGAATTTTTATTTTAGTACACCATCAAATGCAGGCGACGATTTCAATTTGAGATTTAGTACTTCTTCTGCGTTGTTAACTGCAGGGGTGTTAAACAGGATTACCGTTACTGCATATAGCGGCAGCAATTCGGTATACTCAGCTTCCGCCTCGGCACTTTTGAATGTTGATTTGCTTGCACTGTTAACCAACGGCCAGCCAGTTACCGTGCCATTTTCGCCAGGCGTTCCTTTTGATAGGGTAAGTGTAACGCTGTCATCTCTGCTAAATGCAAATTTAACGCAAACAATCCGGATTTACGGACTAACGAAGTCGGCAGGCAGACCAACATTCGTTTTACCTGCTAGCAATAATGTGGCAACATGTTTTAACGCTCCTGCAACTTTAGCTGCTACAACTCCAAACACAAACGAGTTGCGCTGGTATGATGTAATTGAAGGAGGAACTGCTTTAGCCACAACCGCTTATAATGGTACATTCACCACGCCAGCACTATCAGCCAATAAGGTTTATTATGTAGCTGCCAGGCGTTTGGGTTGCACAGAAGAGTCGGTAAGGGTTCCTATTAATGTTACCGTAAATCCAGCGATTACCTTTAACACAACAGCACTTTCCAATGCTGCTGTCGGCTCTTCGTATACGAAACAAATTGATGCAGCCACCGGCGGAACGCCTGCTTTTACTTATGCCTTAACCAGCGGTAGTACGTTGCCTTCTGGCTTAAGCTTTTCTTCAGCAGGCGCAATTTCCGGAACGCCATCACTTAGCGGTAATTATACCTTTTCGGTAACCGCTACCGATGCCAAAGGCTGCACAGCGATTGCTAATTATACGCTCACAGTTACTGACGCACTTGCGCTTGCAACAGCAACTTTACCTGCCGGCGTAACAGGTAGTTCGTATCCTGCGCAAACAATCCCTTCTGCAACCGGCGGCACAGGTCCTTACGCGTATACAGCGGTTAATCTGCCTCCGGGTTTAACTTTTAATTCTGCAACCCGGGAAATTACCGGAACACCAACGCAAGCTGGTAATTATGATATCCCGGTAACGGTAACAGACACGAACGGGAGTAGCGTAACAACACTTTATTCTGTGAAAATTACTGATCCATTATTACTACCTCCTGCCACGCTGGCAAGTGGTGCAACAGGTCAGGTTTATACACCACAAATTATTCCAGGTGCAACAGGTGGTACGGGTCCTTATACTTACACATCTGTTAATCTGCCTCCGGGACTAGGTTTTAATTCAACAACAAGAGAAATTACAGGAACGCCAACTGCTTCCGGAACTTTTACCTTTCCGGTGACCGCTACAGATGCTGACGGCAAAACTGTAAGTACAAATTATAGTATTGCTGTAATTGATCCGTTTTTATTACCAGCCGCAACCCTTGCCAGTGGCACAGCCGGAACTGCCTATCCAGCTCAAACCATTCCATCGGCAACAGGTGGGGTTGGGCCTTATACTTACCAGGCAACTGGAGTTCCTCCCGGACTAACGTTCAACGCAACCACAAGAGAAATAACCGGAACACCAACTCAGGCGGGAAATTATACCATTTCGGTAACTGCCACAGACAGTCAGGGAAGAACGGCATCTAACACTTATCCGTTGAGCGTCTCGGGCGTTTTATCGCTACCGACAGCAGCCTTACCAAGCGGTGTTGTTGGAACCGCTTATTCAACGCAGACTTTGCCACCGGTAACCGGCGGTACTCCACCATATACCTACATTGCAAGTAACCTGCCTCCGGGATTAAGTTTTAATACCGTTACCAGGGAAATTACAGGCACGCCGACACTAGGAGGAACCTATGTGGTTTCTTTAAGCGGAACAGACGCCAATAACAATAAGGTTAATACAGATTACACAATTGTGATCAATGTAAACCAGCCTGTTGTAGCCAGTGCAGCTGTTTGCGCAGGAAGTTCGGCTACTTTGACAGTTGGCAATTTGCAAACTGGTGTTACTTATAATTGGTATGGTGCAACAGGTAGCACGCCACTTGTAACAAACAATTCGGGTGTTTTTGTTACACCAGCCATTAATTCTTCAACTACTTTTTATGTTGAAGCAATTTCAGGAACTGCAGTCAGCACCAGAACAGCGGTTAATGTTACGGTTAACCCACCGGCAAATCCAGCGGTTGTAACCACCAATAACCAGGTTGTAAATTCGGGTCAGAGTACGGTTTTGTCGGCAACAGCCGATGCCGGTAACACGATAAAATGGTACGCTGCAGCCACAGGAGGAGCCCCATTGGCCACAGGCTCTAACTATACCACGCCTGCATTAACAGCCACAACCACCTATTATGTTGAAACCACAAATGCAAATGGTTGTGTAAGTGAAGCGAGGGTTCCGGTAACAGTTACCGTTATAAGCGGAGGCGGAAATACCGCTTGTAATACTGCGAACAATCAAAATACAGGAATCACTGGTATTTGCCTGTTATGCAGTATTAGTGGTGCCGGAAATTCTACCGATGTAAATCCAAATAATTTTACAAGAATTAGTCTGGCAGTTGGCGTATCCTCAACAGGATATCAACAACTGATATTTCCTTCAGTAGGGGTAGCAACAGACAGTATCCGATTAGATCTGGGTTTGCCAACCGGATTGCTGGATTTATCGCTCTTGAGCAATGTAACCGTAAATGTTATGAACGGGCAGACAATTGTTTCCAGCAACCAGTTAAATTCATCTACCCTTAAACTAGCGCTTTTAGGTGGAAGCAGATTTAGTGCTACACTTGCAGCTGGTGGCGCTTACGACAGGGTGGAAGTGCGTTTCGGTGGTTTGGTTTCAGCAGTTAGCAGCCTTGATATTTATGGAGCAACTGTTGTTTATCCAAGTCCAACGCTTACAAGTGGTTCTCAAACAATTTGTTCAGGAACTACAGCAACACTTTCAGCGACAGCAAATGGAGGCACATCTTTAAGCTGGTTTGATGCGCCAACCGGCGGAAATCTGCTTGCATCCGGCGGAACGTTTACAACGCCAGCCCTAAATGCGACAACTACCTATTATATTGAAGTTACAAACGGAAATTGTGCAAACACAACCCGACTACCGGTTGTTGTAACGGTAACGCCGGCCGTGGCCTTGCCTGTATTAGCACCGATTGCGAATGCCTGCATCGGCTCATCAGCAACTTTATCGGTAAGCAATCCAGACCCTGCACAAACATACAGATGGTATTCGGCGGCTACGGGTGGTACTTTACTCTTTACCGGAAGTACTTTTGTAACGCCAGCTTTGAATGCTGATATAACTTATTTTCTCGAAGCTGCCAACGGAAGTTGCGTTAGTCCAAGTAGAGTTCCTGCATCAGTAACAGTAACTCCAAGACCGGCGATTCCGACAGTAACAGCTTCATCATTGAACGTAAACGCTGGTCAAACCGCAACGTTAACCGCAAGTTCAAATGAAAGCGGGGTTACCTTCAACTGGTACGATTCACAATCATCCACAACACCAGTTTTCTCGGGTTCGACCTTTGTAACGCCTCCAATAACCACAACCACCAGCTACTTTGTCGAATCTGTTTCGGCATCTGGCTGTGCATCTTCTACCAGAGTACAGGTTACAATAACCGTAAATGGTACTGGTACGCCAACTATAATACCTTGTGAAATTGCCGCAACTCAAACTAACGGCGTTTCGGGAGTGGCTTTGCTTGCCGGTGTTTTCAATGCTGGTTTAGCAATTGATAACGATGCGCAAACTGCATCCTCACTCGTTATGCCGGTAGGTGCGATTGGTGCAACCGTTTATCAAAACTTATATTTTGGAAGTTTGTCTAACTTTGGGGATACATTGAAGGTATTAGTTTCATTCCCACAAAGCCTGGCTTCAGTAGGCGTGTTAAATAATATTTCGATTACAACTTACAACGGTGCAAATTCGAATAATGATGCTGTACTTTTAAATAGCGGGCTACTTAACGTTAGGCTTTTGAACGGTAACACTCAGGCCCTGATTACCCTGATTCCTACCAGTCAATTCGACGGCGCAAGATTAAGTTTAAATTCAGGCGTGTTGGGGGCGTTAACCTCTGTAGACCTCAACTATATGCAGCGTGCTATATTAGCACCGAAGGTAGCTTCTGCAAGCGTTTCGGCTTGCTCTGGTTTAACAACAACATTGTCGGTTTTAAATCCTGTTGCGGGTGTAACTTACAGATGGTTTGATGCAGCTCAAAATGTTTTGGCAGATGGGCCTACTTACACAACCGCAGTTTTAACTGCTGATACTAGATTTTATGTAGCAATAGTTTCTGCCTCAGGCTGCGTAAGCTCTAAAACAGCAGTCGATGTTACCGTTCAACCATTGCCTGCCACGCCAGAATTATTGGCTCCAACCGTGAGCGCTTGTGCTGGAAGTTCCATCGTGTTACAGGTTAAAAATCCTGTTAACGGAATAGTCTACAGGTGGTTCGATGTAAATGGTAACAGCGCTGGAGCGGACGGAACAACTTTAACCGTTACGCCATTAACAAGCACTACTTATACCGTAGAGGCCGTAAACAGCTGCGGAACAGCATCAGCCAGAGCTACGGCTACGGTAAATATCGGGGCAAACCCTGATGGGCCCGTAATTACACCGGCATCTGCAACAATTGTTTCAGGTACACGTGCGTTTCTTACGGCAACAACATCAATTGTTGGTGCCACAATTAACTGGTACAGCGATTCCGGAATGCTCAATTTGGTAAATACCGGCAACACATTTCTAACACCAGTATTAGCAGCAAATACAACTTATTATGTAACAACGACCGTTTCAGGATGTGGTACAAGCACACCTGTTCCGGTAACTGTTGTTGTAACACCGGCAACGCCAGGCACTACGCCATGCGGAATTGCTACCGTAACAGCAGCTACCGGAGTAGATGGAGTAAATATCGGGGCCGCAGTCTATAATCAAGGCTCTGCTACAGATAGCGATTTAAACACCGGGTCGACCCTGTTTATTCCTGCCGGAATTTTGAATACCTCAGTTTATCATCGCTTAGGTTTCACTGGCGGCTTATCAAACGTTGGAGATACTTTAAGAATTAAAATTTCATCACCAGGTAATTTATTATCTGCAGCTGTACTTCCAAATATCACTTTAACAACCTATAGCGGAAGTACCAGTAATAATGATGGTGTAACATTAAACAGCCAGCTTATTCAGCTTAATTTAGCTACTAACGGCAGCGAAGCAACTTTAATTTTTGTTCCTGCTAAGCAGTTTGATGGTGTAGAATTAAGGCTGAGTTCCGGATTGGTGGGTATACTCAATTCTATTGACTTTAATTATGCGCAGCGTTCTATTGCAGCCCCTGAAGTAAGTGTTGCGAGCGCTACTGCTTGTTTAGGTTCGTCGGCTGTTTTAACGGTAAACAATCCTAAACCAAATACAACTTACAAATGGTATCAGGGAACAGTTTATCAGGCCAATAAAGATGGCGTAACGTTTTTAACGGATCCAACACTTGCCGCCGGAACTTATGATTTCTTTGTAACCGCTACAGGTAACAATGGTTGCGAATCTGCGCCTGTAAAAGTTGTCGTTACCGTTTCTGCACCGCCTGCAGTTCCTGTTACTGCAACAACGAATCCTGCGTCAACCTGCTTAAACTCGCCTGTTACCTTAAGTGTACAACCTGTTGCAGGAATAATTTATAAGTGGTATGATGCAGCAACCGGAGGTAATTTACTGGTAAGCAACAGTAATACATTTACAACGAGTGCAAGTTTAGGGGCAGGTACTTATGTTTATTATGTGGAAGCGTCATCGGCTTCAGGTTGCTCTAATGCGGTTAGAACACCGGTAACCATTACCGTAAATCCAAATGCTTTGGCATCAGATATCAGCATTACAGGCAATACATCTTTGTGTACAGCCGGAACCACAATATTAACCGCGAGCAGTACAACGGTAACCAATCCGGTATTTACGTGGTATGGCGACGCCGCTTTAACCAACCAGTTATTTGTTGGTCCTGCATTTACCACACCTCAAATCTCAGGCAATACAAATTATTATGTTACTGTTAGCGGAAGTAATCGCTGTGCGAACACTTCAGGTAATGCAGCAGTGGTGTTAATTAGCATTAACCCTGTCGCTACAGCTTCGGATATCAATGTTACCGGAACCAGTACAATTTGCGCAGGTTCATCGACCACGCTGGTAGCAAGTTCTGCTATTCCAAACGCTGTGTTAACCTGGTATAATGATGCGGCTTTAACCAGTGTAGCATTCACTGGTGCTTCATTCCAAACGCCATCTTTATCAGCCGAAAAAATTTATTACGTAACTGTAAAGGGTGATGGCAGATGTGAAAATTCGCCGGCCACAGCGAAAGCTGTAGTGGTAAATATAAATACGCTATCAACTGCGGCAGATATTAACGTGACCGGGTTGAATATTATCTGCAAAAATTCTACTGCAGCTTTATCGGCATCTTCTGGTACGGTTACCAATCCGGTGTTTACCTGGTACACAGATGCTGCTTTAACGAACGTAGCGTATGTTGGCTCTTCATTTACAACGCCTGCTTTAGCTGTTACAACAACTTATTATGTAACGGTTAAGGGCGATAATAGTTGTGCAAACGCACCGGCCGACGCAAAGGTTGTAACGGTTACTGTTAAGGATTATGCTACGGCCGCCGATATCAATTTAAACAACTTAAACATTTGTTCGGGTAATTCTGCAACTTTAATGGCATCGAGCGTTACAGTAACACAACCAATATTTACCTGGTATAGTGACGCATCGCTAACTGTTCCGGTATTTACTGGTCCAACTTACAACGTTTCGGTAACAACCACCACAAGTTTTTATGTTACCGTTAAGGGCACAAATAAATGTGAAAACGCTGCGGCGGATGCTAAAGTAGTTACTGTAAATGTTAATCCACTGGCAACCACAACTGATATAATCGTAGCCGGAAATACAAATGCCTGCGCTGCTTCTTCAGCAGTGTTAACGGCTAGCTCAACAACGGTAACCAATCCAGTATTTACATGGTACACCGACGCCGCTTTAACAAATGTTGCTTTTGTTGGCGCAGTATTTACAACCCCGGCATTAACAACGAACACTACATACTACGTAACCGTTCGGGGCGATAATAAATGTGAAAATGCAGCATCAACTGCGAAAATAGTAACGGTAACGGTAAACGCTGCGCCTGCAAATCCGGTAATCGCAGCCGGTGGAACTACTGTTTGTTCGGGTAATGCAACAACGTTGAACATTCAGAATCCTCAGGCGGGTGTAACTTACCAATGGTACGATGCCGCTTCCGGTGGAAATCTTTTAACAACCGGTACAAGCTTTACAACGGGTGTATTAAATAGCTCTGTAAGTTATTATGTAGAAGCAATTGGTGCTGGCGGCTGTGTGAGTTCATCGGCAAGAACAATGGTTATGGTAACCGTAAATCCGCAGCCATTTGTACCGATTGTTGCAAGCAACTCAGTAAATGCCTGTGCCGGAAGTACCGCTACGCTTTCCATTACAAATACGCAACCAGGCGTTACCTACAACTGGTACACAACACTCACAGGCGGGGCTATTGTTGGCAGCGGAAGTACATTTACAACACCTGCTTTGTCTGGCAACGTAACCTATTATGTAGAAGCGGTATCCGGAACCTGTACATCGGCTAACCGTACGCCGGTTGCAATTACCGTTTCGCCGCTGCCAGTTGCACCACTTCTGGTTAGTGCCACAAACGGCCTTATCTGCTCAGGAAGTACAACAATACTTAATGTGAGTTCTCCTGATGCAGGTTTAACTTACCGGTGGTACAATGTTAGTTCTGGCGGTACAGTTTTGGGTCAGGGTACAAGTTTTATAACTCCGGCGCTTATCACAACAACGATTTTTTACGTGGAAAGCGTAAATGCAGCGGGTTGTAGCAGTGCCACCCGAACCGCTACAACGGTTACCGTTCTGCCGGTTTTGGCTACGCCAGTTGTCAGGGTGCAAACAACTACACCTGCTAGCGTAACCTTTGCGTGGAATCCGGTTGCTAATGCTACAGGATATGAGGTATCTATGGATAATGGCTTAAGCTGGCAATCGCCATCAAATGGTGCCGCTTCAACAAGTCATGTGGTTACAGGTTTAAAACCTGATCAAGGTGCTGTAATCCTGGTTAGAGCGCTCGGCCAGATTGATTGTCAAACCAGTGCAAATTCAATCCCGGTAACAGGAAAAGCATCAAATCCGATAGGAAACGACATTTACATTCCTAATGCATTTACTCCAAATAATGACGGTAAAAATGATGTATTCTTAGTTTACGGTACTACAATCGCATCGGTTAAAATGAGCGTTTACACACAGTGGGGTCAATTAATTTATCAGGTAAATTCTACAACTACCGGCTGGGATGGAACATACAAAGGCGTTGCACAACCAAGTGGCGTTTATGTTTACATGATCGAAATTGAATCAAACGATGGAACGAGAGTAATGAAAAAAGGAACCGTAACGCTAATCAGATAATTAACAGATATAATTTACCGATATAAACTACATGCCATGAAAATTCTATCACCTCTAAAAATATATGCTACAATGCTTCTGCTTAGTGTTTTTACACTAAACTTGAAAGCGCAGACCGACCCACATTTTTCGCAATATTATGCATATCCGTTATGGCTAAATCCGGCTTTAACTGGTGTTATCGACGGTGATTACCGAGCTTCGGTTAATTTTAAACAACAATGGGGTGCACTTTCGAACTCCTTTTTAACTGGCGGCGCATCATTTGATGTTGCGCCAACTAAAAATTTCGCTTTTGGTGCAACAATTTTAAATCAGCGGGCAGGCGAGTTGGATTTCAATTATTTAACTGCGCTGGTTTCAGGTTCTTACCGGTTAAGATTTGGTTTAGAAGGTTTGCAAATGGTGAGTTTCGGCTTGCAAGCTGGCTTTGTAAACAGAAGTTTCGACTTGTCGCAGGGAAGATTTGGCAATCAGTTTAATCCTGTTTCAGGTTACGACGGCGGACTCCTGAGTGGCGAAACCTTTTCTTCGACCTCCTCATTTGTACCAGATATTAACGCCGGCATAATGTATTTCGACGGAAACCCGAACCAGAATGTTAACGTTTTTATTGGCGCCAGTGCAGCACATTTAAACCGGCCGATTGAGCGGTTCTCAGACAACAGCACGCGTACACCAATCCGGTTTACCGGTCATGGTGGCGCCAGAATAAGGGCCTCTGAAATACTCGACGTAGTTCCAAATGCCTTGGTAATGTATCAGGGAAATACCAATGAAGTTTCTTTAGGTGCCTATGCGCAGTTGATGGTTAACAACCAATCGAACATCTTGTTCGGTGGAAACTACCGCATAAAAGATGCGGCCATTGCTTTTGTCGGCTTACAATTTAAAAACATGGTTTTTGGGTTAAGCTACGATGTTAATACCTCAAATTTTAACCGGGCATCAAACAGTAACGGCGGTTTAGAATTATCAATTTCACTCATCGGTCGTAATGGTATCATCGGTCCTAATTTCTTCTGTCCTCGTTTATAATCGTATTATGAAAAAATTGATCCTCTTCCTGATTACAATTTCAGCAATATCTGCTGAAGCACAGTATGTTGTTAATTACAAAAAAGTTGCTGATGCTTATTTCCAAAATAGGGATTACTATGCGGCTTCAACTTTCTACAAAAAAGCTTTAAAAATAACTTCAGATAGCTCACAAATTGTTTTGCCATATGGTAATGAAACAAAAAAGGGGAGCGATGATAAAGTGATTGAAGATTACGAGAGTTCACTCTATAATCTGGCTGAAGCCAGCAGGTTGTACCGGGATTTTTCTGAAGCAGAAAAGTATTATTCGATTGCCAGCACGTTTTCCAACCCAAAATACAAACGGGCAATGTTTTACTATGGCGAAAGTTTGCGGGCAAACAAGAAATTTCCGCAGGCCATAACTTCTTTCGAAAATTTTATCCAGAAAAACAGTTCGGATGAGTTGATAAAACAAGCCAGGCTTGAAGTTCTTTCCTGCAAGTTTGCGGTTAAAGAGATGAAGTATCCAAGGTTGGTGCAAATGAAAAGATTACCAAACGATTTAAATGGGTTAGGTTCTAATTATGCACCTTTTAAAATGGGCAGCGAATTTTATTTTACCTCATCAAGGCCGGTTTCCGTATCAGGAAAACCTGAAGTAGTAAAGGCCGTAAAAGGGGAAACGGTTGTTTCCACCAAAGCGAACCCATTTATTAATAACATCTACCAGGCTAAGAAAAACATCGATGAAGCGGAAATAGGTGTAAAAAAAATTGACATTAACTTTCCAAAAGATATGGAGGTTGCCGCAGTTACCTTTAATCCGGAAGGCACCGTAGCTTACTTCACCGCTTGGAGAGAACAAGAAAAGTACGCGATTTACTCCGCATCAAAAGTAAATGAAAAATGGTCTGACCCGCAGCCATTAGGCTTACAGATTAACAGTAAAGATCACAATTCTGCCCAACCGTTTGTAACGAAAGACGGTAAATTTCTGATTTTTTCTTCAGACAGAGCTGGCGGATTTGGTAAATACGACTTATGGTACGCTGCAATCCGAAACGATGGCTCTGTAGGCAATGTTGTAAATCTGGGTGCCACCGTAAACACCGAAGCGGATGAAAAAGCACCGTACTACAATACCACTACTAAAACGTTAATTTTTAGCAGTAACGGGCGTGTTGGTTTCGGCGGACTTGATTTTTTTGAATCCAAGGGCGATTTGATAAACTGGACTGCACCTAAAAATATGGGCTATCCCTTAAATTCATCAAAAGATGATGTCTATTTCACTGCAGCAAACGATGAAGGCAGCAAAGGTTATATCAGTTCTGACAGGGAGTCTTCTTGTTGTTTAGAACTTTTCGAAGTTAAAATAGAATATGTTACCATTTCCGGAACCATTACAGATTGTAAAACAAAAGCACCTTTGAGCGGCGTTTCGGTTAAAATGATTGATCAGGATGTTGAAGATACTTTAGTGACGGATAATTCCGGACGGTATCAGTTTAAAATTGATCGCCGGAGACCAGTTAAACTAAACTTTGCCAAAGAGAATTACTTCGCACTAAATAAGGGTTACACATACGAAGAAATTGCCAAAGCCGATACGCTGATGAATGTCGATTACTGTTTGAATTCATTCAAAGTAAATGTGCCAATCGTTTTAGATAACATTTATTATGAGTTTAACAGTGCGGAATTAACAGAACCATCAAAAAAAGTGCTTGATGCCTTAGTTTTAATTATGGAAGATAATCCTGAAATGGAGATAGAACTTGGTGCCCATACAGATGATGTCGGGACGGCAGTTTATAACCAGGATTTATCAGAAAGAAGGGCGAAATCTTGCGTTGATTATTTGGTAAGTAAGAATATAGCGCAAAACAGAATGACTTCCAAAGGTTATGGAGAAAGTATCCCTGTTGCGGCGAACAAGTTTAAAAACGGCAAAGATAATCCGGCTGGCCGTGCCAAAAACAGAAGAACAGAATTTAAGGTAACGAAGAAATAGCGTTATCAATCCATAGTTTAGTACGAAAGGCAGGCGCTTTACAGCGCCTGCCTTTTTTAACGTCTGCTGATTTGGTGAAGTATCACCTCGAATCATTATTGCTCTAAAAAGCCCGAAAAGGCTCCGTACCATCCCATCAAAATAAAGAAGCATCTTATGGTCGATATCCTCATCGAGCAATTCATAAGCAGCCACGTTTTTTGTTTTTGTTGCAACACGGAACATCGCTGTAGCAAATCACTTTCGTTGCCTGCTTCTTCATTACAAGAAATATTTGGATATAACAGACTGATTATATTAACTTTAGGGTAAAATCATCTAATCATCCTCATTAACTACTCAATGAAAAGAATTATCATTTGCTGCGATGGTACCTGGAACAGTCCTGGAGACACAGAAGACGGCGAGCCCATAAAAACCAATGTCCAAAAACTGTTCGAAGGTGTTTGCAACATCGATGAGCAGGGGATATTCCAGATTAAGCATTACATAGAAGGGGTGGGCACTTCTGGCAGTAAAACCAGGCAGATTTTAGATGGTGCAACGGGTTGGGGTTTAGATCACAACATTATCAGTGCCTATAAATTTTTGGTTTGGAACTATGTTAAAGGCGATGAAATTTATCTCTTTGGCTTTAGTCGGGGTGCATACACGGCAAGAAGTGTAGCCGGACTAATTAGAAATTGCGGCATAATACGAAATGATGATTTAGGCTTGATTAACGAAGCTTATCACCATTACAGAAACAGGGGCGAGGGCGATTGGAGTCCTGACGGTAAAAATGCAAAAGCATTTCGTGCTAAACATAGCGTAGAAACTGCCGTAAAATTTATTGGTGTTTGGGACACAGTAGGCTCTCTAGGCATTCCATTGAGTATTTTTCGGTTGTTTAACAGCAACAAATATAAATTTCATGATACTACGCTAAGCAGCTACGTAGATTATGCTTATCATGCGCTGGCGATTGATGAAAAAAGAAAGAGCTTTAAACCAACGCTTTGGTCGCAAAGTAAAAATGCTCACAAGCGTGAAATTCCGCAGGTTATGGAGCAGCGCTGGTTCGCCGGTGTGCATTCTAACATTGGAGGAGGCTATCCTGATGCCCGGTTAAACGATATTACACTCAACTGGATAATAGAAAAAGCAGCAGCGGTAGGCTTAGCCATAGATAATGCTTATTGCGAAACCCATGTTCACCCGAGTATTGATGGAAAATTATACAATTCTTCTGTTTTTCCATTTAATTTATTCGGTCCGGTTTACCGCATAATTAGCTCAAAAGAAAATTATTGTGCAACAATAGATGCTTCAGTAATAAAAAAATGGGCGTTGAATGAAAAATACCGCCCGAAAAATCTGGTACACGTTATGCATACGCTCGAACGAGACGGGCGTTGGCCATAATTTATTTAACAATTGTTAAAAACTTTTGAAATCTTTAAGTGTTTAATTTTCGAGTTTTATAAAAACATAAAAATTAAACGCCAAAACATGGAAGCTATTTTAACTGATGCTGATTATAAAAATGTTATCAATCGCATCGCTGCTCTTACAAACACTATGAGTGAGTTAAACCTTGGTAATAACCTTCTAGAGCTGAATAACTTAAGGCAAATGGCGATTAATTATGAACTTACCAAATATGATTTGACCCTTCGCATCAATCAGGATTACACTTGGTCGGTAGCTGGTTAAACAACTTGTCGTTTTTAAACCTCTCAAATTCTAACGCCCGTTCCCAAAGAATACCGTAAATCGGGTATTCCTTCCTATAGATTTTTATTGCAGATTTACATCGTGTATTTGTATAATTACATTGCAGGATCTTAAATTCAGATTATTGTAGCGGCTTTCTTCTACCAAAGCCCGGTTGTGCGCTTCCTGCTTTTTTGCTCTATCCTTACTTACGGCGGCACATACACGATTGTTTCTTTTTTCATTGCGTTTAATTTTTAATTGGCACCTGTGCCATAATTAATCCTGAAATGGCTAAAACTATCTCATTAAAGAGCCGTGTAACGCTCATACACGATTTAAAAGCACAACCCGAAGTTCATGCGGCAAAGATTGACACTCTTCTAAATCAGATCAAAAAATCTGATGTATCTCCGCTAAGTGTGAGGCCCCTTAAAACGGAAAGCAAAACGCAGATAACCGAGAACATTCGTAAAAATGTGTTCTTGAGTGATTTTGTAGAATCGAAAATCCCTAAAACTGATAATGAGCAGCTGGTTGTTCGACGGGAAACCCCGTTTTCTGCCTTAAGCAACATTACCATTCCATCCGGTGCAACTTCGCCCGGGGCCGCATTTTCACCACTAGGTGGCCTGGCGTCGCTTGCTTCGGCGTCAAAAACTTTAGGCCCATTTACTGCTAATGATGGACGTTTGGTATGGTACGATTTTTTCAACTACGAAAAACTAATACCCGTTTATTTAAATGGCGAAGCAAAACCATTAATGCTGATTCCTGTAAAATTGTCGCTAGTTAGCAGGCCGACTGGAACCTATTCGCTTACAAAAGGAAGCATCTGGTTAAGAGCCGATTTATTTGCAGCCGGTGCAGGCAGCTCGAAATACACGGGGTTTAAAATCACTTCCGGCAAAATAATTTTTTCGAAGACGACCGCCATCGCTGCTGATTCGATAAAAATTACTCCAGAGGTATCGTTTTCATTAGAGTTAAACCTCGATAATGCCTTTACCTCAAAAGGCAATGGTGTTTATGGCGCTGACTCAAGAAATGCGGATATCAAAATGCCAGAACTGTTAACAATGACTTATTCTGCCAAAAAATTCACCATCACGAGAATTGGCGATGCTGGCTGGCAGCTTTACGGCGACCGCAGAAGTTTTACATATACCAATAAACAAGCAACTTTTAGTGCCCCGCTTGATAAGCTTTTAATTCCACTCGATACCGGCAATTTATCCTTTAAACCAGTTGATGTAAAGTCGACATTTTTTCAGCTTGATGGCGAATCGTCAGTAAAAGCTTCATTTTGGTCGTTATCGTTAAATGAACTTGATGTAACTAAACCGTTCTCGATCCGAAATAATGGGGCTCTTGCGCTGTTTTGTAGTCAGGGCCTTAGCTGCAGCTGGCAGGGCATTGATAATCGTTTGCCTGTAGAACTTTTAAGTCCGTTTATTTTTGCAGAACAGGGTTTGTTTCTTATCCACGAACTTAAAGCTGATTTTAAAACAATTGAAGAAAATTATAAGCTTTGGGATATATCAGCCGAGCGAGAAATAAAAGCGGGTTTAAAGTTAAGTTTTAATCGTAAGAAAAAGTTCGATTATACCTGTTTTGAAGAAGGTATTGAGGGGATAGTTGCTCCGGCAGATGCTTACACAGATGCCGATAAGCCTTTACAAGTGGATGGAACTGCGGTAGCGCCAAAAACTAAAGACAGCATTTACTTCAAATACATTTCTGAAGCATTGGCGCAAATGGTGGTTATCGATCAGGATATGCTCTATGAACAAAATGCGGTTACTGAAAATACAGAAAATCTGATTTCTCCCGGAAAATTTAAGGAGATAAAAAAGGCCGATTTAAGATATCGATTTGCTTTGGAGAATGCCTATTTGTTGTGCACGCCGCCTGCAGCGCTGATGCTTATGGGAAGCTGGGATGCTGAAAATGTTATAACTAAAGGCAACCTGACAATTCTCTACGGCTTAACCGACCTCATTCCAACTTTGCCGCATCCCTATACTTCAGAATTTTTGTATCAACCAAGTCGTGCGGCCGCCACTTTTCGCGATGCCGCAACTTATAACCAGAGTATGGCAGGTTTGTTAACCTCAACCTGCGAATGGGTGCAAAACGAATCTGGTTTAGCTCCTGTACAAGTCGATTTTAAATTGACTTACAATACCGCTCAAACCATTCCGCCAATGATACAAACGCCTGCCAACAGCGGGACGAATGTACAAGCCGCATCTGCAATGGTTTCAACCGGTGTAATGCATCTCGACAGGATGAATAATTCTGCGACGCTTAGAACACCACGGATTTTTTCTTTACTGGATTTGAGTACCAATTATGATCTGCTCGGCATTTCAATGTCGTTTAATCAGGTAAGGGTTGTCGCCGAAGGCTATGCAAAAGTAAAACAAACGGCGGAGCAGGTGGTTACCATCGAAAAAATGAATTTGCGTTCGCCAATGGCAATGCTAAACGGCTTTACGCTGCCACACATTACCTGGGAACCCTTAATTAACCTTGCACCACCGGACGATGGAACATATCCAAAACTTGGCGTATTAGGCTTTAGCGATCAGGGTCCGGCAACTGTATTTACGCAGTTGGATAGCAGGGCAATTGACATTGACCCTTTAAAATACATTCAGCGTTTCAGGAGAAACCTGAAGCCTGATGATGTAGTTGCAAATGCAAATGTAACTCCCCTTAATCCCCTGGAAAAGGACGGCAACCTGAGAAGCTCTATATTATTTGCTTTACCAAACGGAAAATTCTCAATCGCAAATCTGGTTCCTTTTAATGCGCAACAGGCAACGGTAAACAGCCGGCACCTGGATTTCATCATGCCTGAGTTCGAGGTTAAGGAAGTAAAGCTTGCGGGAGGCGTGCAATTTCGCCTGGCCGCAAATAAACCACTGGAAGAACTAAACCCGCCAGAGATGCAGGGTATGACCGGGCAAATGCGCAACCTGGTTGATGAATGGGGCAACTCGCTTCCGCAGAGTATTTTGGGTGAAAGCGTACATAAAATTTTTAACCGGAGATTTGGGGAGTCTGGAAGTATTAAAACCGGAATTCCATTAACACACATAGATTTTTCGGGTTATGGAGCGAGTATGTTTAGCAACTGGTTAGCACCGCTATCGAAATTTGCATCCATTGCCCAGGTAAAGTTCGACGTTATGCGTGGACGGCTGTCGCACGAAATTGTACAGGCAGTGAGCATGCTTTATCCCTGGGGAATTTGTGTGGTGCGAACCGTTACGTTTTTCAGGCGCAACAATGCAATAATTTACCGGGAAGACAGCGGCTGGCAGGCAAAAAGTGAAGGTACCTTCGATTTTTCGTTCGAAACCATGGCAGATGCAGCAGGCAATAATGCCAAGTTTGAGAATCCTTACTTTTTTTATCCGGGTTTGGTAGGCGGTTTATTTAATGTCCACAACATCAAAGAAATTGCCGGCGAAACCATAAAAATAGATTACACACCGCAAAACGGTGAGTACTGGAAGTCCAACCCATCCGATTTTGTTCACCAGACGCAAGCTGGAACGCCGGTTCGTGCTGAATTTATTGCAGTTACTTTCGACGCCGATGCGAATCTCGATATCGACGGCAAGGGAACCTACGTTTTGCAAACCGGAAAGCAATTTAAAGGTTACCTCCAATTAGGTCCTGAAGGTGTTCCCGTTCCGCAAAGGGTGTTTAGGGAACTGATGATTAAAGCGCAGAATTCTGTTGGCGGCAATGTAGATTGCGTACTTAATTTAGGGGCGAGCGAACAATCTGTCCAGGTTAACCGTGTCGATGTATCGGCTTCTTTCAGAAACAACAATACTAATGAAATAATCTTTGTGGCTGCCGCAAGAGGTTCTGTTCAGTTACCTGCCGATGGGAGCTGGAGTGTAGTCGAGCTCGATAAAACTTCTGGCGATGTGTTACCTCTGGCAAATAAAGGAAGTGTGCCGGTGATACGTGACGGTTTACGCGACCGGGCAAATCCGCTGTTTAAGGTTGCCGGACCGAAAAGTATTTCTAAAATTGCTTTCCCAGATGCTTTGCTGAACAATGTAACAACTTTCGCCAAAAGATATGGCTTTGTACAAAATACCGGCACACAGAAACTATTAATG